>Ga0068629_1000642_pt1 | contig 10618 bp, 9 predicted proteins | sample InSIn3gowninarea_FD_77432 | JGI IMG/M metagenome (GOLD analysis project Ga0068629, IMG submission 77432) | Clean room microbial communities from NASA Spacecraft Assembly Facility at Jet Propulsion Laboratory, Pasadena, California, USA -... ...
AACAGAGTCGAGAAGCCTCCATTTGGCATGAGAGAATCGTGCATTCCATTCACAGCACCACACATAGTTCCGGTGGTAACAACTGCCCACAATGCTGTCTGTGCCCAGCCAAACCTAACTTCTTTGCCTTCTAAATTAGGTTGCTCTAATCCTAAAATAGAGTTGACTTGCGGATTACCTTCATACTCGCCAACAGCGGCGACGCTAACCAGAATCACAAAAATAATAAACACCATTCCAAACAGTAGCCAAGCCTGTTTTGTGTTATTGGCAAACACGCCATAAGTAAAAATTAACGCTGCTGGAATACAAACCATAGCGATAATTTCCAGCAGATTAGTAGCAGCATTAGGATTTTCATACGGGTGGGCGGTTGTTACCACCGGAACTATGTGTGGTGCTGTGAATGGAATGCACGATTCTCTCATGCCAAATGGAGGCTTCTCGACTCTGTTTAATATGTTTGTCCAAGCGATTTGGGGCGGACAAGGAACTGGGACAGCTTACTTATTTATTTATCTGATCTTAACAGTATTCTTGACAGGGCTAATGGTAGGAAGAACCCCAGAGTTTTTGAGCCGCAAAATTGAGAAGCGAGAGATTGTACTTGCCAGCGTTATCCTACTTGTTCATCCGATTTTTGTGTTGATTCCTAGCGCTATTACTCTAGCCTTTCCAGAAGCACTAGCTGGAATTAGTAATCCTGGCTTTCATGGCATCTCCCAAGTAGTGTATGAATACACCTCCGCTAGCGCAAATAATGGTTCTGGTTTTGAGGGGTTACAAGACTCTACATTGTGGTGGAACCTGACTGCCAGCGTAAGTATGTTAGGAGGACGCTACATTCCGATTATTGCCCTCCTACTTTTAGCAGATAGTATGGCTAGCAAACAGGCCGTACCCGAAACTGCCGGAACCTTGCGAACTGATACAGTTTTGTTTACTTGCGTCACAGCGGGAGTGATTTTGATTTTAGGTGTGCTGACATTCTTTCCAGTTCTTGCTTTAGGACCGATTGCTGAAGCCTTTAAAATCGCTAGCGGACAATAGATTATGGAATCTGCAAATTTGAACCCACCCAGATCCCCCCGTCCTCAACCTGGCGGTCCTCGTGACTCACGCAAGCATACGCCAAAGGTAAACAGGAAAGGGCTTTATCAAAGAGCTATCAAGGATTCTTTTGTCAAGCTTAACCCTCGGCAGATGCTTAAAAACCCAGTGATGTTTTTAGTCTGGGTCGGCACAATTATTACAGCTTTATTAACGCTCGATCCCAATTTATTTGGTTCAGTCTCAGGCGAAAATCTACGGTTTTTTAACGGCTTGATTACGGTAATTTTGTTCTTCACCGTTGTATTTGCCAATTTTGCTGAAGCAGTGGCTGAAGGACGGGGTAAAGCTCAAGCCGATGCTTTGCGCTCAACTAAGTCGGAAATTACTGCCCGAAAGCTTTTGCCCAATGGCTCAACCGAGGAGGTATCTTCTACTCAACTGCATCGGGGTGACATGGTGAAAGTCGTTGCTGGTGATGTTATCCCATCTGACGGGGAAGTGATTGCTGGTGTGGCTTCAGTGGATGAATCTGCAATTACAGGGGAATCAGCACCAGTGCTAAAAGAAACAGGCTCAGATGTTGCAAGTTCTGTTACGGGTGGCACGCGGATCATCTCTGATGAACTGACAATTCGGATCACATCAGATCCAGGTAAAGGATTTATCGATCGGATGATTGCTCTGGTGGAAGGAGCAGAACGAGCCAAAACACCAAATGAAATTGCTTTGACAGTGTTACTAGCAGTTCTGACTCTGGTTTTTCTATTCGTCGTAGCAACGTTACCCACGATTGCTAACTATGTTGGCAGCCCAGTTAGTGTAGCAATTTTAATTGCGCTGTTAGTGGCGCTGATCCCAACCACAATTGGGGGATTATTAAGTGCAATTGGGATCGCTGGCATGGATCGAGTTGCCCAGTTTAACGTCATTGCTACTTCAGGACGAGCAGTGGAGGTATGTGGTGATATCAACACTTTGGTTTTGGATAAGACAGGAACGATTACACTCGGCAACCGCTTGGCAGAAGAGTTCATCCCAGTTAACGGCCACTCTATGCAGGATATTGCTAATGTCGCTCTAGCAGCAAGCGTGTTTGATGACACTCCAGAAGGTAAATCCATTGTCCGACTAGCAGAAAAGTTAGACGCTCAGATAAATTTCAACAAAAGCCTTGCAGAAGGAATTGAGTTTTCCGCCAAAACGCGCATGAGTGGAACAAACTTACCTGATGGCACTGAAGCCCGTAAGGGAGCAGTAGAAGCAATCAAAGGGTTTGTGCGATCGCGTAACGGCAGAGATACACCTGAACTTGATACAGCATACGAACGGGTTTCGCGCCTGGGCGGAACACCTCTAGCGGTAGCCCGAAATGATGATATTTATGGTGTGATTTATCTCAAAGATATTGTTAAACCAGGCATACGCGATCGCTTTGACCAGTTACGCCGCATGGGAGTGCGTACCATTATGCTAACTGGAGACAACCGGATTACCGCTTCTGTAATTGCCGCTGAAGCTGGGGTAGATGACTTTATTGCTGAAGCCACACCAGAAGACAAAATCGAGGTAATCCAACGAGAGCAGGCAGCAGGCAAACTAGTAGCAATGACGGGGGACGGGACTAATGATGCCCCGGCGTTAGCTCAGGCAAATGTCGGCGTAGCAATGAATACTGGTACTCAGGCGGCGAAAGAAGCAGCCAATATGGTGGATTTGGATTCCGATCCGACAAAGTTAATTGATATCGTTGCTATTGGTAAGCAGCTGTTAATTACTCGTGGAGCGCTGACTACGTTTTCAATCGCTAATGATATTGCTAAATACTTCGCTATTATTCCAGTGTTATTTACTTCAGCTCGGTTAGAAAGCCTGAATGTAATGAATTTAGCTAGCACTAACTCGGCTGTACTGTCGGCACTGATTTACAACGCTTTGATTATTCCAGCTTTGATTCCACTAGCACTTACAGGGGTAAAATTTAGACCCCTAACTGCAAATCAATTATTGCAGCGTAACATCTTAATTTATGGCTTAGGTGGTGTGGTTGCACCATTTATTGCAATCAAGGTAATTGACATGGCGATTGCCGCAGTGGGGTTGGCTTAGGAAACCTAATATGCAGTGGCTTCAGTCAGGCGAAACCTTTTTGAAGAGTAGAGATACCGCAAAGATGCTAACAATGTTAAGACAACAAGGGAGAACAGAGATGAAAAGAGTTGAGTTTTTAGGTAGGGATTGGTTAATAGAAGCAATTGCTGCGATCTCTTTTGTCTGGGAGCGATGGCGTAAGCAGCAGTTGCCTTTGGTGACTTTTGTGTCATTGTGCCTAAATTTATTGCTTGCTCCAGCTATTTATGCTGCCACTGATGGCACATTGGAACGCAAATACGCTTGGGCAGTTGGTGTACTCATTTTACTAACGCTAGCACTTGCTCTTTATTTATTTGTTGTTGTCTTTCAGCCGGAGCGCTTCTAAATGTCTATTGTCAAAGACACTACTAGAGCAATTCGCATGACCCTAATTCTCTGGGTGCTTTCAGCAATCATTTATCCTCTAGTGATGATTGTAGTCGGTCAAATTTTCTTTCCATTTCAGGCTAACGGGAGCATAGTGCAGAATCCCCAAGGACAAGCACTTGGTTCGGCAATAATAGGTCAAGCATTTGCATCTGAGCGATATTTTATTAGTCGTCCTAGTACAGTTGAATATAGTATTGGAAAAGATGCTGCACCTACAGGTGTGTCTGGTGCTAGTAACCTTGCGCCGAGCAATCCAGAGTTAATTAAGCGGATTCAAGCTGAAATAAATCGACTCAAGCAAGCTAATATTTCATCAACATCCGATCTTGTTTACACATCTGGTTCTGGCTTAGATCCTCATATCAGTCTTGTGGCAGCCAATACTCAAGTAGAAAGGGTGGCACGAGTGCGAGGATTATCTGCTGACCAGATTAGAGCGTTAATTACCGAAAACACGGATGGCAAATTTCTCGGAATTTTTGGTGAGCCTGGAGTCAACGTTTTTCAGCTCAACTTGGCTTTAGACACTTTAAAGTCTAATAGTTAGAGCAGATCTGCAATCTGTATTTAGTTCAAGCAGTACACTAGCCAGAACTAGATTTGGCAACCTCATTGGTTCTTTGTCATATGAGCTACTGTTTTAAGCCTAATTGCATACATCCACAGAATCCTGAAGATGTCAGCTACTGTTTTAGCTGTGGGTCTAATTTACTATTGCAAAAGCGATATTGTGCGCTCAAACCAATTGGTAAGGGCGGTTTTGGTAGAACCTTTCTTGCTGTAGATGAATCTCAGTTGTTCAAGCCCTGCTGCGTGATTAAACAGTTTTTCTTTCAAGCTCATCGGGCTAATAGTCAGCATAAAGCAGCAAAGTTATTCCACCAGGAAGTTTTACAACTAGAAGTACTAGGCAAGCATCCCCAAATTCCTCAACTATTGGATTACTTTGAGCAAGATGGACAGCAGTATTTAGTGCAGGAGCTGATTGACGGACAAAACCTAGAACAGGAACTAGCCGAAATGGGTGCTTTCAATGAAATCCAGATTCGGGATTTACTAAGTAATTTACTGCCCGTATTGCAGTTTGTTCACGATTGCCAGGTAATTCACAGAGACATCAAGCCGTCCAATATTATCCGTCGCTACAGTGACGGTCAACTGGTTTTAGTTGACTTTGGTGCAGCTAAATCCGTAACTGGTAAAGAGTTGGCACAAACAGGAACAGTAATTGGTAGTGCCGAATATATTGCACCAGAACAAACTAAAGGCAAAGCAGTGTTTGCTAGTGACCTTTATAGCTTGGGAGTTACTTGCGTCCATTTGTTAACGCAAGTACCTCCTTTTGAAGTATTTGATAGCAGTGAGGATGCTTGGGTGTGGCGATGTTACTTAGGCTCTCCGCTAAGTCATTCCCTTGCTCAGATTCTCGACAAATTGTTGCAAAACGCTACCAAGCGGCGCTATCAATCTGCTCAAGCAGTCCTTAAAGACTTGCATCCTGAGCCTACAGAAATAACGACCGCATCTCTAGTAACTACTGTTAAGACTTTTAGTAAAACAGATATTCAGCGATTATCTAATACATCTCCTGCAAAACTTGCTGACTCAGAACTGCCAGATACACCTGTTTTTTATGTTACTATATTCGATTCTAAAACCCAATCCTGGCATCACCTACCTAATCTGTCTGAACATTCAGAATTAGTTTGTGAGGTAGCACCGTTTTTCCGGTCTCAAGTAATAAGTCCATCTCTTATTTCTACTTGCGCAATTACACCTCAAGTTTCTTCACAGGTGCTTACTAAAAAAAGCCGAGTCAGCCTTCGGTCGGTTTTACGCGATCTATGGTTAACAGCCCTATGGCTAACTATATTTATTTGCCTTGCTATCGGTTTGAAATTGAAACAGCCTTCTACTACCACAGTAGAGCAATTTAGCTTAAGTCCGGTGAAAGGTATTCAACCTAAACGGCCCTTACTAAACCTAGGTTTGACTAATAACTTTAACTAAGTGGGGAGGCATAAAAAATTGGCAAACATAGGGAAGGCGCTGCGCTTCCACACGGGATGGCTTTCCGACTCGTGATTTATCCATGAAGAGAACGCCAATTTTTTTCAGCCAGGTACTTAAACAGGAGGTTTTGATATGCACTATTCTAAGCCTTTTCAATTTAATCAAGTAGAAACAAAAAAAATTGAAAAGGTGAAACTAATTGAAGTTATAGAAGTTAATGAAACACAGAATAAAACAAAATATCAAGACGGTAACACGGGTTGGGAAGGAGTAATTTTGGCTCCGATTAGCTTTATATTAGTTTGTGCAGCTATTGGTTATATTGTCTTATATCTCTGTAGAAATATGGATAGTAAAGGCAGTAAAGTAGATATTAAATGCTGCCAGCAATATCCTTGTATTAATTGTCGATTTTCTCACAACAATGATTATCTTAAATGTGCTGTACATCCTTCTAATGTTTTCACTAAACAAGCTCTCAATTGCCCTGATTACAACCCTATGTAAAGTATCTATCGGCTATAAATGTCTACTTTTTTTTACAACCGGAATTTGCAATTACTAAGAAATTGTATTAAGTGGAATCTGAGTGTTTAAGTTTACACTAGATTAAATACAAACGTTCCTATAATTGTATTCAATTCAACTAATACTCTAAAAGCTGAGCAACGACGATACTTAATCTTAACGTTACTAGAAAATGTTTAACCCATCCATACTCTCAGCAGATACTTCCTACATTCGCCCTGCACGCCGAGGCAAGCATAAAATTTTTATTGGCATGGCTCCTGGAGTAGGTAAAACCTTCCGAATGCTGGAAGAAGCTCATGCTCTCAAACAACAGGGAATTGATGTTGTAATTGGGCTGTTGGAAACTCATGGCCGTAAGGACACGGGCCAAAAAGCAGAGGGACTGGAAATGTTACCACGCCAGAAAATGCTTCGGGGTGAGTTAACGCTGACTGAAATGGATACTGAAGCAATTTTGGCAAGATCTCCTCAATTGGTCTTAGTAGATGAACTGGCACATACTAATGTTCCAGGAGCGCCACGGGCAAAACGCTTCGAGGATGTAGAGGTGATTTTGGCGGCAGGTCTTGATGTTTATTCTACTGTCAATATCCAGCATTTGGAGAGTTTGAACGATCTCGTAGCACGAATTACTGGCGTGGTAGTGCGAGAACGTATTCCCGATCGCCTGCTAGATGAAGCGTCGGAAGTGGTAGTGGTTGATGTGACACCTGAAACACTACAAGAACGATTATTAGAGGGAAAAATTTATGCTCCACAAAAAATCCAACAATCACTCTCCAACTTTTTTCAACGGCGTAATTTGATTGCCTTGCGAGAGCTAGCGTTGCGAGAGGTCGCAGACAACTGTGAAGAAGATGCGCTTGCCCTCATCTCATCTGAGCAATTTTGTAATATTCACGAGCGGGTTTTAATCTGTGTTTCTACTTATCCCAACTCAATCCAGCTTTTACGGCGGGGAGCGCGGATTTCTAGTTATATGAATGCTCCTCTTTATGCTGTATTTGTTGAACAGCCAGATCGCTTCCTGACTAAAGAAGAAAGCTTACACGTCGAAACTTGTGAAAAGTTGTGTAAAGAATTTGGTGGTACTTTCATCCGGAGCAAAAGTAATGATGTTGCTCAGGCAATTGCTAAAGTGGCTCAGCAGCAACACATTACCCAAATTGTAATTGGTGAGAGTCAACGCTCTCGTTGGAAGTTAATCCTCAAAGGCTCTTTAACTCAAAAGTTAGTGCAATTACTCAAAAATATTGATATACACATTATGGCAACTGATAAAACAGTTAGACCTAACAAATCAGCTACAGAAGAATAACTCGTAATTCATTCTTACTTAAATTACCTAAAAATATCAGACGCTAAGTTCTTGAGTACAACTGCTTTATAACTGCTCCTGAAACTATCTTACAAGGTTTCCAAGTTGTAATTTGGTTTTTTGTGGTTCGTGGACAAGGATGGAAACATTTTTCTTGCCCACAAACCGCAGACCTTTTGATTTTTCTAGCAAACAGTTTACCTGTATTGCTTTGTAGCCGCAGAACCATGTGTTGGCGCAGATTTTTTCTTTGGCGCTGGTTCCATAAGACACATCAGCCCTAACTTCGTTTTAGTGCATATTGGCTGTTTTGGCTCAAATGCTGCCTTCTTCACCCCCCAAAACCTGAGTGAATAACAAAGGCTAGCGCGGGTATGACAAGTGATACCTACTGGAGTATTCAGTCCCCCAAGCCAACCCCAGATAACCATAGAGCTAGTCCAACCAATGAAGAATATCCAGGTGTTTGCGTTTCGCTTCAGCATGGTAAACAGCGATATTAACCACCTGCGGGTATCTTCTCTTTGGCGTTCTACTAATTTTAAACGCACCTCTTCACTCTGATTCCAGTGAATATTTGCTTTGAGTAATTGGGCAGCTTTGCGCTGCGCCTTATCATCAGACTCTTGCTCAATCCGAATATTGATCGTGCGGCGCTCTAATGCTAATTCTGATTCTAATCGCCATTCGTTCCATTGCTTGAGTCTTCGGGCAAGCTCATCGGTTTTGGTGATGAAGGTGGCAACGAATTGGTCGCCCATTCCCATGTCGTACCCAGAGAACGGGCGCGGTTCTTTCCCTCGACATAATCCATTACTCGTGATTCTAAATCGGCAAAGAATGTATCAGTGTCATCCTGGTTTTCGCTGATTCGGCGGGACAAGTTCATAAAATATGACTGCCTTACCAATTTGTTGAGATTAACTCCTTCGGTCTGCTTGGCAGTAATTTTATTGATTAAATCCATCAAATTATCATCTATTACAACAGTAGAGTCACCCAAAAGTTCGAGCAACTGCTGTGGGCTATTTACTGCATTAGCTTTAGATGCGTTGCCCACGCCAAAATGTGCGGCGACTTCCTCTAATGTTTTGTTTTCCTTCTTTATTAGATCGCAGGCTTCAAGAAAGAGATCGCCTTGTTCTGAAGTGTAAAAGTCAGTGTCAGGTAAGCCACAACTATCTAAAATCATCGCTGCCTGTTTTAGAGTAATCTTTTCATTGCATTGAGCAGAAGCCAGAGCTAGTAATTCACTAATGTTCAATAAGTTATTGGTTTGAACATCATTACTTGGGATTAAATTATTCACCTTCTTGCCTTTCTCCGGCTTTTTCTGACTTTGTGGTTCTACCTCATGGTGCAGAGACGAGACAAATTGTTTATATAATTCGGCGGCTGTACTATAATCTGATGCTTGCCCATTAGCAAAAAAATTCCGGACGATATCAAAGCTAGAGTGAATTTCTTCATCTGTGTACTCGTTCTGCTCTAGGCTCAGACCGCAGAGATTAAGCGTTGCATTTACATCTTCTAAGGAAAGATTGTATTCACTTTCCAGGTCTACTTTGGTGTATGGCATGATGAGGTGTTGTAAACAAAATTACTTCAATCAGGACAATGACTTAAATAAACAGCCAACTAACTGTGTTGTGGGATTTATTGCACATCATGGATTATCTAATCTGATGATTGGCTGTCAATTTAAATTCGTATACTCACTAACAACAGGGCTTGGGGTTTGGGGGACTTGGAGACTTGGGGAGTAATTCTCCCTCAGTTCCCAAGGCAGCAACCATAAGAGCATCTTTTCTGAAGCCATCTGGATCATCTTTGATTTGAGGGCTTGGGATGAAGTAAAAACTCTGCCGCTACTTTATTTCCAGACCAAGTTCCCCCTTCTCAAGAGCCCAAGTCCAAGCTAACTTTCACTTTTGAGATAAAGCTCCTAAATTCACGAAGTTCCAGCTAACTGTATTTTTATTCAACTACTTGAAGTCGATATCTTTCTAATCAATTCATCGGCTTCGTCATAGCTACCATCGTCAATGTAATCTAACCGTGCTTCAGTTGCTGAATGCGCGCCAGTTGTACTACTGCCATTATGCATTTGAGTAGAAGCTAATGACATAGCTCTACTCTCCAACCCAGTAGTCAGATTGAAATCGCTATTCTCACCAATCAGGTTTTTCCTCAAAAAAACCAAATGAGTTTCGCAGGTAAGCAATATGTAACATTAGTTGATAAATCGAACTTCGCACTACTTGCTTTAACTCGTCAGCCTCAAGGCAATCTAAGCGTTTATATGCAAACGGTAGCCAATACGCTAACCCGCAGCCCAGAATCATTTCCCGCAAAGGCATCTCTGTATCTTCTGATTGCCAGTAGTCTAACAGCACTCCATTTTTGGAATCAGCGCCGACTTGACAGCGAAAGTAAAAATCAATTCGCTCTTTATTAGACATGGCTTTCAACTCGATTTGGTTTAATTAAACTCCGTTGCAAATAACAGAAGTAGCCATAGGCATCAGTCAGGCGATATTCCAAAGAATTGTTGGCGATTTCGTCACTAAAGATACTTTGCACTCGCTTTTCTAAGTCCTCACACCAGTTAATCTCAGCCAATGGAAACTGTCTTGAGAACAAAGCATTCAGTTCTGGCTTTAGGTAATTAGCTGTACCACCGCAGAGGATAATTTCATCAACATCAGGTGGAATCTCATTGCGAAGCCAGTTGTCTAGAATCGCGTAATACTCTGCCCTCGCGTCTTTGATCGCTTTAATCAGCTTAGCAGTATCTCTTTGCTTAAGCTTTTCGTCCCGCTTTTGGGATAGATGCTTTAGGGCCGTTTCTTTGAATTTAATTCCGGCTTTGGCAATTGCTGGTACGAGTACATCTTCTTGTTGCCCAGAGGTACAAGCTTTGACCAGTTCGATCATCTTAGCAAACCCATACTTTTCTGTAATCCCCTCATTCATATCCCCCCGTTTGGAAAAAACAATTGAGGCATTGCGGTAGCCCACGATTACGACCGCAATTATTCTTTGGGTGAGACTGATTGCTCCTGGCGCTCTACCACGCACCAAAGTAGACCTGGAAAGTGAATACAATCTTTCCTTAGAAGATGTAAATGCAACGCTTAATCTCTGCGGTCTGAGCCTAGAGCAGAACGAGTACACAGATGA
>Ga0068629_1000643_pt1 | contig 10610 bp, 17 predicted proteins | sample InSIn3gowninarea_FD_77432 | JGI IMG/M metagenome (GOLD analysis project Ga0068629, IMG submission 77432) | Clean room microbial communities from NASA Spacecraft Assembly Facility at Jet Propulsion Laboratory, Pasadena, California, USA -... ...
GGAATTGCCATCCTTCTTGTATTTTAATCTTTTTGGACCTGACGGATTATCCCACAAAAAGATTGACAACTTGTCTATTTCGGCTCGCTAAAGTGATTAGAAAACTCGGTTTTTGAGGAACGAGTGATTTTTTCGGGTAGCAACTTGTTCCAGGTAAGTTTGGAACTTCTCAAAGCATGGCAGTGTGAAGAGGGTGGCTAATAGAATCATTTGTCGCAACTGTTCCTCAAAAGGGTAAACAATCAAGTGGAAGTGTATGATTGGCCAAACGGATGGAGGTGATGGAAAGAACACAACCAAGGTTCGAAAGGTAGATAGAATGGCAATCAAAAAGGTTATTTACTGAGGGTGGATTCATTTTTTAATGAGATTGAATCAGAAGAAACTATGCTCAGCTTGATTTTCATGTTTACACAAGCTTAAAACGAGAAACTATGCTTGTTATAAGTTCACATGCCCCCAGCATAATGATGCAAATCGAGGTGCATGCCCCCCAAGCTTCATTGCATTCAACGCAGTGGTTGGAATGAAGGTTTACCTTTGAGATCTTTGAAAGACTCGTCTTGGATTTTACGAGGTTGTAATCAAAGACCCAATTTGGAAAGGGAGTTGTTTCATTTTTTAATGAGGTTGACACAGTAAAAGAACTATCCTCATAACCCTTGTTTCATTTTGTAACGAGGTTGACACAAGATAAGAACCGTCCTCAGTGACCCATAGTATCAAAATGGTCAGAGTTCTTCTTAATCGTTGATGATGTAGAAGATATCATATGACAGGTTTCCATTGTGGCCACTTCTGCTAGATTACTTGGAGGTGGGAGGGAAAAAGTACCCATTAAGGAAGGGTCTTTTAGGAGACCTACTCCGACATTTTGAAGTGATTGATAACTTCCGTGGATCAATGGAATGCTTCCAGTAAATTGTGAATTGTTGGGGAAAAAGGTTAGTTGGTCAATGATTGTAATTTCGCCTTGGATGGGAAATGCAATCTTTCTAAAATATGTTGACACAATAGCAGCCATAACATAAATCTAGGGCCTGCCCAGTAGGATATTGTAGTCAAGGTTTCCATTGATAACTTCGATGCCAATTTCTACTGTCTTGCCCCACAGTTAAACTTGTAAGTTACTTAATATCCCCTATGGCGTGTATGTTCTTCTATCGAATGCTTTTAATTTCGTTGATGATCGCGATAAGGGTGGTGAGCCTAAAGTTTTCCAGCAGCTCATTCACATTATATAGGTCGATGTGCTCTCATCAGTGATCGTTCGATGAACATTCTTGTTGAGAGATTTTACCTGTATAAGGAAAGCGAGTTGGGCCGGTCACTGAGGTTCATATCGTTTATGGTTAAAGGCCACAAGATTGGAATCCGTTGGGTCAATCACAGCTATTGCTGATAATAATGCTTGCTTTTGGGAGGGGCAATTTTGCAGTACTTCAAGTGCCGACATAGCGGATGGTGATTGACCCAGATCCTCTACTATATTATAATCCTGTGCTACTCGAGCACAAGGATTAAATGTTGATTTGTGTACTACTCCCTTTGGCGGCTTTATTGTTAGTTTAGGAATGATGGGTAGCACAACTTCTGACGAAGTTGTTATCAAACTACTAGGTTGATTTGTAGCCTTGTTGTTCAGCATCTGTGGATTCCCATAATATTTATTCCTTGTTGATATCGAAGCATCATTTTGCTGCTTCGAAATGGAAAACATAAGCACTTGGGATGGGGAAGCATTATTGATAGCAACCAGATTCATTTCTAGGTTCAGAAACGGATCAGTCAATATTGTTGAGGTATTTGAATTCTTAAAGAACTTCTTGACCTCAGCATTATGCATACATTCTTTCGTCCAATGGTCTCCATCACTTATGAGACATGGCTGACTAGGTTTCTTTCGCCCAGTAGGGTTTTCAAAAGATTTTTCAGGAGTCGAATCTTCCTGTTTCTTCTTTTTGTTTTTCCCTTTCTTCTTGTCCCTTGGTTGCTTTGGTTATTTTTCCTTGTCAGATGACACGACATTAACCTTAGAGGCAAGAAGTTTATCATTTTCTTTTTTACTAGAAACTGCAAGGGCCTTACTAGATGGAGCCTTTGCGGTTTGCATACTTGAGGTGCCAATCATGCCATCATCGACATTAGAGTCCTTGTTTGATTTAGGAGGGTGAGGAACTGAAAATTCTGGTCTAGGAGGATCAGGAATTTTGTCATAGAGCATGCCAGACTGAGTATAGATCAAGTCTAGATATTGTGCATGAGAAATGACTTGCTCTTTAGTGGCAACTCCTCCCTTGGCCACATCTCATGTAATAGAAGGTAATAACGAATTAATAAACCACTCAGCTAGAAGCTGATCAGGAACATATGTCTTTACCATTCGATGACGATGTCGCCACTCATGAATATGATCAGATATGTGAATGGCTGTTGTCTATTTAAAATTGGTAAGGAGCTCCGTTCCTATTTCGTACCTTATGGGTAACTGAAAGTGGGTTAAAAAGGTAGTGGCAAGGGTGCTAAAGTTATCGAATGAAGCTCTAGGCAATTCGATGTACCACTTTGCTACCGAACTAGTTAGCATTCGCTAAAAAAGGTGAAGCCTAATCGAATCATCATTGAGGGTGTTGGATGAACACCACAAATGAAAGGTCATTACATGATTCGATGGATCTTCACCCGGATTTCCATTGAATTTAGGAATATCTGAGGGAACCTTATGAGGAATCACTCACCATTAAGGGGCGTAAGCAATTGGATCATTTGTTAGCCGGTTCAGATTTGGTAATTCTAAAGTTGCTAAGAAAGGCAACTGTTGATTCAAGTTTGGTGAAGCATACCCAGGATAAGATGGGATCGCCTGAGTAGTGGGTCTTTGCATACCAGCATAATGTATTTGATGCTGATAACTTTGATAAGTTGATGGGCATAACCATTATAATATGATTGTTGGTAACCATTTTGAACATACGGTTGCCCATTACCGGCAAAGCTTTGTTGCTCAGGTCCTTGGTAAGCCTGCTGGAATTGCAGTTGTTGATATTGTACCAGCCATGGTTGTTGGACCATTTGCTGTTGTCCAATACTGGATGTTTGACCAAGATGAGGGGTGATAATACCCATTTGAGCCTGAGTCGTTCCATTTAAGGAGCCACTAATCTGCGGTTGTGATTGAGTCCTGGAGACATGAGGCTATTGTATTATGACCTGAGAGACTTGAGGTTGACATACAACAGGCAGCGCCTGTACTTGCGACACCGTCACAATAGCAATTGTAGTGGGAATGTTTGACATAGGTTGATTTGGTTGCATTGAATATACAACTCTTGGTTGTTGAGGTAGTATTGGTACCCAACCACTGGATGCAATTCCAGCTTGACCCGAATTTTGTTGTGAGCTCTCATATGGTTACTCTCCTAGTGGGAACAATGAAAAGGCATAATGCCCCCCATATGGCGACAATCCAGTGTTCAAAGGGTAAATTAGTCTTTGGAGACTAGACTGCCCAAATTGACACTGATGTGAAGGATCAATTTGTTGCGTCTCAACATAAGAAATTCCAGAAAAGATTCCATATGAACCAATAAGAACAGACCATGCTGTCGAAACAGTCCCTAGGTGGACTCCATCTAGTGTTTGAGAACTAGTTGGGACAGATGGTATACCAGCGTACATTGTCAGAGTAGTGGTAGGAGGTTTTTTTGTTGCTGTATCAGATGACACAGTCCTAGATGTTGATGGTTGTTCAGACATATTGAGTCTATCCAAAGGATTTCCTAGCAATTCGATAGGAACTTACGATGAAGGGTGATTAAAAGAACTAACTTCTATAGTAGAAGGATATAGGTGGATCCCAATTCCAAAATGCAATGGGGTACTAGATGGAAGATCCTCCACAATATCTTGTATAGCAATCAGTCCAAGTGGAAGAGGCAGACCATCAGGTTCATAAAATATTTTCGATGCCGAAGAAGGTATAGTTTCTGTAGCGACAGATACTGGAGGGTTGACACCTTCCGAATCAGCCCTAGATGGAGCTGGTTTAGGAATAGAAGTGTTTACCATTACACTAGGATCAATTCTAATGTCCTCTTATAACTGCAGAACTTCTTCTGTGAAGGCAGGGGTACCAGAAATAATTGGAGTAACTGAAGTCTCTAATGATGTTGAAACACAAGTTTCAAATAAACCAGGAGATTTCGACCCAATTAAACAAGATTATTTGGCCCGGAATGGTTTCATTTCTAGAGTCAAAGATGGTTGACTCGTTAGTCTTCACGAACGACGGGGTTTTGATTGACTTTATTCCACGTGTAAGGTTCCTATACCAATAGGTGTCATATTTCATGATTGACTGTTAAAATGCCAAATATGTTCACCCTTTCCATGCTGCAAAGGTTCCATATTTTCAAAAAAAAAAATCAAAAATTAAAAAATCAAAAGAGGGTATGCCCTAAAAGAAGAATCAAAGGACAAACAGAATGAATTGGTCAAAAGGAAAGAAAATGAACCCCAAAGAAAAGACCAAGAAACTGTGCTAGTCCAAAATGCCACTGTTATCCTATTTTTGCAAAGAAGTTCAATATGTGCAATCAGTGACTTCTGTCACACTTGATGGATGGCCAAACAGCTTAATCTTGGCCTCTCCATGTTTAAATTTCTTGTTTTAGAGATAGAGAATGAATTCTGTTCAAACAGTTTAAGCTTGGCAGATCAGTAGTTAGGTAGAGAAGCAAAGGTGCTCAACAGCTAAATCTGAGCCCCTGGAAGAGATAATGACAGACTTATATAGGAGCGCAGTTAAAAGAAAACAAGAGAGAAAGGGTTTTCTAGTTCAAATGCATCGAAGCAGAAGGAAGAAAAAATGTTAGGTTAAATAGGTTGGGCAGGCAGTTTTGATGTTGCAGAAGCAGGTTTATGAGCAATTTTGTCCTTTGAATATCTTTTATCTCATGGATATCATTAGTGCCATGGCAAGTTGGCTGCAAAACAGTTGAAGCATGACTAATTTCCCCTCTCATTTCTCCAAGAACACTCACTAACCTCCCCTCAAGGACATTGGGATCTGCTCAGTGCTCCTAGTTCACTTCATTTCATGAGAAAGACCAAGTGAAATTCTAGTTTTACTTAAGAGAACTAAGCCACATTTCTTGTGTAAAAATCCTTTTCTTCCATTATGCTAAGCCTCTAAAAATTCATGACTTCAATCCTTTTCATTTCCCTAAAGCCTAAGTCACTCTTTAAAACTTAGTGCTTTGTTTAAACCCACTGCTCATATTAACCTACTAACTTTATATTATAACTCCTATATAATGTTTCCCCGCCCATACTATGTAAAATACATAAAAATCCCAAAGTATTTAATATTCCGCCCCGGGCTTATGTATAGCCATATGTTAATATTTAAAGGGGGTCCAAGGTTTATCCGAAACCTTGTGGACAACCCTCCTCTGCGCGCACATATAAACATTGGGGATTTATTTAACGTTTGGTTGAATAAATAGCCACACTCGCCAAACTAAACCAAAGTCGAGATACATTGCAAAACCCCGCAAAAACATTACAAAACGTTAAATATTATCGCGCGAGTCCCATACTCTAGCCCTCCGCCTGTTTTGTTTGCCGCCATCCGTTGGATCATAACACGTAGATCCAACGACCCATATGAATATCGTGACCCCTCCGATCACCTAACGTTAGCGCCCGGGAAAATGGTGGTTTTGCCATCGTACAGAATACATGTGTCGCCGCCTAGTTTTATCATGTCCTCTCCATCCAAAACCGCCGTTGTCAAAAAGCGGTGCGATAATACCATATACTGCCCCCCACTTCCCACCGCTGATGTCGTCGCCCACGTCATCACGGATGTCAACTACCGCCCCACCACTGTATCATCTACCGTGTGCACCACATCACTGCCAAGTCAGCTTCCATACCCCCGCTACACGACAAAGATTACATCATGCTGATGTCTCCCGACCGAAGCATGCCAAAATCAAACTTTTGTCAAAAAGGTGTAAAATGTCGTTTTTTCGTTCATTTTTCCTTGTTTCTTCTGCACAACCTCTGCATGTTTTTTCATGTCCAAAGCAGCATTTCGACTATACAGTCCACCACCCAGAGAAATTGACTCCACAGCGTGGCCCCTTAGCGTAGTCTGCCACCTACATTTTGCACAGGGCGTCCATAAAACAGATATTTACCCAAATTCTTGTTCCAAACCCTATTTTTCCAAGTTTTCTCTATAAAATTGTTCGGAGCACCCAAATTCGAATTAGAAATGCTGTGCTGCCTTCAAACTTGTGCACCATAGCCATTATTTTACCCATTTTTTCCAACAAATCCCGTGAACTCTGTCTCCCTCTGCAAATTCGCCCACCAAGCTAAATTCAAGCCGGTCTCGGCCTGTTAAATTCTCTAAGAAACCTCCCAAAACTATTATTTTACCTACTGTTGCTGCATCAAGCCCAAAATTTCAAATTGAAAAATCACAGAAGGTTGAATAATGGAGGCTCCAGTGGCCATCAATGTTGCCCCCCTCAATGCACCACACAAATAATTGGAATGGTTTCCCCTTGCTGACAGAGATTTCAAATTAATGATATGATTGGTGACAAGCCTCACCTCCAAGATGTTTGTGAAATTAGAAATAGCTATCATAGCAATACTGATCTCTATGGAATTTGGGAGTCCAACATGCCCATCTACTACCTCCCTTCAATAAATGTGCTCCCTGATATCATCCACTTATGCTGTGCCAATTATGACCCCACTCAAAGAAAGTTTTGGCTCCATCCGGGACTGTCAGGTTTCACATTACCCCTGAATCCATAAATGAGATGTTGCACTTTAAGCCAACTCAACCTCTGGCCCCTCTCTCCATGGGATTCTTGCTTGACCAAGGTGCCAAACTGCCCAGTTCAGAGATAACTAGAATTGCTCAGTTATTTATGAGACCAAATTTCCAGCCCCAACAACCTCCTCCTTATTTTCATTTTGGGTTCACTGAAGCAGGGAGATTCATTGTAGACATGATATCCTACATCTTAGGATTTAAAACCAGTGAGTATATTGATGAGACTACCTTAGTTTTGATGTCCATATTTACTCCAGGACAGCCCCCTGCTGTCAAATATGATTTTTCCACCTTCATAGCTAATAAGATCCATGAGCAATTCATGAGCTTGGATAGAGAAATAGTGTACAAATACACATCCTACATATATCATCTGCTACTATACAATCAACCAGATAGTTTTCAAATTCCCCTTAGAAAATTGGATCTTAAGGGAGAGCGAAGGTCTGTAATTTTCTAGACCTCAGTATTCCATGAAGTCCATAACTCGCCTTATACATATTGTGAGTTCATTGACCTGTTCATACATCCATCCTCTTCTTTATTGATGACAACTCCTCCTACCAGACTCTCTCGTGAAATGCAGAAAATTTTCATCTCTCAAAGGGCTACAATATAGGTGACTGGTACTTTTACCAGAATCACACTAAGATCCGGATATATGGCTGTGATATATGCCCCTATAAACTGCCAAACATTTTCCTATGAGACTGTTTGCCTTGGAATACTTCAGGCAATTTATTAGCTCATATTTGACTCATTTCTATGGTGCTAGGAAAAAGGAACAACTCAAAATAAGAAATCAATTGGGCCCTTTTATTTCAATAAAAGGGAAGCCTGGGAAGAGGCTGACAATATTTTAGGGGAGCAAATTAAGCTGAAACAAAGTTTTTATTGGGCACCTTATGACCCTGAGCACTTCATAAGTTATAGAAAAGTGAAAAATAAGCTAACAACATATGTTCACCACAAAATCCCTGAAATTCAACAGTATGCTAACCAACAAGAATGGGTAGAAGGTACATTAGTTGAATAAATTACTGAAGAAGAAAAATTGGAAAAAGCAATGAAAGGGCTTGAAAAAATGCTTGACCTGGACTCTTTTGGACAGTTATCCTTCAAGTTGCCCCAGCACACAAGAGGTGATACATCTTTTGCTGGGACTTCTCAGTAGCCCACACAAAAAGCTAGCATAGGGTCAGCGAAGGGCAAAGAGGTAATAGGTTCAGAACAAGACATAATGACAGATCAGCTAGCTACATCAAAGGAACAAGGCCAAGGGCAAGTTCCTCTAGCACAAACAAAAGCACTAGAAATCCCTATACTACAAACTCCTCTAAATGAGGAGAGAGGCAAGAAAAGGGACAGGCAAGAAGACACCCCGATCAGCGGTCCTTAAGAACAAATAGGGGAGAAAAGGCAGAGATTGAACCCCCTATCACAGGAGGAATTTATTTAGGAGACCACAAACAGTCTAAGGGAAGAAAGAGCATTCAGCCAGGATACATCCTTGGTCATAGAAACATCGGCCAATAACACAGGCAGGAGATTGAAAGACAACATAGTGTGGAATTCTCTTCTGGTAGGCAAGAAAGTAAGCAAGGCTCTGACATTAAGAGGAAATTTACTGAAATAAAGGCAAAGAATGAGCCAATAAGAATTCAACTCTATAATCACTTGCTGAAGATGGCCCCCACAAATCAACAAAGGTTAATGTCAGCATATGACATTCAAGAAGGAAAGATGATCCTGAGTCACTTCAAGCCCAAAATGTAGCAACCACAGTCAGCTGCTGATTACATCAGGACCAATCCAATATAGAAGTATTAGCCAAAGACACCCAACCAATGGACCAGATTGAATTACATAAGCAAACCAGAGAAATGGTATACTCCACATTGGCAAATAAGGCATTGCTGGCCCACAAATTGCAGAATTCTTTAAATAATACCTCTGCCCAATTGGAGTTGGAAAAAGTTTCCTCTTTAGCCAAGGATAACAGAATCAAATCCTTGGAAGAGATTATCATAGAGCTGGGACATGATCCCAAGGATCCCAAAGGCATCAAAGCATTAACAAAAAAGAAGGAAGAAGATATTGTAGCCCTCAGGAAACAGCTCAAGTTGCCTATCACCATGCATCTTCAAACTATAGAGATTGTTGAGCATAAATCACAGGAAGATTCAATGGACCTACTAATAAAAATGAATGAGAGATTGGCAGAAATGGAGAAGGCATTGGAGAAATCACTGCAAGGAAAGTAGGGAGAGTTGGCCTCTTAGCCATCACAAACAGCTCCAATAGTTACAACTACTTCTTCCACAGTCACAACAGCAGTCCCTCCTATTGTCCCAGCATCAACAAGACCAAGTACTTCAACAACAACAGCAGGCAGCAGCACTACCATGACTATTGAAGAATTGATAAAGGCTATGGAGGATCTAAGACTCCAAGTATCAGAATTAAAAGATGCTAAAGAGCAATTGGCAAAGTTGGAAATTAGTTATGATAAATCTAAAATGACACTGGTAGAAAAACAAGGGAGGTGAAAGCATTGGGGAATAAAGTAAAGGCATTGGAAAAGGAACTCTTATTAGAAAATCCTCTGGGAGAAATCAGGAGCATTTTGTGGGCCAACATTGGTCAATCCATCACTGATATGTGGACATCAATACAGATAATTCATGAGCAGATTGATTTGGTGACATTAGCTCAAGAAGAGATTCAAAAGGCCAGGGATTCATTAGGACACATGCTCGAGCAGGCCAATAGGCTAATACAATTTTTGAACACCCACACCAAGGAACAACTGGCAGAATTGGATATCAAGGATAGGACAGGCACCATTTTGACTATCAAAAGAGTTCTGACCATGAGGAACTTCATACGAAATCTGGAGAGAAAGTGCCAAGACATGCAAATAGAGATAGATGCTTTCACACAAAAGTTTACAACTTTGGAGGAAATGGGCCTGCCCAATTTATTAACTAATGACTAGAGACTGATGACAAATGCAGACTATGTGTACAGGTTGAATTCAGATGTGGATAATCAAGTCATGGCATCATCAAGTTCTGTAGGAGAGAAGGCACTCCCATCTGGACATAGCCTATATGACAATTTGGAAAATATGTTTTTTATTGAACATGAAGTGAGGCATATTTTCACAGTCCAACCCACTTTCTTCAGGTACACGGATGTTGATGAAACTCTAATTAAAATGCACAGACACCAATTACCAAATGACCAGTGGTGGTAGAGTATGCTAGAAATTTTGTAGGCGGATTTCAAAGTTTATTTATTTTTCCAGAACAAAAAAGATATTACAAAATGGAGAAAAGAGCAGATAAAAAATCACGCTGGGCAGCAGTCAATTAGAGCGCAAGAAAAATCACCCGAGAGAACAGGGCCAGCAGTGCAGAAGTTCACTAAAGTATCCATCGGCCGACTCGCTGAGCAAATATTCAATGCATCTCACCAAATGAGCTGTCAGCACAACATTTCTTACTTCTGCCATCAATTCCATAACTAGAGAGTTCATCAGCAAAGCATTCCAGTAACCTTTTATTCAGAAGAGTTCTCAAATTTACAGTGCAGTTCCAGAATGATATTACCAACCCCTAATACTTAGCTTGGGGCGGTATTTGTACAAAAATGTTTACAAAATATCTCAAAGAGATAATATCTTACAATAACTTCTTTCACCTACTCTACGGAACTAGTAAATGCTCTTGGGAACAGAGAGAAATGA
>Ga0068629_1000644_pt1 | contig 10604 bp, 3 predicted proteins | sample InSIn3gowninarea_FD_77432 | JGI IMG/M metagenome (GOLD analysis project Ga0068629, IMG submission 77432) | Clean room microbial communities from NASA Spacecraft Assembly Facility at Jet Propulsion Laboratory, Pasadena, California, USA -... ...
AAGGCTTGAGGTATTGGTTGAGAAGTTGAAGGGTTGATTGAGTTAATAAGTAGAAAGGTTGGGCATTAAGGCTTGAGGTATTGATTGAGAAGTTGAAGGGTTGATTGAGTTGATATGTAGAAGCATTCGAATTTAACATTCAACATTTAGCATTCAACATAAAAATCTTTTTGGGCCAGGCTTTGGACTAAGAATTAAACATTCGTGCGTCGCACACTTTTACTGCAGCGCATGGCTGAGCAAAGAACAGAAGACACAAGGGAGTGACCCCGAGTTCCGCTACGCTCTTCGGGGCAGGCTGTACGATGATGACCAAAGACAAATTGCTGGTTACAAAAAAACTCTTGTAAGGTATTGAGGTATTGGTGTGGAACAATGAGCAATAAACTTTCAAACTTTGAACCTTAAACCTTAAACTTAAACGTTGAACTTCTAAATAAATCAGAGATCACTAAATCAGAGATCAAAATCAGCGATCAAAAAATCAGAAATCAGAAATGAACAATTATGTTTAAGAATTATTTTAAGATAGCTTTTAGAAATGTGGCGAGACATAAGGCGTATGCTGCAATTAATATTACGGGACTTGCGGTTGGCATTGCTGCGTGTATATTATTGTTTACCGTAGTGAAATATGAACTGAGCTACGACACCAATCAAAAGAATTATAGCAGCATTTACCGCGTGGTAGCGCAGGACGATTATAAAGATGGCGTAGAATATACACCCGGTATTCCCTTTCCTGCGCTCGATGCTATCAGAACAAGTTTTCCGCAGTTTACCACCGGCAGTTTACTCGCCAGCTATGGTAGCCAGGTGAGCGTATTGGGAAGGAATGCATCGAATGCAAACCCCGACAAAAAGTTTATTGAAGAAACAGGTTTCTTTTTTGCTGACCCACAATTTTTTAGGGTATTCGACTATAAATGGCTGTCTGGTTCCCCTGCTGTTTTAAGCGAGCCGAACACCGCTGTGCTCACGCAAAAAGTAGCCGAAAACTACTTTGACAAATGGGAAAATGCAGTCGGTGGCTTTTTAAAGCTGGACAATGCGGCCACCGTGAAAGTAGCCGGCGTTATACAGGACGTTCCTGCAAACTCCGATTTCCCGTTGGGTATTGTAACCTCTTTTGAAACCGCTAAAGCAAATGCCAAAACTTATGGCTACACGCCCGACTATGGCAACACCACGAGCAACTTCCAGTTATATACTTTGCTGCCCCAAAATGTTTCTGCTGAGAACGTTAACAAGCAGCTGCTACAGTTTAGCAGGGAACTGTTTAAAGAGGAAAAAACGTTTAAAAGAACCTGCTCTCTGCAACCACTTAAAGAGCTGCACTTCGACAGCAGGTTTGGAAGTTTCGGCGATCATACTACCAGCAAATCCACGCTGTGGACACTATCGCTGATCGGTGTATTTATAATTGTAATGGCTTGCATCAATTTCATTAACCTATCTACAGCGCAGGCGGTCGGGAGATCCAGGGAAGTAGGTATTAGGAAGGTATTAGGCAGCAACCGCTTACAACTATTCGGCCAGGTGATGGGCGAAACTGCATTTATCGTAACTGTTGCAATGGTACTCGCGGTAGCAATTGCTTTGCTATGCCTCCCTTACATAAAACATATTGCGTCCATACAGGAGCCATTGAAGCTATTCAACTTCCAAACCCTGCTGTTCCTTCCGGCCCTGTTTATCGTCGTTACACTGTTGGCAGGCTTATACCCCGCAATGATCCTTTCAGGGTTTAACCCGGCACTGGCATTAAAAAATAAAATAAGTTCTGCTACGGTCGCAGGCATATCGTTACGCCGCGGACTCGTTGTTATGCAGTTCGCTATTTCCCAGGTATTGATCATCGGCACCATCGTGGCCATAGCACAAATGAATTATGTACGTACCGCGGACCTCGGCTTCAACAAGGAAGCATTGTTTATTATGAATGCCAACGCAGATAGTATCGTTCATTCGGGCCAGGAGGCATTTAAACAGAAGCTGCTGCAGCTGCCCGGCGTTGAATCTGTGAGCTTCAGTTCGGACGTACCATCTTCCGAAAGTAACTGGAGTGGCAATTTTGCCTACGACCACAAACCTGATGAGAAATTTAATATTTATCGCAAAGCAGGCGACGAGGACTTCTTTAAGACATACGGCCTGCAAATAATTGCGGGCAGGATCTATACAAAAAGTGATACCACTAATGAGATTGTCGTAAATGAAACGCTCGTCAACAAACTGGGCGTAAAAAATCTGAACGAAGTAATCGGCAAACAAATGCGTTCGGGGCGAAGCGACTGGAAGACCATCGTTGGGGTTGTAAAGGATTTTAAGACCAACTCGCTAAGGGAAGACGTAAAGCCGTTGATGCTGATGGAACGCAAAGACCGCTATAGTGTAACCGGGGTAAAAATAAGATCAGAAGACATTCCTAAAACACGGACAGCTATTGAAGCTACCTGGAACGATTTCTTTCCGCAATACGCGTTTACGGGTTCTTATATGGACGAAACTATTACGAAGTTTTACCAGCAGGAAGAACAGCTTTCATTATTATACAAAATCTTCGCCTGCATTGCCATATTCATTTCGTGCCTGGGATTGTATGGGCTTGTTTCCTTCATGTCGCTGCAAAGAACAAAAGAGATCGGAATTCGCAAGGTATTAGGCGCTTCCATTCAAAATATCATTTATCTTTTTTCCAGGGAATTTACCATACTGATCATCATTGGCTTCCTGGTAGCAGCACCGCTTGCATACTATATAATGGACAGCTGGCTTCAGAACTTCGTCTTTCGCATAAAAATAAGTGCAGGCGTTTTTATTATAGCCATACTGGCCTCTGTGATTATCGCGTGGATAACTGTGGGCTACAAATCACTCAGGGCGGCGCTGCGTAACCCGGTGGAGAGTTTGAAGATAGAGTGACGTGGGAGCGTGAATGGTAAGGCGTGAATGGTGAAACGTGAATGGAGAGAACGTGAATGGTCAAGCGTGAATGGTCAAGCGTGAATGGAGAAACCGTCGACCGTGTTGCAGGTTTAAGGTTTAATGTTTAAAGTCGAACTGGGACCATTAGAAACAATGCCAATGGTTTTACATTTCAACTAATCAACCAATCAACTTCTTAACTGTCCTTAATACCACAATACCCAATACCCAATCACAAAATCAAAGATCACCAAATCAGAAATCAGAAATCCGGATTATGTTCAGGAGTTGTTTCACAATAGCATGGAGAAGCCTGGTAAGGCGCAGGTTCTATACTGCAATCAACATATTCGGGCTGTCTGTAGGCATTGTGTTTACGATGCTTATTGGCGCGTATGTGTATAACGAAGTAGAGGTTAATCAAACCCTGCGCAATCCCGAACAGTTGTACCTGTTGGAAAGCAAATGGAAACAGGCAGGCATGGGAGCAGAATTTAAGACCGTGGCCCCTTTGGCAAAACTGCTAAGCGAACAGTTCCCTGACCTGGTGAGCAATTATTACCGCTGGGACTGGGTTAGCACTATCGTGTCGAACGGTGAAAAACGTTTTCGCGATAGTTTACAAATTGGCGACACATCACTGGTTACTATGTTTGGGTTTCCGGTATTGTACGGCGATAAACACCATCTCTTTAGTTTGCCGGATGCGGTAGTTATTACCGAATCGAAGGCTTTGAAATATTTTGGCAAAACAGACGTAGTAGGTGAAAAACTCAGCATAGAAAACTATTCGGGTAAGCACAAGGACTTTACAGTTACGGGCGTATTAAAAGAACTGCCCTATAATTCTGTAACCGTTTCCATGGTCCCGGTAAACGCATCCGTAAACTCCACGTTCATTTCGGTTAATAACCTGGAATTCTTTTACGCCGGCGTGGATGTTAACAGCTGGGAAAACGGTAACCTTACCGGGTATGTTGCATTAAGAAACGGTGTCAGCCCGCAAATGCTTGATCATGCAATCACCCAGCTGTTTACAACTCATGCGCCGGCCTATTTAAAAGAGAACCTTAAAGTTCATCCCGCCTGTCTTAATACCTATAACCTCGATGCAAACGGGGGCATCGTACGAAAAATGTTGTGGACACTCTCGTTCATTGCTCTGTTTATATTATTAATGGCAGTGGTGAACTTTGTAAATATCACTATCGGGAACTCTTCTTCAAGATTAAAAGAAATTGGTGTACGTAAAGTTTTAGGAGGTGTAAAGAAGCAGCTGATGCTGCAATTTCTCACTGAGTCTTTTATGTTGGTAGCAGCGGCAGTGCTTGTTTCGCTTTGCCTTTACCAGTTTGTACGTGCTTATTTCGGGCAGGTTATCGGCAAAGAGCTACCATTACTTTCGTCCTTTCCCGCTTACTTTTTTGCGATTCCGGTAGCGCTGGTGAGTGCTATCGGCCTGTTGGCAGGCGTGTACCCCGCATTAATATTATCTTCTTTCAAGGCAGGGGACTCGTTAAAAGGCAAACTCAGGACGGTTAATGAAAATCTTTTTGTAAGGCGGTCACTCGTGGGTTTCCAATTTGCTGTGGCAATAATCGTTTTTACGGGGGCCATAGTCGTTACGCAACAGGTACATTACTTTCTGAACACCGACCTGGGATTTAAAAAGGACCAGGTGATCAATGTTGCTTTACCACGCAACTGGACAGAGCAAGGCGTAGAAAAAATGAAGACGTTACGCAATGAACTGAGCAGGTTACCGGGGGTGACGAACGGCTCTTTATGTTATTCTATTCCCAACCGCAATAGTGTAAACAACAGCAATATCTACCTGCCTTCACGAGACTCAGCCAGTGCCATCCCTGTGTTTACTTTTATTACCGACGAACGATATGCATCTACGTTCAGGATACCTGTTGTCGCGGGAACCTTCTTTACAGCTAACGAGGCGGGGTACGATTCAATGAACGTGGTTCTGAATGAAAAGGCCGTTAAGTCTTTAGGTTGGGACTCACCTGCAGATGCTATCGGCAATGCTGTAAAAATACCCGACGACAACACGCGCTATACCGTTTGCGGGGTAGTAAAAGATTACCATTTCGAGTCCAAAAGAGAGCAGATTAAACCTTTAATCTTTATGCATGTGCAGAACCGGAATGCTTACCGCTTTCTATCACTCCGGTTAGCACCTCTTAAAGTCAAAAATGCTATCAGCGATATACAAAGCAAATGGGCAGTGTTAATGCCCTCCGTGCCCTTTGAATACACGTTTATGGATGAGACCTTACATAAGGCCTACCTCGCCGAAATACACCTTGAAAGTGCTGCTTATATAGCAACAGCTGTTGCAATTATAATTGTGTTGTTGGGTGTAGTGGGCCTTGTGTCGTTGAGTGTTGCAAAAAGAACAAAAGAAATAGGCATACGGAAGGTGTTAGGTGCCTCAGTAAAACACATCGTAGCACTGTTTATAAAAGAGTTTATTACCATTATAGTTATCGCCAATATTGTAGCGTGGCCGATAGGGTATATACTAATGAATGGCTGGCTGCATGATTATGCCTACCGTATTAAAATGAGCCCCGAAGCTTTCGTGTGGGTGGCAGTGATACTCACACTTATTACGTGCCTGTTAATCAGCCTGCAAACTGCAAGAACAGCTATTACCAACCCGGTAAAGAGTTTGAGAACAGAGTAAATCTGTGGATGGTATTGAGGTATTAAGGTATTGGATATTGAGGGAATAGTTGAAAGGTTGATTGGTTAACTGGGTTGAGAAGGAAAGCCCTTAGATATTGGGGTAGTAGTTGAAAGGTTGAGTGGTTGACCGGGTTGAGAAGGAAAGCATCGAGGTATTGAGGGAATAGTTGAAAGGTTGATTGGTTAACTGGGTTGAGGAGTAGAGCCATTCGTGTGAGGTGATAGTTGAAGTTGAGTGGTGGAGAAGTGAGCCAAGGTATTGAGGTATTATGGCATTAGGTGATAGTTGAGGCTTTTGGGAGGTTGAATATTGAGCATTGAATATTGAGCATTAAGTTCCAAACCTTGAACTTTAAACCTTAAACTTTAAACCAAAATCCTCAAAACGAAAGCAACCCTGTAAACCATAAATCAGAGATCAACAAATCAAAAAATCAGAAATAAAATATTGATGTTTAGAAACTATATAAAGATAGCGTGGCGCAACCTGGTGAAGAACAAAGTCTATTCGTTCATTAACATAGTGGGGCTGGCAACAGGTATGGCCGTAGCATTGCTTATAGGGCTATGGATATGGGATGAACTTTCTTTCGACACCGGGCACAGCAACTATGAGCATATCGCCAAAATACGACAGAACATAAGCGTGAATGGAGAAGTGCAGACCGGGAAAGAGGTGCCCTACGCGTTGGAAGCAGAATTGCGTAACGAGTATGGACGCTATTTCAAATACATCGTACTGTCGTCGAATCGGGCAAACCGGGTGTTGGCGTACGGCGATAAGAACCTTTTAAAAGGAGGCGTGTACCTCGGCCCTGAGGCGCCCGAAATGTTTACGCTCAATATGCTTAAAGGTACGCGGGCAGGGTTAAGGGATCCTCACGCGATCCTGCTTGCAGAGTCCGTAGCAAAGGCATTCTTTGGAGACATTGACCCGGTTAATAAGGTCATGAAAATAGATAACCGGTTTGAAGTAAAAGTGACTGGCGTATATAAAGACCTTCCCGATAACTCCACTCTGGCGAATGTAAAATTCATTGCCCCTTTCGACCTGTTAGCAAGTAATGAGAAGTGGATCAGCGCCGCGAGGGATTCCTGGAAAACGAACAGCGTTCAGGCCTATGTTCAGCTGGCAGACGGCGTGGATATGAAGGCGGTATCGGCAATTATAAAAGATATTAGGCTGAAGAAAGTAAGCGCCACAGAAGCCCGGTATAAACCTGAGCTCTTTCTTGAGCCCATGAGTAAATGGCATCTGTATCAGGAGTACCGGAACGGCGTAAATGCAGGAGGAAGAATCCTTTATGTATGGATGTTTGGAATCATTGGCCTATTTGTACTGCTGCTTGCCTGTATCAACTTTATGAACCTGAGTACAGCACGTTCCGAAAAAAGGGCAAAAGAAACAGGCATACGTAAAACCATGGGATCGTCCCGCGGGCAGCTCATTGCCCAGTTCTTTTGCGAGTCCGTGCTGCTGGCCCTTTTTGCTTTTGTATGTTCCTTGTTGTTAGTGCAGCTTACGCTGCCTTTTTTCAACAGCCTTGCAGATAAAAAATTGATTGTGCTCTGGAGCGATCCATTATTCTGGCTTGCCGGCATAATGTTCAGTATCGCTACAGGTCTTGTAGCAGGCAGCTACCCTGCCCTTTACCTCTCTTCGTTTCAGCCGGTGAAAGTACTTAAAGGCACCTTTAAAGCGAGCCGTTTCGCGGCAGTGCCACGAAAAGCGCTGGTAGTACTGCAGTTCACTGTATCGGTAACGCTTATCATTTGCACGGTGGTTGTTTGGCGGCAGGTGCAGTTTGCAAAAGACCGGCCTATTGGCTATAGCACCAACGGCTTAATAACGGTGCCATTAACAAACAGCGATATGCACCCTCATTTCGAGGTGGTAAAAAACGAGTTACTAAAGAACAGGGTTATCGTATCGATGGCGGGTTCGCAGGCACCGGCAACCGACACGTGGGGCACAGAAGGCGCATTCACCTGGAAAGGCAAGGATCCTGATCTGATGGTTGATTTTCCCACTACAGGCGTATCGGTCGACTATGGCAAAACAGTCGGCTGGCAATTCAGCACCGGCAGGGATTTCTCAACAGAACACGCTATGGATTCATCATCACTTATTCTGAACGAGTCGGCTGTGACGTACATGGGCCTAAAGGATCCTGTTGGAGAAAGTATTAAATGGGGAGAAAAGTTTTATACCGTTATAGGCGTCATAAAAGACGTGATCACAGAGTCGCCATACGAGGCGGTAAGGCCCTCTCTCTTTTGGCTGAACAATGGCCCGGCTAACTTTATCTTCCTTAAAATTAATCCTGCAAACAGTGCCGGTCACGCGCTAAGAGAAATTGAAAACGTATTTAAAGAATTCAATCCCGCTGCTCCCTTTAACTACAGCTTTGCGGATGAGGATTATGCCAGGAAGTTCAACAACGAAGTACGGGCCGGCAGGCTGGCCAGCTTCTTTGCTGTACTGGCTGTTTTCATTGCATGCCTCGGCTTGTGGGGCCTTGCATCATACACTGCAGAACAACGTACAAAAGAGATCGGCGTCAGAAAAGTGCTCGGGGCTTCGGTGTATAGTTTATGGCAACTGTTATCTAAGGAGTTTGTTGCCCTCGTGATCATTTCACTTTTCATAGCAACACCACTTGCTTATTACTTTATGAGCAACTGGCTGCAAAATTACCAATACCGTTCAGGAATGCCCTGGTGGATCTTTGCGCTTGCAGCTTTTGGCGCTTTGACAATCACCTTGTGTACTGTCAGTTTCCAGGCTATCAGGGCAGCACACGCTAACCCGGTAAAGAGTTTGAGAACAGAATAGTCCCGATCTCTGATTGCTGATTTCGGGATCTTGAGATGTTGAAATTAGCGCCACCAGGCATATAATGTTTAACATAAAAAAAAGCTTTTCATGTACTGCAGCCTCGAGATGTTGAAGCCGAGGGTTGATGCCTGAGTATTGAATATTGAACGTTCGATATTGATTATTGTATGCAATTGAATATTTGTACATGATGCGATCGTAGTTATAAAACAACATGAGTGGCGTCGTAAATAACAAATAAAAAAGTCATTGTCCACACAATCAACAAAAAGTTGCCATGGTTAAAAACTATCTCAAAATAGCACGGCGTAACCTTGTAAAAAACAAGACTTTTTCCTTCATAAACATTTTTGGACTGGCTATCGGGCTAACCTGCTGCCTGCTTATCTCCATGTATCTTTATACAGAGTTCAGCTACGATTCACACCAAAAATTTGGTGATCGCCTTTACCAGGTCGGAACGCTTTCACTGAAAGATGGGCAAGAGAATTACTCCGCCAAAATACCGGCCACTATGGCACCAGCCATGCAACAGGACTTTCCGGAAATAGAAAATAGCACGCGTTTGATCAACGCTTTCCAGGACGACAAAACACTTTTACAATACCAGCAGGAAAAAGAACAGCGGTCATTTTATGAAGCAAAGGGCTACTTCGCCGACTCAACCTTTTTTCAATTATTCACCTATAACTTTAAAGAAGGTAATGCCGCAACCGCTCTAAACGAGCCGAACTCCGTGGTTATTTCACAGGAGATTGCAGACAAGATCTTTGGCAGCGAACCCGCATTAAACAAAACCCTCCACATCAACAGCAATACAAACGGTGAGTATGACTTTAGAGTAACCGGTGTATTCATTCCGGCCAAAACACCTTCACATATCGATGCACGTTTTTTTATGTCGATGAAAGGCGGCGAGATAGGTGCATGGGTGCAAACGATGACGGATATGGTGAACAACAACATGTTCTTTTCGTACCTGCTTCTTAAACCGGGAACAGACCCAAAACAACTGGAAGCAAAATTTGACGGTTTCATAAAAAAACATGCGGGTAATGATCTGAAAGCTTCCGGGCGGAACCGCAAACAGTACCTGACGAATGTCCGCGACATTCATTTGTATGCAACCAAAGGGAACGTCAGCCCCGGGGGCAGTCTCAGTTACCTGTATATACTACTTTCTATTGCGATTGTAACTTTACTGATTGCCTGCGTGAACTTCATGAATCTTTCCACCGCACGTTCGTCTAAAAGGGCACTTGAAATTGGTGTCCGGAAAGTTTTAGGAGCAGAGAAAAAGTCACTGGTACGCCAGTTCCTCTGGGAGGCAATCCTGCTGTCGTTTATTGCTTTCCTTTGTTCTATTGTATTCACTATCCTGCTCATGCCACTTTTTAGTACCATCTCAGGAAAAGAACTTTCTTTTTCACGTGAGCAATATAGCTACCTTTTCGTGAGCTTTCTCGTTGTCACGTTGATGGCTGGCCTCGTTGCAGGCATTTACCCCGCGTTTTATTTATCGGCTTTCAAACCTGTTAAAGTGTTGAAGGGAAAATCCAAACTCTTTAACCGCCTGTTCATTTATTACAATCCGGTTACTGGTATCTGCAGGAAAATCTTTCGAAAACAAACGACTGGCGACTGGTTTAATACCCAGCGTTTGCAGGTAATAATCATCTACCCGGTTGATGAACACATCTTTGTTCTGATCGGCTGATGTGCCTTGTTTGTACAATAGCCAGTCCGTAGTGTTGGCGATACCCGGGTAAAAAATAGAAGCGCCTACTGACGATATATTGGGGTTGGCACTTAGCTCCGATTTAAATGAACTGTAGATCGCTTTTGCCGTGCTGGTTCTTAGTGGAATAATTACCTGCTGATCTTTTTCGAACCCAAGGTCCCGGTTACGCAGGAAGCTCATTTGATTGTTGATAGACGTAGAGGCTACGATGAGCCCGACGGAAATCACGAATTGAAACACGACCAGTACTTTTCTAAAGGAAACGGCGCCAAGAGAGTTGGCAAATTTTCCCTTCAACACTTTAACAGGTTTGAAAGCCGATAAATAAAACGCGGGGTAAATGCCTGCAACGAGGCCAGCCATCAACGTGACAACGAGAAAGCTCACGAAAAG
>Ga0068629_1000651_pt1 | contig 10560 bp, 12 predicted proteins | sample InSIn3gowninarea_FD_77432 | JGI IMG/M metagenome (GOLD analysis project Ga0068629, IMG submission 77432) | Clean room microbial communities from NASA Spacecraft Assembly Facility at Jet Propulsion Laboratory, Pasadena, California, USA -... ...
GCGAGACTAAGGTTGGTATTGGCTGGCTGAGGAAGCAATTGCGGTATAGAGGGAAAGGGGGATGATTGGTCGAGGGGATGCAGAGGAGAGAGGAGATGGACAAAGTCAGAGGAGGAAGAGGAAGTCTTGTGGAATAATTTCCAGACAGCGTCCAGAAGGGCTTTGGGGGAGCGAGCAGTGAACAAGGAGAAACGGGCCGCTTCCAAGATCAAACACTACGTGCAAGTGGAACAGCGATGATTGAAGGCTCGAACGGCGGCGAGGTCCGTGTGCCTTTAACAAGTCCAAAGTCTCCCAACAGCTGCCGACGATCGCTGTGATTGGACAAGGAAGCCAAAGCGAACACTCTTCCACTCTTCGCTGTTATCGTCTCTGCCACACGCCTGTCTATTGTTTCAGTCCGGAGATAGCTGGGCAAGAGTTTATGATTTTCTGTTGAGCGCACGCTTGTTTGCTTGGAATTGCCTTGGGCCTGGAGAGGCGTCGTTGGACTTTTAGTTGCAAGAAGAATCGTCTTGTGTCGCTCTGCCCGCGGAAAGCAATGTCGCATTACGCAGCCCCCGGCCTGTGAATCTGGAGATCTCGCTGCGTCCTGCATGGCCGATGCGCCACACCCTTTTACTCTGACTCTCCGTGCTCTCCCACGCTCTTCCAATTCAGGCTCTTTTCGTCATGCATCCACCACACTCCGGGGACGAAGCCCTGCTTTCCTGTCATCTTGACTGCACTACGAGCTCTCCATATTGCACCTGTCCTGCACGACTGCCGAATGCTCCGCCAACTTTCCGTCTGCGGTGTGCTTGCGCTTGATATTGTTGCGCCGTACGACCAAAACATGGCAGCAGACTGCTTGTTTTGATCGTCGTGTGGGCCGCTGAAAACTCGCAAGCATCGTGAAACATGTCCATTTCGAATCCCTATGCACATCAGACACATCTCCAGATAATCTGAACCCATCAGCACTGCCATTCTGCAGAACGCGCAATCCCTTCTGCTGCCATCCGTCTTTTGTCAATTCCATCTCATCTAAACACAAGCTCCCGGTCCTCCGGTTGAGTGTGAGGCTCATGCATGAAACTGGGCGACGCTACACAGAGTCTCGCTGTCATCTTCTGTCTTGGCTGCCGCCAGAACCATCCAACCCTTATCACCTTCTTGATGCGATTCTTCCATCATGACCGGCTCCGTAAAAGCCGTCTACCAACTTGCAAGCCATGTCTCTCCACAAGCGAAAGAAGCATCTTCCATGCTGCATGTATCCTGCACTGTACGCGCAATTCAACGGGGATCTACCACTCAGACGACCTTATATTATCAACCTCACCCCTGTGTTTTCCGAAAGATCTGAGATGAGCAGGAATCACCATCCTTGTGGTGTGCAGAGCCAAGCTCAAGTCCTACAATGATGCCTTGTCATACAACACGAGCCGAGGGAGCCTCATTCTTGACATCTTCGCAAAGCGAAGAAGTCCGGCCATGGCTTGCTACCGCCCACGAAAGTGGTGCACGTCGTTCATCGACGTCTGACTAAATCAATGAACACCTGCCAGAACCCGCACATCACTTTGACTTCGGTATGGAAGCGCGTCTGTCCAACATCTTGCAAGAGGTGGGTTTGCAACCTTGTGTCTGTCAAGCCGCTCTCGCGCAACACTTGCATCAAACAATAGACCAATCGATAAATCGCCTATTTTTGGCTGGTCACATTTTAGCTATTGGATGCAAGAACGCCTCCAACACAACCTCCAATCATGAGTCCACATGCCCTGATAAGTTCACTTCATCTATCTGACCTCCTCTTGACATTGTTATCACCAACCTCACCTCTCTTTCGAAAGGCGACATCAGGATTCAGGATGCGCGCACGCTTCAAATTACCCCTCCCACATTTGCAAAGCGCAGCTTGGAAGAAGCCTCGGTGTGTTCCCAGCAACCTCGATCACAACTCCAGCCGTCTCTCATTAGGACATCTCTCCGCGATCAAGCGTTCCTGAGCGATTAGACTTTGTTATACAAGCTGATAATCAGGATTTATCCAAGCGTCAACACAAAAGAGGGTTGGTCGCACACACAACCTTCTTACCGCGGAGGCTGGAACAACGTCAAAAAGTCGTTCGCCACGAAACTTTGTTACGGAACTTCTCAACGGACAAAATATTGGCGCGTCGCGTCCTTTCCGGATGAGCGCGGGCAAGTATTCGAGAGGTAGGAAAGCTTGACCGGACGTCGACCTCAAATGCGACAAGCCGACTTGACAATGTTCAACACAATGTTGATGGCGGTATGCTGCATACACATTCAAGCTGTGTGTCATGGCGGCTGGGGAAGCATGTTGCCGCAGCTGAAAGAATGACAGCTTTCGACGCCCTCAGCTGTGGACTGGCACTGCTAGCTTGAGGCTCGTTCATGAACAATCTTGATGCGCTCACCTGTCGACTCAGAAATTATTCCGCCTGTCAACGATATCTCATTGCTTTTTCAAAAGCTGCATCGCTCATACCAACCGCTTCAATGAAGCTTGAATTCGCAGGTCACATGGACTTCCCGGATTGTGTTGAGTAAAATCGATTCCGAATCGGCACGCAAGCACGGCAAAGGCATACAACACTCTACCACTCTCCAACCCACGCAAAAGGTTTGACATACTCGTACTCCGGAGTGCAAGAACAGACAAGTCATACAGCTTTACAACACCGTTCTGCGCTTGTGTACAGCTTTTGCCTACCACTGTAGGATCACAACGCCTGGCGATCAAAGCAACGTATAGCTGTCTGTACTGCACAGGTGCATGTTATAAACCCATCGAGAAAATGACCCGTGGACAAAACTAGAGCGACTGCATTTGGGGATGCAGATAAGCGTGGTAACAGGCAAGGTATCCGAGAAGAACTGAGTGATGTGCATAATGGAGCTGATCTTGCAGAGGCATCGACTATCTAACCAGCATCTTGATCCGCTTTGAGCACCTCATGTCCTTAGTTAACATTTTGGATGCTAACGTATTTACTGGCCATGAGGGCCATGTTAACCATAGCCCACTCTCTCGTACTTGCCAGCTCTTTTTCATGCTTCTCGAGTAGCCTCACTTGCCTACAGTGTCACCGTCACCGTCGCTCTCACTACTCTTGTTTTTACTTGCGCGAACAATCTCCAGAAGATCGCCATTGCTACGACAGCCATAAGCCCTAGATGATCTCAACTCATTAGAAGGACTACGACTAGCGATGCGACACAATAGCCCGTCATCAGACATGAAAGCCTGCAGCTCTAGGACCACGACTCTCTGATTATTAACAAACAGTCACAAGCGCCATAACAATACTCCGTACACCCGTCCAGCCAACAACTACTCTTCAGCAAGGCTAAACAAATCATCGCAATCATTGTGTTGAGGGGTCCAAGATTGATCATTCACATGACTAGCAAATTTGCATGTGACTTCAGCACAGCAATTTCGCGGAGAGTCATCCAGACTTTTGTGAGCGTTTCAAGGCGTCGACAGCCATCACGAAATCCAACGTCGGTGGAGGCTCGTGGACAAAAGAGTGGTTCAGGATAGGTTCTTATCTCTTGGAGATGGAGTGAATCTTGGAATAGGCAACGGTTTGTGCAGCCATTGGGAAGCAGACACATGCTTGATCATATGCAGAAGATAGTTGGACGTGACACTGCATGTAAGATGTTTGTTGACATGTATGAATAACTATTCTCATAAGTCGTCAGGGTTGATAAGAGGAGTGTTATGGATGGCAGAGTCATGTTGTAGCTATTTGAAACGTCTTTGTCCCTGTTCTTCTCGTCAAGGAGAAGGCGGTGTATAGGGCTTGGCGAGGTGAAGGCGGTGTACGGAGGAGCACATGCAATTGTACAGGTTTCTCAGAACAACAAGACAGCGGCCTCGGTGTAGATGATATCCATCTCTCACATGGACATGGAAGGAAATTGTCAATTGTACAACGGGCTGCCTTATGATATGGAGGGCAAGCAAAGCAAGCAAAGCAAGCACGTTTCGAACAAGGGAAATTAGACTTTTGACCGTGACCTTGCAGCGAACTTGACGACAGCCGAGCGCCGAGATGGGGAGCATAAACATCCAAACAAATGCCCTGACAAATCAAACACATGCACCGCATTCGCTTCTCCACTGCATACGACTCGTTTCTTATTTTCCACGAGACTTGAGACGTTTGCTACACGACAACTCGGCCTGACAAACAGGCAGACACGGAACAATTGGTCGCCTTGTGTGAGGAACAGGACGACGCGGATCATCAAGGTGTCTTGTCTCTTCTACGACACTTTCTCTGGAAAAGTCCAACATGCCCATGCAGTAAATCCTGAAACGACAAGAGTTTGTGTGTCATGGCATCACCATACCCAGCACTGGACATGGAAGAGGTGGAACAGAGATCGTCTCCCCTCGCAGGACCAGGAACAACACGAGCAAATCGACGACTACAATTAAGAAAGAAGGGCTTCCAAGGACGCGTCTTGCCCAATCGCAACATCACACCCAAGCGAAAGACTTCTGAAGCATGGTCGTCGCCCGTCCAGCAAGATGACACACCCACATCCGATCTACCGCAAGCAGAGTCGAGCAGGATAGACCTAAGCACGAGAGGGAGATCGTCTAGCATACTACAAGAAGTCAGCAACTCAAGTCTGCGACGGAAAGACAAGAACAAGAACAAACACGACTCAGTTCTGTCTGTCTTTGCAGATGAGAATGGCGAGGAGAAGCTATGGAGCTTTGAGTCGTCACCAGCATGGTAGGACAAGATCACCCCACTACTTGCATGAACAGTTACACTGACAACAACGCGACAGTCTCCCACCAGAGGCACCCAACCTCACAAAGTCGAGAAAGAAGCACCAACGCACTCAATCGTACAAGAGCAACCCCGACAGCGAACAAGCAGATCAGCACATCGCCTACCTTGAATCAGAACTCGCCGCCTACCAGACACAGTTAGCATCGTTGACTTCACCATCAGTGACCAAAGAGAAGGGACAAAAGATTCGCCTGCTGAACCAAGACATCAGAAGATTAGAAGAGGAGAACCAGCGGTGGGAAGCCGAGTTTGACGAAAGGGTCCTGCAAGTCATGGAAGAGCATGATGGTGTCGAATACAACCTGCGTGCTAGAATCAACCTCCTCGAAGCCGACAGCGACACGCACATGCAAAAAATAAAAGAACTACAAGCACAACTCGACGCCACGAGAAAAGCCCTGGAGATTGCAGAAGCAGCCAATGTCGAGTTTGAACGCAGACTAGAGACGTTCGCACACTTGCTAGTCACGTCGCCTATCAAGACTGAGACGCCACTGGCTCAACCGCCTTTCTCCAAGGAATCAAGAAGCACCCGTCAGAAGAGATTGTCTTTCCACCGTTTCCCGACTGCTGGATCCTTGTTTCAACAAGCTTCCATGCCTGAGCAGCAGGAACCAGAGGAAAACAGACCTCACAGCTCAGACGCCATCGTCCACGACTACTTCGACAACCACACCAGCGATGCCGAATATGATGCCTCTAAGCGAGAATCCTTCATCAGCGACGCCTCCCGCAACAGTATCGATTTCAGCCTCTTGCTCTCCCAAGAGCCTCCTGCCTCTTCTTCTCGCGCATCCGCTCGCCCCAATCGAAGAATGAGAAGGTTCCAGGGTGGAAGTCATTTGCCCAAACCGTTGATATTGTCGGCTGCGCAATTGGCGCCTGTTCTTGCTACCGCACCCGTCATGGAACCACATGAATCTCCTAGGCATTTTCCGTTCCCGGATGTTGATGTGAGGCCTAGGAGAAATAGTTGGAGTGATGTCAGTCCTGTCACTGGACGGAGAAGGGCGAGGACAACTGTGGATGGTTTGGGTACATCTTCTTTGCACGCTTTCTCGACCAACAATAATGTCGAATTTGAAAGCTCATTACCATCGACCAAAGATGAAGACGACAAAACACCAACTCCTCCCCAAACCGCAACAGACTCCACACCGCGCGATTACTCCTCCATAGGACCCAATCTAGGCCGCAACCTCCTCGAAGAACTTCACGCAGCAAGAAACGACGATGAGACCGAAACTGCCTCCTCCGGCCCTACACCCTTCGCTTCTCTAAACGCCAGACCCGTCGAAGTAGCTTCTCACACGACCTCAATACAACAACGCAACATCTCCGGAAACTTGCGATTGCGCCATCAACGCAGTATATCCGAAGCCACCGGATTATCCCTGTATCCACCTTCCCGTCAAGTTTCCTCCTCGCGCCCGTCACCCCCGAAACAAAATGGTGTATTGGCCAGGGTCAGAGAACTATTGCGCTCCCCTTTTGCAATCGCCAGACGATGTGTGAGCAGAGCACATCAAGCTTTCCTGCTCAGCAGAACATTAAACAGATTCCAATGGATGCTGCTACACGCGCTTCTCGGGCCCATGGCGACCAGAAGATTAATGGCTTGTTCTTTGCATGAAAATGCCATTCTTCTCATGTCTTCACCCCACCGCAAAACCTCCAGCCATCGCTCCTCTCGCTCTTCCTCCAGAAGTGCTGTAGATCAAAATGATGAAGAGCGAGCTTTTGACGCGGATTCTGAAGATTTGGAAATATCGCCTTGTCCTTCTCGACGTGGGAAAATTCCTTCCGCTTCTGCTGCTGCTGCTGCTTCTGCTGCGTGTACGTTTGAAGATAAAAGAAGACAGAGGAGAGAACAGGAAGCGCCCATGTTGAGCAGGCATTCTCCATGGCTGTGGGTAAGATTTTCTCTGACACTGGCATTTGCCGTCGCGGCGGCTGTTAGAGAGGGTCCGGCGGCTTTGATGATGGAATGTCAGGGGGAAGGACCCGGAAGGTGTGGGTGTTTGGGGTGTATGGGGAAGGAATTGAGGGGGTGTAGGGATGAGTGATGGAAAGAGATGGTGTGGTGATGTGTGAAGGGTTTGGGACTTTGTATAGAAGGAATGGCGTTTAGGCATACATACATACATACCCATGGGTAGATGTGGAAGAGTGGTGCATAATACATAACGACTGTCTTTTTTTTTTTGGACAAAATTTCAAATGTGCTTTTTACATATTACGCGACATTGCTCAAGAGTCATGATGTGGTGAAAGAGATCAAGTAAACAGCGGTCGTGGATTGTATAAAATCTCCCCCTCAACACCTTATCTTTTCAACCCCATGATCGCCAGCACCAACCACCATTGGTGTGGAGTCTGTATGCTGCCTGCCTCTTTCGGAATGTCGTTTGCTCTACTTTTCGCCAGAGATGGTATAAAGGAGATGCAAGGGAAGGTGAGGATCGGGTCAATGATGCTTGCTTTTGTCTTGCCTCTTCCTTGCCGTGTCTCTTGTCTTGCTTCTCATCTCTTCATCTCCCGAAGAGAAGTTGCTAACTAGACGTGTAGGAGGGCAAAAGTGATTCATTGACCTGTGCCAGTTCTTCCTCTTCCTGCTCTATTCTATCAAAAGATTGTCTTAATGGCACTTGTAGCTGCGATGTCCGCTACGAACACCATTGTACATATCTGTGACGTCTGTAGTAAAAAAACAACTAAGACTGGAAAAGGGAGTTTATATAGTTGTAGATAAAGGTGTACATGATGACTTGAGATTACAAAAATATCTCTTGCTTTCTCGTATTCCTCCCATTTTTGCGGTTTATTCTATAAGGTAGTGCGCTCTAGATATAAGGCCAGGTGTAAAGTATAAAACACCCCGCCTCGCAATTCTACGATTACCGCATGAGAAATGAACAGCGGATCGCTTTCACTCCTCAACCATAAGTCGTGGTCGATAGGAAAAGTAGACTTATAAGGAGAGGAGGAAGGGATGGGCAGGGGAAAGGATCAGGTCAGTGATACTTTTGTCTTTACTTACTTCTTAGCACTCTGCCTCTCGCCATGCTAATTTCTGATTCGAGAGAAGACCTCTGGTCGTCGAGTATTGGAGGCGAGATTTTGGTTCACGGACCTGTTATTCCTTCTTCTTCTCTTCCCCGTGTGAAGCTCCTTATCCGAGATCTGTATATAGAAGCCGAGATGCTAGTATCCTAATAAAGAGAGGGTGCCCCTCCGTAGATGTTATCGGCGTGTTGGTAGTGATCTCCATATATCCAAATATAGAGGTTACGATTGTACGAATTGACTGATCTTAAACGTCTGCAATACATGCAGTAAAGCTACAGCATCTCATCTTTTTGCGGTCGCTAAATATTGCAGGATGCTCGATCTTACCTCCACCTCTACGCCTTTATAGTCCGGATCATAACCATAACCACCATTATCATACTCTGGCCATCTGGGTCACCCGAGTATTGTTTGTGCTGTCTACGAAATCGTTCACTCGGATCTTGCGGCTAACATACAGGAAGTGTGGCGGAAGCAAAGGGCATTAGGTCAGTGATGCCTCTCCCTAGCACTTCCATGCCCAACAGATCGTAATCGTATCTGATTCCCGTTCAAAGCTTTACTGCTCAGGCGGCAGAGGAGATGTTATGCTTCACAGACCTGTAACAGTGCCTTAGCTTCCTGTTTTTCCTGTGGCATCACAGTCCGAATTGCCATTGCAAGATGTTACTCGTCGTTTGAAACTCAACGTGGAGACCAGTTTCTTCAGTGTGTTTAGTTCAAGCTAGCAAGGTACAAGATTTATATATTTCGCGGTTGGAGATGTACGGCATAATCTTGGATTGAGACGTTTGTTCGTACAATGCTCATCCCCTTACGTCAGCTGTCAAGTTGTTTAGCAGCTGAATTTTGGAGACAAGAAAAGTGAAAATGCAAGAAGTATAAAAAACATTCTTCTCCAAGGTGTCTTGGGTTCTTCTATACGCACAATTGGCGACACAGAATTGTGAGCTCACTTTAACAGACTACCCTTTATCGTAGTTGCTGCTACGCTTAGTTCATTTGTGTCTTGTAATTCTAGCTGCTAGTAAAAGGAGAGATGATGAAAGTGAAGCATCAGGTCAATGATTCTCCTTGCTCTTTCATTTCTTGCTAGATGAATACCAAATTCGTTTCGGGGATATGAGGTTGTCAAAGTACTGGGAGAAAGTAATGTTTTACAGACCTGTGTATCTTCTCTCTATTGCTTCCTCTGTTTCATGAACAGATGTCGCACGAAAAGTGCAAGATTCCGAGGTGACAGGATGAACTCGTGGAAATTGCATCTTTGCTCGACGCCGGTACGACGGTAGGTAAGCGCTTTGAGTAGATTCAAAGACACGGCTTATATAGCTGAAATTGTGGATTAAAGTTGCATATGACGACTTTTGATTAGCGTGAGCTCTCCATCATACATACAAAGCTTCCCCTACCAGTCTCAGTCGGTCTAATGAGGGATAGACGATGTTGGGATATGGCGGTGATCTTGGACTATAGCGTCTTCACTCTCATTGCTGCGGAAGACTGCGCTCAACAGGCGAACACGTTACAAGTTTGATTGTTGCCCAGCCCCCACCGGTAACCTTTACAATTCCATCCTTGAGCAAGCCGTTCAACTCGGAGATGGACGGTCGGTGTTACCGCTTCTCACGCCTCGTGTTGATCTACAATCGGAAATTTAGAGGCGGCAAAAAATGCAAAACGAAGGTAAGACATCAGGTCAATGACTCCTCTTGCCCTTTCCCCTATCCGTTTCTTAGATGGGAAACTTCTGTCTACAACACCGAGACAAGGGCACCCTATGGAGATGAGGGTACATTGACCTGTGGCCCTTCTACTCTTTCTACTGATGCAGATCTTGGAGCAGCTTCGACCTTGAAGTCCCCAAACTCGCTGACCGTACGTTCTATCGCATCGATTGTAATATGGTATTCAATTGAGGTCGCTCTTATTCGAGTCTTCAAGATCGTGCTGTATAGCTGGAGAATGGTAAGTTATGGAGTACTGAAACAGTATCTCGTGTCCGTGACTCTGGTGGTGTGGGTGCAATGTAGGTATAGTCAACTCGTGTTGGCGGATGGGATAGATAGAACGAATGGTGCGATCCGAGACATAGAATGGCACCTGAGATATTTACTGCGCCTTGTACCCTACCGTTTCCAGACGATGTCTTACCTTCATGAGGAAGAAGCAGCAGCTTGTGTAGGTATATAAGCTACGTTTCAAGCCACTCAAGTCTCTCCATCCAACCGAATGGGCATACCACCTCATTGTCGTGCTGCCAATGTGTTTCAAATGCGTCGCTCAGATCATCGTGCTCGCGTTCGAGAAGATGGGGGAGAAAAGTATCAGGTCAATGACTTCCCTACTCTCATTGTCTGCTGATCCCATTGCCAATATGATTAGGATAACCACTTACTCTCATACGATGATCAAGAGAGGATTCATTGACCTGTGATACTTCTCCTGCTTCGCTTTTTGTGTCAGTCTTCGACTCGGCTCAAAGCTTCGCTTTGAGCAGTGCTTAGCCAGTTGGTACTCCATGTCCTCATTCACCCAGTGAATGATCGAATGTGAAATTTTTCTGAATGGGCGTGGGCGGGCGGGCACAACGTCGATGTGGCTCGGAAGGCGGTGAACAGCCATGGCAGAACGAGCTTGGCTGCACTAACGCGACACC
>Ga0068629_1000652_pt1 | contig 10538 bp, 7 predicted proteins | sample InSIn3gowninarea_FD_77432 | JGI IMG/M metagenome (GOLD analysis project Ga0068629, IMG submission 77432) | Clean room microbial communities from NASA Spacecraft Assembly Facility at Jet Propulsion Laboratory, Pasadena, California, USA -... ...
AACAAAGAAAATGTGCCCAAAACCAATGAAAATGGTCCAGCGCAGACTTGAAATATTACACCATTTTGCTTTGGAAACCCATCGGGTTCGGGCCCATCGCATCGGCACATAACAAACGGCAAAGGCCCGCCCCTTTGGTTTTGCCGATAGCGAAATGCCGATAGAGAAAAAACTCTGGACCCGATAATTCATCAAAGATCACTTAAAGCGCCATCGGGTCTGGCCCATTAGCTAAGTCTTGTCACTGCCACTGCCTCCTGCCGATGCGATATGCCGCGGATCTGAAATAGTATAAAATGGAACGTTGAAGGGCCATCGGGTCCGGCTCATCAGCGACTGCACCTGCCCCTTTGTAAGTCCTCCATAGCGGTATGCCGATGCAATATCGGGGATCGCCCATCGGCGAAGTCTCATGTTGCTGCCACTGCCTCCTGCTCCGATTGCGATATGCCGACGCGATTTGGACCGTTGATCGGCCAGATCCAACGGCTGAGATTGAAGCGGATCCTTAAGCCTGTAATCTTGGTTTTTACATAGTTTTTGGGGTATTTCTTCCTCTCGATAGTGTATTTCTACCCACCAAAGGGCTGTTCTCTTGCAACTTTTTCAATCGGTGGACAGCTTTAGCCATAATTTGAGGATTTCGACAGCATCAAAGAATCCTTTGGCATGATTATAAGCATTTTTGCAACCTTTAAGAGCATTTTGAATCCCTTTTTGATTTTTTGGATCAGCAAAGCTAACAGGGCCCACCAGTAACCACTCATGAAAGTTGCCATGCGGTAACTAAGCGTTGCCCTGGGTCTGTAGCCAAGACTCCTACAGATAAAGATTTACCATAGCTGTTATTTGAATTGAGCTGCCATAACTAGAGGTAACCGGTCAGTTGTAAAAACAAATATAAATAACATAAGAGAGGTGCAACATGTTGCCAAGCTTACCCTAAATACAAATGCCAAAGGGAAAGCCATAAACCAATCCCTGAGAATCCTTCATCTGCACTGTAGACCTAGTTCGACAGAATGAGCAAGCCCATGAAAGGGAAGAGGAATGACAATAGAAGCCAAGGTAGAAAGAATGAAATGAGGCATAGACTTTGCATGCAGGAATGTGAAATTTTCCAGATGAACCCAAGCCATATGATCCCGCACCAAATCTTCCACCGTCAATGCGATGAGGGACCCAAGAAAACAGCTATGGCCAGACAGACCTACTTGCACCATGTGCCAACGAAGTAGTAGGCATTCAATACTGTAACCAAAAATATCAATGCCATTGCAATAAACCATAAAGTTTGAGTCTGTTAAAAAAAATGCATTGTATCGGGTCTAGCAGCAAGTGATGTGGAGGGAAATCCTATCGCATGAATAATTAATGAAGTCACCAAACAGTGGCACTTAAACCAAAAAATGAATGACCCAAAATTTATCTAGAAAGATCATGTTATGAATTTATGTACGGATTGTATCTACAGTGTAAATGGTTTTGATCAGAGTTAATTCCATGTAATCTTTGATGTGTTGGTAATTTTTTATTTTATTTTTTATTAATAGTATTGTTACCATGTGTATTGACTAGATTAGTGACAATTGTGTTTTTCAATTATGTTCCTTTATAATTAGAAGTATCTAATTAAGTTTAAATTTTTATTAATTATGTTTTTTTATAATTAGGAGTATATAATTAAATAAATTTTTATTCAATTATATTATATAGCTAAAAGTATTGAGAAAGTTTTTTTTTTTAAACATGTAAATACGTTTTCCTTAAAGATATATGTCACCTAGAAACTATACAAACAATAAAACGATTTCCAATTTTCAAAATAAATATTTTTCTTTATAAATATCCAATTTGAAAATACTTTGCATGGAAATATATCATGTAAAGACTTTGCTAACCATAAAAATAACTTCTGATTTCTAGGTTTGGGTAATAAAAAACTTAGATATGAAGTACCCAAAGCATCTGTTTGTTTTGATAGCTACTGTATTTATTTGAAATTTGCAGTAGCTGACATTCCAGTAGACTGCATACTTGGTAATGTCTTTCTTGCAGCAATATAACCTCATGGGTCTCTCAGACTCAAAGGAGGCAAAGATAGATATTTTATTTCTGTCCCCACTTCTGACGGGACAACAAAGAAAATTGAACTCCCATATATCTCCAATCTCAGAATTTCTACAATGGTACACACTGTGCAAGATGTGGATAGAGCTAAAGCTAGACTAACAGATCTAAAAGATTTGAAATAAACTCTAAGAGTAGAAGAACAGCTTAAATCGCCCCAGGTCAAGACCAAAATTGTAGAATTGAAGAAACAATTAGAAGAAGAATGCTGCTCAGAGGAACCTAATGCCTTTTGGCACAAGAAGAAGCACACAATCGAACTCCCTTACAAGGAAGGATATGTTGGTAAGCCTTGTAAGAGCAAAGCTATCCCAATGAGCCAAGAATACAGAAATCTCTATGAGAAATAAATTCAGCAGCTCCTTAGTAGAAGATTGATCAGAGAATCTGACAGTCCTTGGAACTGTTATGGGTTCTATGTGAACAAAAGAGCTGAACAAATCAAAGGAATCCCAAGTTTAGTCATCAATTACAAGCCCCTAAATTCGGTCTTAGCTGATGACACCTATCCATTACCACACAAAGGAGATTTAATTAGAAGGATAGCAGGAGCTAAGATCTTCTCAATGTTCGACCTAAAAGCGGGATTCTGGAAAGTAGCCATTGCTGAAAAGGATAAATTCAAAACTGCCTTCAGTATACCAGCAGGACATTATGAATGGAATGTCATGCCTTTTGGGCTCAATAACACACCATCAAAATTTCAAAAGGTAATGGATATTATTTTCAAGCCATACTTTTACTGGCTGGTTGTATATATTGATGATGTATTAATATTTTCCAAGAATATTCAGGAACATTTTAAACATGTAAATATATTTAAGAATTTAGTTAAGAAAAATGGCTTGGTGCTTAGCAAGAAGAAGATAGAGGTCTTTCAGACCACCATCAAATTTTTGGGTCATACCATATGTAATGGGAATATATCTCTGCAGAAACATGCTTTAGAGTTTGTAGAGAAGTTTCCAGATGTCATAATAAATAAGAACCAACTGCAAAGGTTCTTAGGCTTCCTCAACTACGTCAGCAATTTTTACTAGGACTATGCCAGTGATAGAAGGATATTGAACAAGACGCTAAAGAACAATCCTCCAGAATGGACAGAAGTCCATACAAGAGTAGTCTAGAAAATCAAAGCAAAGGTAAAATCCTTGCCTATCTTGTATGTTGCTGATGATCTTGCTTACAAAATTGTTGAATTAGATGCGAGTAATATTGGATGGGGTGGAGTCTTGAAGAAAAAGGTTGGAAAATATGAACAAGTCATTCAGTTTGCTTCTGGAGTATGAAACCCAGCCGAATTAAATTACTCCACAATAGAGAAAGAGGTCAAGGCAACATGGAACTGCATCAAGAATACATTGAACCAAGAGATCATGTCATGATGATCATCATTGAATGGGACTAGAACCAGAAACAAGAAGTCTTAAGGACTATCCCAGATGACCAAGACTGGGAGACCTATAAGAAAAATTGGAGACCCACATGGCAGCTGAGAAACACAAAAGTCTTGGACGCCAACTTGCAGCCTCACACTAACATTCAACACTTTGTCCCAAAAAGAAAAGTGTACCCTAAAGAAGGAAAGTGGATTCATGATATGATATATGACAAAGAAAGGCGAGATGCTGGAATTGCACAACGTGCTTTGGAGCAAAAGTTTCATGACATTGCCACTATTTAGTACCATGGTGGAGCCAACACAGGAATATATGAAAGGTATGTCTGCATCTATAGGACAAGAGACCTCTGGAACAAGCCAGAACATGTCAGGACCCAACCTGCAGCTAGGTTGCCGAGAAATGATTCCAAGATCATTTTTCCATATAGAGTGTACAACTTTGCAGACTACAAATAGCTCTGGTTGGACTTCCTCAATGTTGATGATAAGGTACGAACCCACTACACTAAATTAAAATTCAGTACCATTGGTCACTATCAAGGATATCGACAATGCAAATGGTTTAGATATTGGTGGACTGATTATGGAGTGAGCAGAACTGCAATGGACCCAGTATGACATGAAAGATATTGTAAAACCCATTGTAATATATGTAATCATCAAAATAAAGACTGTATGTATCCTACTTACAATACTGTCAAATAAATGATAGAAAGAGAATGGATGACCTATAGGTCATCTGCCTCTAATAAATCCCTAGAAGAATATATGAGAGAACATATGGAGTGGCTTGTATTAACTAAAGTCTAATACCAGATTGTACTAGGGAAACCGATGATTTTCCGTGGATTTACACAAAATCCTGGGACGAAATGTTGTATAAAAAAGGTAGATTCCCTGATTTAACAGTGTTTTGACGGTTCTCATGGGATTTCTGATAAAAGTATCCATATGGTAAACAAAAGTACTAGTCAAAAAGGCTTAATTGTGACCATATTTCTCATGGGCTTCATTGTACTAAAGCCTCCACTATGTAAATAGTTCATGCACTATTTTCCTGTGGGCTTTTACGAAAAGCATCCACTTTATCTTGTCGGGTCTATCTTTTCTCATGGGCTTTGATAAAAGTATCCATTGTGTTCTGTCAAACCCACTTTTCGTAAGATTTAATTTTCGAATGAGAATCTACTATCAGATTTGCTTTGGCATTACCCGAAAGAAATCATTCCATCCATCGGATTGGAATCTTTGTGCAGATGTTTCCCTAGAACTATCCGAAAAGTTATGATTCCGTCCACCTTTCACGGATGGCCTACAGTAATGTTTGTCCCCCCTCTCTTCATATAAAATGAGGGTAAGGTTCATTGTTGAGGAATTCACATTTTGAGTCAGTTAGAGTCTTTGTGTGTTTTGAGTTGATTGCCTCTCCTACTCTACATCTACGGACATTCTGTCTAATCTGCTTGCAACGCAAGAAGAATTCAAGTCCTTACGTGATTTGGGAGCCCCCGCATCAGTGTGCTCCGCACTGGTAAGAACCTAAAGTGGCCAAATCATTTAGAAAGTCATTCAGTTTGTAAATGAGTTGTGTCATATTCTGAGGCAGAGCCTATCTATCACCATGTAGCCTTTAGTAATGCTTGTTCCTTGAGAACGACATAAAGTCCGATAAATGCGAAGATAGTCTATCTCTGTAAAGAATCTCTTTGTAATCAATTTATCCATTTTGAAATAAAATGAGTACACCATTCTACATCTGAATACTTTGTCTGCGCTTTAGCATTGTTTATCACGGTAGTAGTTGTCTCTTTGCTTTCATCTGAAGTTTGCAAGAAGTTCGCCAAAGGAACAAAGGGACACCAAGGCCATTTTTAGGTGAGGAAGCCGTTGTTGAGGCTGTAAGAGTGTGAAAGTTTTGAGTAGGTTCACCACTGGTTCACAAGGAGTTGGCTATTAGAGCCGAATGAAGAGACGCAGCAAGTAGCAATCTCGTGATAGGAGCCCCTGCTTAAAATTGGTATCAGAGTTAGTAACGTCTCGTTCTTGAGGTTGGTATTAAAATCTTAATACTCATAAAGAATGGAATCTTTCAGAAAATCTGTTTCTTTCCAAGAGGTTGAAGAAAGAGATTCAAAGGCTCAAGAAAACCCTTTACGGAAAATTTTTGCTACTAGTTCTAGTAGAGTTTTAAATTATGTTGAGTTAGCATATGAAGAATCCCAGCCTTCGGCCCGATGGGAACTACCCTAGATAGCTCCCTCAGAAGTATATAGTGATGTTTCAGCTTTTCATCTAATAGTTGCTACTAGAATAAGCATTAAGGAGTCTGTAAGCTAGATCTAGGAGAATTCAGATAATATACAGACCATATCTCTGTTGAAACCTAAAGAATTACAGGCAGAGGCAAAGAAACTAAAGACAAACTATTTGCACTTAGGATGCGTTCGAGTAGGGATCAATGCCTTAACCCATAAAGGACTAAATACTTTTTTTCTTGATACTGTCAGGGATATGACGCACAATAAGTATACAGATTCCCTAATATGCGGGATTGTTTCTCCTCTCCCTGATGGCCCAGTCTATTTCGACTGTTACACAAATTTCTCTATTTATAATTTTGATGAAACCATAGATCAGATACTGCAACTCCAAATCCAAACAACTGGTTTCGATATGAAGAAAAAGAGAAATAATATTGCCATCTAGACCAAAGGTTGTTTCCATCACACCAATACCCTTTGGCCAGCCATCCACCATACACCCAGCAGAGATTCAAAGTCAAGCATAGTTGTCCTCACAGATGCCAAAAACCATAAGATTGAGCATCAAACCATCCGTTGGGAAGACTTGAGATTTCCAGAACACTGGGTTGTAAATAATCATAAGCCTCTCATTCCGAAAAATATTACCTCCGCTGATATCATAGAAAACCTATCTTTTGCAGTTATTTCTTTTTCCAGAAGATCTACCATTGATCGGAGACGTATAGAGTTGGCCTGTAAACAGTCCAGGTATTACAGAGATCCCTCCACTGTAGATACTGTTTGTTCTACTTCATCTTCTTGTAGACATAATTCTTTGTATGAATTAGCCCAGCTTGTAAATTATTGTTCTTTAGAGGTCAAATGTCCAGATTGTTAAGAACATGTAAATCTGCTCACTCTAGTCGAGTATGAAATTCATAACAATCATAATCCCAGGACCGGTATTTCTCCTCCTTCCACATCTGTAAATTCATGCCCAAATCCCAAGTGCTCATATATATCTTTCCCACATGAGCAAGATCTAGATCATGTACTCGCGATGCATGAAATTGTAACTTTATAAGGAGAAGACCCAAGCTTGACTGAGATCATATGTCAAATGAGACCAGCCAAGCCCAGATATGGTTTGGGGCATCTTGAGCAGAACAATGGCCTGATACTAGAGTGCAAATTTCGCCCTATTCCTTCTGACTGCAGAAAGCCTGGAGTAATGGAATTGCATAGATTTTTCTCTCTTATGGATGGATGTTTGAAATATGAGATTAGTGCCCAATGGATGAAGGCTATGTTAAATTGGGATCTATCCACTAATCCTCAGGCTGATGAATTTGATCAAAATCACACTCCTGTAGACAAGAAACAATTTGTTGAAGATTGGAAACACTATATGGAGATAAATAACACTTGGATATCTTTTTATTCATGGAAAGATAATATTGCTCCATTGAATGTCTTTACTAGTTCTACTAGTGCTTCAGCAAGCAAACATGCCTAGACTACATTAGATGGATCTAAGGTTGAAAGTCCTACAACCTTTCCTCGTTACAAAGGAATTGTTATAGGGGAAAATCAAAATGCAGCCAAAGCTATCCCACTGGTGCATAAAGATGAAAATGCTTTAGGCATTGATGGCCGCATACAGAAAGCCAATGAAAAAATAAATTGGACAAATACTGCAGTAAAAGGCTTAGAAATGAATGTGGAAAAATTAATAGAAGTCAAGGAACAAATTTATACTGTCCAAGTGTCAATTAATGATGTAAATAGATGTTTGAACAATGTACTGTTTGAATCTGGTATGATTCGTTCTTATGCTAGAGATTGTTTGAATAAAATAGAAGGAGTCGAAGAAAAGTTAGTTGATCATTTGGATACAACTAAACAACTTATAACTTGTTTAATGTGATGGATGCAATATCTAATTTACTTATGAACCTAATGTAATAAATCCCAATTCAAATTTAGAGTGAGTTAACATTCAAAGCTCCTTGCAAAGGCGTAACCCTCCATTCCAACACCCTTCTTATTATGCTACCTTGTTTGTTTTCTAGACCAAACAATTAAATTAACTCATAAATTGATAGAGTCTAGCGATATACAACGTCGACCAATCAATAACAACCCATTTTAAAAAAACACAATTCTTGCTTCTTGAATATAATTCGACCAAACACCTAGAATCACTCTCTAGCATCATTTTTTTTAAAAACCATCTATATGGAACAAGGAAATGATATCGAAAATAACAATCCAAATCACATGAAAAATAAATGGACAAAAAGTATGAATTTTCCCATCCTCTATCTTTCTCTATCCATGAATTACTGTTTTAACTAAGTCTAGGTCTACAATCTTCGGATAAAAGCATGGGGGTAGAGAAAAGCACTAAATTCTAAAATCTGATCATTTCCTTAGTGTTATAGAAATGAAAAGTAAGAGTTCGGAATTAGTTATAATAAATTTTATATTAAAATTTCATTTTAAATTATTAGTTAAAAAGTTATTTGAAAATCCTATATGTTTCTCTATCCATGAATTACAATTTTAACTAAGCCCAGGTCTAAAATCTTTAGATAAAAGCATAGAGGTAAAGAAAAACGCGAAATTCTAAGTTCTGATCATTTCATCTATCCATGAATTACAATTTTAACTAAGTTTAGGTCTACAATCTTTAAATAAAAGCATAGAGGTAAAGAAAAACGTGAAATTCTAAAATCTGATCATTTCCTTAGTGCGATAGAAATCAAAGGTAAGGGTTCGGAATTAGTCATAATAAATTTAATATTAAAATTTCATCTGAAATTATTAGCCAAAAAATTATTTGAAAATACTGTGATTTTTTTAAACAGAAATGTTGATTTTTAATTACTTATGAATATATGTATGCTAATACATGTAGTTTAATTTCTTACTATGTTATGTCAGGAATAATTTATCAATGTGCGTTATATAGAATATTGAAATGTTTATTATAATTATTAAGTTTTTTTTTATTTTTTATTTTTATTTTGTATGATTGATTTTATTTTTTTATTTTTTATTGTGTATGATTGATTAAATGAATTAGCTGAAAGGTAAGAAATAGATAACATAAAAAAATATATACAAATGATAACCATAATAATTGTAAGTTTTTTCCTAGGAAATTTTTATGGGAGAAAACCCAAAATGTGAGAATGTTCTACACACTATTTTCTATGGTGTGGAAAAAAGTATGTAAAAAGAAGAGATACCATATATCGAATTATTTGATGTATATGGTTTGTAAATTTTTGATAGAAAGTTAATGTAATAGAAAAAAATAAACTTTTTATTTCTCATAGTAACTAAGTATTCAACATAGCTCAATAGTCAACTAAGGGTAAGGTTTGATTTCTTAACCTTTGAAATAGAGTTATGAGTTTAGACTTTCTAGAGTCTTCTAGGAATTCCATGTGGCTAACCTATGCATGAGAAATCAGTTGAAGTGACATCCTCTCATATAATGGTTGTTAACATGATAGAGAAATTTGTGGGAGGCATAACCTTTTCATACAAAATTAGAATGACATGATCCTTACACCATTGGAAAGGTATCTAAATGTAGAATAAAATAAAAAGTATTAGAGCCAACATCATTTTTTAAACCCAAAATAAATTTGTTTTTGAAAGGTTTTAGACACCAATTCTATATACTAAGACATGTTATTAACACGGGATTGCAAATTGATTCCTTAAGTTTTTTTTGTACTTTAAGAACATTGATATAGATGAAAAATAATACAAGTCAATTTAAAAGCATTGATATAGATAAAAAATAATATAGTCTATCAATAAATATCATTATCATTACAATATTCTTAACATACTAAACAAAAAAATTCATAACAATTTCTATTTTAATAGTAAATTTCATAAAATATTCAAAAATAATAATTCTTGATTTCAATTAAAAGGATAAACACTCAAATAGAAGTCGTTACCCTAATCATTATGACATACAATCTATTAAAAATATTTTTATTTCCATATATTTCTACAAAAAAATGCATTTGATATGGTTCTAATTATCAATCTCAATTACATCATAAACATAATATTATGAGATGCTATACATAATATTTTCAATTATATGGATTGAGTTATTTTCTTGAGAGGCTTATTGGATAGTTGAGTATGTGGAAGATGCATATTTCCTTCCATGTTAGTCCTACTTGTATGACTTTTAAAATTAAACTAAAATATTCTCTAACTAATAAACAATATACATTCCAATAAAAAACATAAATAATTATACATATTTAGTAAGTTAAATAATTATACATATTTATTTAGTTTTAATTATAATAATTGAAAACATCAATAATATGGCTCTCACTCAACCTAAGATGAAAAAAATGTAGTAAAAATAATTATCTTTGATTCTTAAACATAATAGAATATTTCTCAATTAACCATAAATAAAATATTTCAATATGGACAAATTTACGATAGTTAGAATTTTTGCAACAACGGAAAAAATGTCAAAGTGAAAGTCATGTGGCACATTCTGGAGCTTGACAGAAGACACAAGTTAAAGGTTCAAAACAATGTCAAAGTGAAATACAAGTTGAAGGTTCAAAACAATGTCAAAGTGAAAGTCATGTGGCACATTCTAGAGCTGACACATGACACAGGTTGAAGGTTCAAAACAATGTCAGTTTGGTAGGGTGAAAGTAGAGGAAAATATTAGATACAACATACATCTTATTGAAATGTATATT
>Ga0068629_1000656_pt1 | contig 10517 bp, 7 predicted proteins | sample InSIn3gowninarea_FD_77432 | JGI IMG/M metagenome (GOLD analysis project Ga0068629, IMG submission 77432) | Clean room microbial communities from NASA Spacecraft Assembly Facility at Jet Propulsion Laboratory, Pasadena, California, USA -... ...
CGCGCTCGCGTGGATGGATCTTTTCGATAATGGGGAAGAGCTCAGACGTTCGTCATTGATTGGATCAGTCAGCAACGGAGTTAACTACTCCGGAAAGGGTTCCGCGACCTTCCTGTTCTTTCATCCGATGAAGTCGAGCGATCTCAGAGTACACTATTCAGTTAGCTGTACCATAATATCCGGGTAACACATAATATTTCGCAGACAGTACAGTTGCTGTTCGCGGGCATCACAAGGTGGCTGACGATCTGACGTCGGTATCGCGGGATAATTCACTGTCACGTGCTCTCGGCATTCTATCATCAGAAAGACAGCGGGCGAGTACACAATATCCATGGATTGATGCATGGCGCGACTTATGAAGTATGCAGCTCGGAAATGGGCATAACTATTGTATTGTATTGAAAACAATGGACGAAGATGATACTGCGCTGTGATTTTTCTTTGTAGTTAAGCAACTTGCTTGCAATCTATACAATTTTTTCATACAATAACGAAGTAGGTCTCAACAACAAGCTGATCTATCGTAAATGAAGGCTGCTGAGAACTATTGGTATAGCCTCACCATCCCAGAAAGTCATGTATTCTAACGAGGATAGAGCAGCTTGGCTGGTACACAAAAGGAAGCGAAGACAGAATGATAGGCGGCCACATAGTCACAAGGGTAACACAACAGTGAGCGTGATAGTATCTACGGATGACTTACAGGTGCTCGTACAACACAATTCTGGGCTTTCTCGGTAGGTCGAGTGAATAGGACATACCCCCAATACTCTATGCTCGATCAGATATCATAGAGCCTGGCTGGGTGGGGTGTTAAAAGCCATGCTAAACATAGGCGTTTGATATCGTTGAGGACGGAGAACTGCATGTATGAAAAGACCTGCTTGCTCACTGACTCGTAACGAGCTGTCAGTAAGGACAAGAGTCCGCAATTCGCGCGCACGCGAGGGCTATGGTTGACTGCCACGGCATTGGTAGCGACCACATCTGTGTAACGAGCGGTTGCTGCACTGGTGCTTTGTGATTCAAGATAGCTAGGAGCTTGGGCAAGTATGGTATACAATACCCTTGTTTCAAAAGACATGATGCCAAATGCCATATATGCGACGCCGGAAATGCAGCAAAATACCCCCAAAGAGTCATACTCCAATAAAACTAACCTGCCAAAGTGGTACACACATACAAAAAAGATGCCGACTACGAGAAAGCATCCCTATTCGCTGAAAAACTCATCTCTATCTCCTTTTCCAAGCTGGTGACATCAAAATTAAGACTGAGCCTGTTCCGCCCAAGCGTCCGCTCAAGCTGAATATCTTTCTCGACCATCGGCGTGCCAGATGGCGTCTCGTTTGGACTGGCCGCAAATCCGCTACCAAAATAGTCTGTCTTGGTCGCATGCAACTGCCTCGTCTTTGCAATCCTTAGGCCAGGCGTGCTGCTTGGTGTGCTCTCGGGCGACTCATAGATGGACCCTGGAGTAGGAACGTCAAGCTGGAAATCTTTCTCAGCGTTTGGTGTGCTGTCGAACGTGACCCTCTCAAGAATTTTGCTCAGACTGGATGCTGTGTCTGGTCGCTCACGTTCAAAATCTTCATCGCCAACGTCCATAGAAACCGGGATGCCGTTTGCGATATCGTGATTGCGTTGCAAGTACTGCTGCAATCTGTATTCCTGACGGGACCAGCTCTCATCCACAAGCCCTAATGCAGCCTTGATGTCCTGGTCAGACAAGCCGATGGACGGACCGCGGTCCCCCCCGGTTTTGGAGGTAACTTTGCTAGCTTTGCTTGCGAGCTTGCTTCGGACAGAGTTAGGCTTTGGGTTCGTGTGAATGGGAGCGTCGTCGCGCATTTGTTTTACTTGATCTTCTGTACGCTTGAGTGCCATCTGGCGGGACTCATGCATGATTGGGAGATGCAGTAGCGTTGTGTTGCGGTGTAGAGCATTGACAAGGTCAGTGAATCCGTTTAAGGCGATATCATTCATCTCACAGTAGAGGTATTGGAGGGTCGTGTTGGTCTTAAGCACATCGGCAAGAGTGCTTGCACCCTCTAAGCCAAGCTTTTGATCTACGGCGAGTCAGCATGACAATGGAAGAAGAAGAAGAAGAAGAAGAAGAGGAGGAGGAGGAGGAAGAAGAAGAGACACTTACACCTGATATACAAGACGCGCAGGGTGCGGTTGTACTGCAACCCCCGCAATGCCCTGTTAACTCCAACACCAAGCTTCGTAGTCTCTAGTCGCGAGTCTTCCCCGGATATATCGAGCCACTCGAGGCTTCTATTATCGGAAAACATCTTCTCTAACGCTTGGCATGTTTCTTCTGAAGCATCGCTCGGCAACGAAGCACGAGAGATGTCAAGTTGGCGGATGGTATTGTTCTCAGCCAGTGCTATAATCATTTTGCGAAAATCTGATTCTTCCTCGAACTCGAGTAACCGGATCGTAAGATGTGCTGGCGCATAGCCGGCCGCAATTGCTTTTGTAAGCTTCTTAAGATCCTTCTCGATGTAGTTCTCGCTGACATCCAAATGAAGATCTCTCGCTTTACCAGGTTCTTCCGTCATAGATTGCAGCAAATAAGCGATATCCTTCCCTGTAATGTAGCAATGATCAACTCTCAGCTCACGCAGACCCTTGGATTGCTTGGTGTTGACGAGGTAACTAGGCAGGTGTCAGTCACTGTGGTGGTACAAAAGACGAAGATGTTCTTACCTTGCTATCGCATCAATAGTCGCAGCATTGAGTGATGTTCCACTCCAAATTAACTCTTGCAATCTCATCACGTTCAGCGTTTCGACAGATATCAAGGGCTCGGGGCCTGATGTTCGCGCAACGTGCGATAGGTCCAACTTTGTGAGATACGCAAAGCAGCCAATCTGCGAATCGAACAAAGCCGGCGAAAGTCGAAAGGGGTTCGAGGAAAGGTTGAGTGCTTCCAGTGTGTTTTCCTGGGGCCGAAGGGAATCCAAAATAAGAGACAATGCGCGGTCGGTCAAACCGCAACGGCTCAATTCGAGCGCCCGCAGATGGCAAGCCCGCTCGACCGCTGCTGCTACTAGGTAGTCCAAATCGGTCTCTCCAAGCTGAATGTCATTCAAAGCGATCCAATCCACATTTGTCGTTTGGTACTTGCAGAGCGGGAACAGCGCTTCCACTATTCCACACCCCGTGTCTCTGGCACTAGCCTTGGCGTCTGTGAAGTCCTTGGGCTTCTTTTTGATACAGGACGAGAAGTCCATGCGTCGCAGCTTTCGGTTGGTGAGAGCCAGGGCTCGAATTTCTTGCACAAGCAAGCATGACCTTGAAAGATCGCCAATGTCCATGCGCGCATACGTCCCCCGCTTCGTCTTCAAGCAAACATGCTCCGCTCCATACTCATCCTTCAAACCGTTCAGAACGTCAAGATGCACATCTTTGAAAGATATGCCCGCAAAGCTTTCATTGTACCGTAGTGCTCGCATGACCGCAAGTAGCTCGTGCACTGTGTATTGGTTCCGCCGCAAACCGATAGGTCGGAGCAATTCGAAGCGTGGCGAGTCTTCGTCTGGATAGGTGATTTGGTAGCTGATATTTTCAGGCTGTACGCCATATGCGATACAGTAGCCAATCAGGGTACGATCCAAGGAGTCCTGATCCATTACGTGAACCTGAGACTGGCGGAGAATGTCGTGTCGTACGGACTCAGGAACAACGAACTGGTACGGGCGTGACTCCCACTCTGGCCGCATGGTTTCTTCGACGCAACGCAGGCGAACCGCAATGTCATGCGATGCAAGTGATGCCAAGTGAAAAGTCTTAGCTTTCTCCAGAGGTTTTCTGGAAAATTAGAAAGAGCATGTGGAAGAACGGAGCTGACTTACCTAAATGTCAAATGGAATGTGTCATCGACCTCACTCAGAACGCACTCTGTAAGTGCAAGTATGCCATGCGAGGATTGCGAGTGGAGCGAAGCCAGCGACGGACTAGAAGACCGTTGAGAAGGCGGTTTGAACAGGGGAATCAGATGCACCTTGTGCACTCCAATTGCGAGAAAACATACAGAAGCAGAGAGCTTGCTCAGATCATCAGAAGACGCTCTCGATGCAGTCTTGCCCGGCTCTCGTAAAACGACTTTGTAGATTGCGTAATGAGGAGGCACATAGTCGCGTTCCGCTTCGACCACCCGGGCTGCAAGGTGTGAATTGTAGGCAGACAAGGGGTTAGCATCTGTCAGACGTGCGCTGTTAGAGGCATCCCGTATTTTCGTCATCCAAGTATGCATCTCCTCCGGGTTGCCGAACTGCAGCGTCATCGAAGAAGCATGGTTGGTCTCGTCGTCCAGGTAATAGACATCGAGGGCGAAGTAAGGTCCTCCATCAGGCGCATGGAATACAGCCACAATGTGGCGCAGTGGCGTTCCCATATCACGATCCCCAGAGGCATCAGAAGCAAGCGATTGAGCTTCTTGCGCTGATCCAGTTGAAAGATTTGGACTATGTCGGTAGGCTGGAACACGGTTGGTGCTACTGTGTGGTGAGGGCACTCTACCAGATGTTAGCAGGCATCCACACGCCTCCAGTCCCAAGAGCAGTCTTACCCAGAGAATGCATCTGACGCCTTTGACTGGCTTTTGAACCTGATGAGGTGTGTCTCTGTCAGAACCAAGTATTCCTTCTTCTTCCTGAACATAGAACTGCTCGTCTGCACCTCACCATGCTGCAGCACATGGCGGCTATGGGTATCGTCTATGGGAAAGTCAAATCCCATAGATATGCGGGTTGAAGTCGCAGAGAGAGGTTCATCGTCGTAATACTTGGAGCTCCTCAGCGAGCTGAACACAGAGCTGGCGCGCTTGCCTTGTCCTCGATTGGGCAGTTGCGGTCGTGGTCGTGCGGCAGGGACTGATGCCTCCGCTACAGTATTCTCGTCTATGGTCTGTTTCTCGCTGTACCCTGACACATCTGACAGGTTGGATATGAACGACGCTGTCCGACGCTTCCGTAGGAGGTTCGCTGGCTGCGACTCATCTTTTTTTGGGTTGATGCTTGTAAATGCGCTGAGGGAGCTGCCGAAGATACTCCGCCTTTTGTCCTTAGACATGATGAACGACTACCTTCAATGTTGGCGTGCGCCGCCCCTCGCGAGGTCAGCAGCGGCAATGGCGCATGCAGAGGACGATGTGCAGCAGGGGAGTGAAATGGTGCAAGCTCAGGCAAGAGCACAAGAGCTAGGGCGGCGCAGATGCGAAATGTTGGAGCTGGCGGCCAATCGCGGCGCAAATTACTGTTGCATGGGGAGACAGCCGGAGGGTTGAGTAAATACTCAAGATAATAGGCAATACGAGCGGTTGTGTCTCAGTGTACGAAGTAAACTGTTGATGTATAATACAGCTACAGTGGGTACAAAAGTTGGCAAGCTGGCTGCGATGGCTGGTGTCATTACTCGCAGGAGGTCTATGACCAGCCGACACAGGATTGGCGTATACTGCAACTGCTCGTCTGCTCTCTATCAGATCTAGCTTTGTAAATGATTTGGAGTAGCTCGATAAACGACAATGGGCTCAGTGTATGTAGAAGTTCGGCGTATTCAGGAGCTCGGCGTATTCAGGAGCTCAGCGTATTCACAAGCTCGATATATTCTCAGCAAACTGACCGCCTTTGTTTTGCATGCAATATCCAGAAGCAGCTCCCTGCAGAATGAAACACAAAGCTCTGCGGAGCATCAGCGGCGGTGCTGTGGGGCTTAGGAACTAACGCGCGTAAGCGGAACCGAGGGTGAAAGAGCTAATGATGGCGTGCAGAGCCATTTACGTCAATTGTCGATCGGTCGGTGGTTAAGGGCGGTGAACACCGACAGAATTTCTCAGACGCAAGGCGCGACTAGACCTCGTCGACGCGTTCAACCATCACATTCGTTCGACATCAACTATACTCCCTTCGATGCTCAGGAGTAGCAGAAATATCGTACAGGCTGCGCCATGGCGTAATACTTCGATATGTTGTTTCTGTGCAGCTCGCAGCCAGCTCACAGTACAGCAGTGTCGTCCCTTCAGCGCCACTAAAACCTTGCTCAAGAGGTCCAAAGGAAAGAAGAAGAATGCTGCTCTGAAAAATCTCAAGCACGATCCGGCTGTTACAAATAATTTCTTAGCTCCAGAAACTCCTACGGACGATGCAGACTCGATTGATGCGCCAGCCGACGATGGCCTGACCGACAAAGATGCACGTATACGAAAATCTACCAAAAACCCTTCTCACAAGGAGAAGGGTGCTGCCAGAGGTGAGCATCATGGAGCAGCACCAGAGACTATGTCGCTCAAGGAGGCTCTCATGGGTTCGTCGTTGAGGGGCCTGGCTGCCAGGGAGAAGAAAAAGAAGAAGGAGTACCTGAAGGAGAGCCTGAAAATAGACGAGGTATCGCCGGCAGATTTCACATTTGAACCAGTTGAAGTTGGCAAGCCGCCTGTGCCGATGCTTGCCTACGGTCTCGACCGTGTGCTGTTCAATCCTGGCGTTTATCGCCTGCAGGATCCCCGAACTGGCGTCTACAATTTCGATCCTTACCTGGAGAAGATAATGCCAGTTGAAGAGTTTGATTTTGATGCACTGAGCGAATATAAGACATCGTCCAAGGATGAGGACCTGCTCAATATCACAAGGAAACTGGGCGTCAGGTATACTGGATCCACGTCTAGCATGTCGAGCGTGTTGCAGCACTTCCACTTTCTGCTGTCTGGCCATCGAAAGCTGGACCACAGCATGCTCTCAAAGGCATTCCCTGAACCTACAAACAAGTTTTCCAGAATCACACAGGGGCCGGATGCCATCTTCCTGCGATACAAGGATGGCGTGTATGCGATTGATGCCGACAAAACATATGATACCCCGAACGTTATGAGCTGGCTTGGCCACTCCCTTGAAAAGCTGTTGACGACCGAGCGCACTGAATTTGAACGCTACCGTCGATCAAACCCAGAGCAGACACCAGAGGAGGGTGATTCAGCGAGATGTTTCCACTACTCGAAGCAGGGCAGCATCCTGATGCGCTCTCAGCTCGACGCTCAGGACCCGCGCCTCCCAGGCGCTGGTATCTTCGACCTGAAGACGCGAGCTGTAGTATCTATTCGTATGAACCACAAGGAGTACCAGGAAGGCCTGGGTTACCAGTTGCGGTATGCGCAGGGCGAGTGGGAGTCTTTTGAACGAGAATTCTATGACATGACTCGAGCCACTATGCTGAAGTACTCACTACAGGTTCGCATGGGCAGAATGGACGGCATCTTCTTGGCGTATCATAACATTGAGCGTATCTTCGGCTTCCAGTACCTCAGCCTCTCGGAGATGGACCAAGTCCTTCATGGGCAAACCGACACCTGCCTGGGAGACCAGGAGTTCAAGCTGTCGATTGGGCTCATGGAGGAGCTGCTGAACCGAGCCACTCAGAAGTTCCCTGAGACAGTAAGTAAACCCACAATCACCAGGAATAACCCAAGCTCATTTTAGCAGTCAATTCGCCTTCACTTTGAGTGTCGCGACACTAAAGCGCCCTTCATGTACGTCTTCGCCGAGCCTGTCACCGAAGAACGCGCAGATGAGATCCAGAACACCGGAGCCCAGTACGCAAAGGACTGGGCACGTCGCGTTGTAGGCGTCGGCAAAAACGATCCGGAGGCACAAGAAGCATGGCAGGATCTACAAGAAGAAGTTGATGAACAAGTCGACGAAGACAGCCACAAAGACAGCCAGGCAGCCGAGAGTTTGCGGGACGTTGAACGCTCTGCTGAGAGCGAGGCTACAACTGAGAGTGAGACTGCCACTGAAGACACCGAAACCGATACAAGCATCGCACCACCAAAATCTGCAAAAGACCTAACCTCGTCCGGCCCACTGATGGGGTGGACACTAACCATCCGCAACAAAGTCAACGGCCACTACCTGAAGCGACCCGAGCGCCTCGAACCTGATGACAACTGGCAGATTGAGTACCACATCAACGACATTGAAGAAGGTTCTGCCTGGGACATTTACAACTCTATCAAGGAGCGCCGACGCCAGCTCATCGGTCTGAATGACGACGAAGTCGATAAAGGTCTTGCCTCGTACCGCAAAATCATTCAGCGCTATGCTAGTCGTGGACGCACATGGCGAGCGAAGCAAGACCAGATGAACGAGGAGAGAGGCGTGCAGGTTTACAAACCTCTCGGACCTGGGTCTGATGAGTATGCATCCTCCAGGTTGAACGGAGAGGCCAAGACAGAGGCAACTCCTGAGAGCAAAGAGTAATGTCTGGAACGAACGAATTTTGCAAGAGATCATTTTGCATATACTGTACGATATTGTATGTATTGTAATATAGACACGATGGGCCACGAATCGTACAACAACAACAGCAGCAGCAGCAGTAGCAGCATTGAAGCTTAGAAGATATCACAGCATGTGCATTACTGTTTGTTTTATAAGGCTACTCTGCCATCGTGCACGTGAAATGAGCACTACCAGAGCGAAGCTGGGACGTCTGGTGCTCGGTCGTAGAGTGTGCTTGAAGAGTGGAATGGCTTAGCCATATGGAAATTGATGCGGTCAGCAGGAATCTCAGGTCAAGATAGGAGCAGCACGCTGCCACTTGGTTTGGTGGACGATTGGTGCCTGAGTGTAGTCCAAAGCTTGCGAATCTGTCCAAGTTGAATATGAATGCGTATATGTCTAGGTGAGCCTGCAAGTAAGAGAAACATGAGGATGGTGCAAGGGGGTGACGAAAAAGCAGGCCTACAAGGAATACGCCCAACGAAGATTTTATTTCATTTTAACGGCACCCAGCGAAGAGCCTGGCAGCGAAATGATCATCCACAGATCCCTGATGGTTCTCCACGCATGGATAGAAGGCACAAGACAGTTCGATCCTGCCAAGCCATCTCAGTAAGAAGTGAGATAGAAGCGCAGATATGCACAAGTAACATCGTGACGTGACGAGCCACATCAAAGTGAGCGTTTTGACGGTGTGGGCCTTCACATTTGGACTATAGTTAGAGCTGCATGGCTTTGCTGAGCATTTCGAGGAGCAGCCTCATTGGAAGACGCGTTGCTAAAGAGAAGTCCCGGGTCCCTAGCTTTTTGCCGGTCGATAGTATTTATAGCTGTGAAGACTGCCGGTTTGGCAGGTGTAGCTCACAGGAGCCCATATCATTTTTCGGGTCCTCGCAGAGGTCGACTGCAGATGTAAGAGGCATATGGGCGTCGAAGGAGTGTCAGATCATATTATTGTTGCGGGAAAGCATGTGCTGATTGCAATGAGCACAAGCAAATTATGAATCAGCACATACAGATCACAGGTCAGAAGTAGATGATCCCGAGTCTTCAAGTACTGTCTTATCCAACATTTAGCCCCTCACATCTTCTATGCAGACTCATGACACAAGCCCAATAGTAAACTGCAAAGAATGACTGGAGCACGTCAACGGCGTGTCGTATTTCCGTCTAGCAGATTATGGAGCCAAAAACAAGGAAAATGGCGTACGAGTATAGAGCAGTAGCCGTCTTGGCTTGTTGACATGAATACTGACTGGTTGGCCTGGCGCACAAGCTGTATACATACAGCATACCAGGGCGCCGAGCCAAGAAATGTTACCGAGGTATAGCTGACAAGTACAAAGGTACTATTTACTACGTGAGGTAAAGCGTACAAGAGGCTTTACACTTACGTGACGAAGATGAGAGATATCTCTTGTAGTTATTCTTGACTATGCATTCTGAGATATATCAAGCTGCAGAATCTGGTGTATAGGAAGCAAGTGCCAAACCAGTGTACATTTTTTTTATCATCAGATGGGCGAGGAGAGTAGTCGCATACGTCGTGAACAGGTGAGGTTACCTGTTACAGAGACCGCCGCGGCGAAGGTTGGAAGTGTAGGTAACGCTCGGGCCTGGACCCCTGCAGCTTTCGCGTCGTCATCGTAGCTCCGATAGCTCCTTCACAGCCAAGCGCGATTGCACTTCTCAGGCATGTCTACAAACATAGACCTCATAAATTACGAAATACTGTCTGTCTTCCATACAATAGTCGCATCGACGTATTGCTGGTACACGCGCTGTTTGCTATTTCCGTTGCGCGCCACCTAAACTGAGCTTAGACGCTCTATTGATACGTCTCTGCTACCCCACATCGCCAGAGCTACCACAATGGAGGAGCAGGATGGCAACGTGGTTATGCTCCAAGAGATCAGTGGCTATCAACTACAATATGAAGACTGCCGGAAGCTATTGAAGGTTTGCAAACCTACTACACCATCATACAGCACAAAGCTAAATCAGCGCAGGTGTTTAACAACAACTTGGAACAGGCGGCTGAGAAATTCTTCAGTTCAGACATATCAGTCGTAAGAAAGCTCATCGATGGCAGTACACCTACATGGGATGAAAGCGCATTTGGCACAGGCAGATATGCAGAGGAGATGAACAGCAATGTGCCTAGTATGTTGGCACCCTACTCAGGTAATTGCGTATACACCAGCTAATCATCATATATTGCAGCCTTCA
>Ga0068629_1000657_pt1 | contig 10513 bp, 5 predicted proteins | sample InSIn3gowninarea_FD_77432 | JGI IMG/M metagenome (GOLD analysis project Ga0068629, IMG submission 77432) | Clean room microbial communities from NASA Spacecraft Assembly Facility at Jet Propulsion Laboratory, Pasadena, California, USA -... ...
AATCAGTCATTTATAATCTTTTTATTTACCTCTTTTCTAGTATGGCTACACTTAAAGGTACTCTGCATGAGTCCTCAACATTATTTTCATTGGGAGGAGGAAAAAGAGAAAGGAAGTGGGCCCTCATTGCATGGGAAATGCTTTGGGTTGGTAGGGCATAAGGTTAACTTGGCTTCCAAGACTTTAAAATTTTCAATTCAATCATGGGGCTAAAATATGGTGGCAGTGGTTATAAAGGAGTTATGAAATTTGGGACCAAATATGGTAAAATAAGTATAAAAGAAACATTACAATGCAAATGTGAGTCTAAATGCCGCAATTCCAACCTGGATCATCGATTTGGAACTTACCCTATAGCTTGACAAGCACCTTGTCTAAGATTTTTTTTTTTAAGATAAAAGGAGGTCAAACTAACCTATTATGTTATGGCTCATAGCATTATTTCCCTAAATCAACAAATCAGAATGAGGAACAAATATATCTGCAACCACAGGTAAGGGTGGGATCAAGAGGATTCCAAGGCAACAAGAGGCTTCCTTTCGCCGCCCGAAGAGAGAACTTTGAATCTTAAATACATAATTCTCTACAACAATTTTAAAATCCTTTTAAATTTTTATTATTTATATCTATACTCTTTAAAAACATTAAAGATATGGGCATTTTCTCAAGTCCTACATGATTCCCTACAACCATTTTAAAAAGCCGAAATTCGAGAACCCAAAATGAAAAGCAGAATTTGGCTTGGCTCCTTCAACACACCAAAGATGGCCACTTGAGCTTACAATGTCGCTGCATTCCAGTTGATATGCAAGAAGGCAGCCTTGCTAAATTTCCCGAAGTTAAATTGGATGATTAATGGAAATGTATGGTTCATTACAAACTCTAACCAACTTATCTCAAGTCACTTAATATTCTCACAATACAGTAATTTATTTCGCACTTTGTAATTTAAAAAATCATTACAATCAACAAAAATTGAGTTATCCAAATATTAAAATAAAAACAAAAAAGAAAACGTAAGCAAAAAACAACTAAAACTTAACCTTGAAATCAGTGTAGTAAAAGTTGAACTTCCACATGAGGTCAAGGTCTTTCTACTCTAGAATCACATCAAGAATTTTTTGATGAGACTAGAGTCTAAAATAATGTTTTCTAAACATCCCTCCTACTATTCAGGGTCATATTGCTGACCTACTAGGTTACAAGCATTATAATTTTCCTCCCAAATACCTTCACACTCCTCTTGTGGCTAACTCTCTCAAGACTAGGCCTTAGGTTGACCTTCTCCAAAAGATAACTAGCATATTGGATAGTTGGACATTGCATGGTGGTTGGTGTTCTTGAAATTAATCGTTCAAACTCTTTTCATTTACCTCTTTTCTATTATGGCTACTTGTAAAGGTATTCCTTGTTAGATTTGTAGTATTCAATAGTATTTTCACTATGGAGGAGCAGAAAGAGAAAGGAAGTGAGCCCTCATCACATGGGAAAAGCTTTGCTTCCTTAAGGCACAAGGTAGACTTGGCCTCTAAGATTTGAAGATTCTTAATACGCTCATGGGGGCTAAAATATGGGGGCAGTGGCTATAAGGGGGTTATGAACTTTGGAGACAAATATAGAATAATAATTATAGTAGAAACATTCCAATGCAAATGTGATTCCAAATCAATTCCAAAATGGATCATGGAAATCAACCTACAATGAAAAACACCTTATCTAGGAAAATTGTCTTTGGGAGGTATAAAATGGAGAGACTAAATTATTCTAGGATGACTCATGGCATAAGTTCCATAAATTAGCAAATTAGAATGAAATTCAGATTATATTCACCCTAATGAAATCTAGACAACATCTCCTTGTTGCAAACTATTGGCATGAGCATCCAAATAAACCCGATGGAGAAAATGAAGGGTATGAGAGCTATGCGGCTAGCTTCCAAATCACATAGTTTGAGATAGGTTTTGTGATGTTATTTGGTAGTGCAATATCTCCATCTGAAAAGACTCAAACAAGATTTCGATGAGGTTGTCACCAAAAGGGTACTTTTTCCATTAACGAGGCCTACCACATTGAGGTGAATCATGTGTATGTTGGGATAGGGTCCCTAGGGTTAGTTAACCCAAGTTTTGTATAAATTTTTGTAAAATATGTAGTCTCTGTGAAATGTGGATGCAGAGCACACAGATAAATAGGAGTCAAAGGGGTCTTAGCCCCTTGTTTGGGTCGATTTTAAGATTCTCCCATGGCCTGTGGACCATGGTATTGTATGAAGGAAATTTATAAATAGTTGAGTCATAGGGGGTCTTGAAGATAACTTAGAATGAATAATTGTGAATGATGAATGGTTTTTGTTGTTTTGGGCAAGTGCTAAGGCATAAAGGCTATGCTTCCTGTACTTAAGCGAGAAGGGGAAGGCTCTTGCAACTGAGTGCGTAGGAGGCCTTGGTAAGTCCACAACTAAGTGCGCAGACTGTTGCAATTGAGTGCATAGGGTAGAAAAGTCTATAGTTTGAGCATTGAAGACCAATAAAGACTAAATTTTAGAGAATTACTATGCAATTTGAGCAATTCTTTTTATGTTATATTCTGTCACTTATTGATGTGTTTCCATGAAATAATGTATGAATGTTGCCCGAAACCACTTGAACTATCTTATTAATGCATGATTTAAGTAGTTATCTTGTTTTGCAAAGATAAGAGTTAATTATGTTATGTTTTTCGATGAATTGAACAATATCTATGCGAACTTGGAACTAGGGTTACTTATTAATACACCAAAGTAGATAAATTTTCTATTTAAGGCCCACAAAGACTAATCATGGACCCTCACGAAGGTTTGGGAGCCATTTTAACTTAGTTACAGTGGCAAGCCCTAGAAGGATACCAATCTGCACGAAGGAAGATCTGAGCTGTTAGAGCCTAAGAACTATTTATCACATGTCCCTGGATATAGAAACCTGGTTCTAGCATCCCCTAATACTAATTTGGATGAGACTGTAGCCTGCGCTATACAGGTTGTTGCTGAAAGGGCCAACAGTTAGGGTTTTGTTGGTTGGCACAACAACTTTGAACCTGGGTTAGGCCCCCTTAAGCCAACAAATGGTTATGTTGACAATTTGTTGATATTGTCGTAAAGGAGGAAGGAGACAGGCAGAATCTAAATTATGTTCTGAAAGAGGATGAGATAGATAAGTCTCATGTAAATACACGTACACAATTGGGAACAAGTTTTACTTTGTAGCATATTGCAAGGGCTGAAAGCAGAGGAAGTTTGACTCATGATGATGGCCAAAAGCAAGAAGAAGTAGGGAAGGATATCAAGCAACCAAGTGAATGACTTGAGGAGATTGAATAGAATACCATCAAAATATTTTTGAGTCATGTAGAGGACTTGGAACAATGGGAGGACTTGGTTATTGAATCATCAAGTGAGATCATGAGGTCTTGTAGTTTTAAAACTGACAAGTTGTGTATGAATGCAGATATTGCAAAAGACAAACCATCCTATGGAATTGACTTGAGTGAAGCTGAAAGTTGCCAAACAAAGTATGATGATGACTATATTTCAAATGAAGATCAAGTTGAGTTATTATAAGGGAAGGAGTTCATAAATTCCTTAGTGAAGGAAATATCTTCAGTAGAGATGAGATAGTGATATCTTATGATAAGGAATTTTTTATTGGTAAGAACAAAGAGAAATTGATTTTTTTAAATGGCCAAAGGAAGAATGATGGATAAACATCTAAAACTATCACAAAGATGGAGGGCCATAATTTTATTCTGATCGAGAATGAAGAAGTAATGTCACCAAGAAATTATACATGTGACAAAGAAGAAGATAGTGAGGATTGTATAGATCTTTTGGGAAAAATTCCAAGTGAGATGGCAAATTTATGGCATGAGTTAAGTCTTTTGGATAAAAGGTTAGAAAACCAAAGAATAAGTGTTCAAGATGTAAAATCAGAGCTGAATGAGAATGAAGAAGTTCACTATAGTGGACAAGAGCAGAAAGACATAATTGAAGTAGATGGAGTGGAAGAGAGACTTGCTTATAGTCTTGAGAGTCCTTTGAAGAATCATCATACTCATGTGTAGATAAAAGAGGAAAAATTAGAGAAACATACTGAGATGTTGCAAGAGAAGAAAAGGGCACTGAGGCCTTATGCTTTTTACTTTAATAATTGTTTTATGAGTGCAGGTTTTGTTGCAGATGTTGGAGAATATTTGACACAAGAGAACAGTCAAATGAAGGAGGAAAAGGAAGATTCCATGATAGTACTTAGCCCATGGTACAAAAACATTAAATCATTGGAAAGTAAATTTGTAGACAAGGAGCAAAAATTAGATGTTGCAGAGGGAGATATCTTCAAGGATATTCAAAAAGTTTGGGTGGAAGCAATATCTATAGCAGTATCTGGAGTAATGTCAACAATAGTACCTGAAGCAATATCTACAAGAATATTTGGAGCAATCTCAAGAGTAAGAAAAAGATGAAGAAAATAATCAACAATTTAAATATGAATGGACAATTTGTAGTGAGATGCAGTGGCAGAGTATGTACCAGCCCAAGGATGTGCTAGAGATGGAGATTGAAGAATTATGGAATTAATGATGAAATAGTCCAGGTTGAGGAAAATGACAGGAGGAGGAGTGATCAATTAGAATTTGAAACTGACTGAAGAGAGGAAGATGAACTAGAGGACAACAAATATATAGCAGTAGCAAAGGTGCAAGGCATTTGGGCAGTTACAAACTAAGGTTTGGGACCCTGGAGGTTTTTCTATCAACATATGAGGACACATGATTAGGAGATCATGAATGTTTTCAACCTTGGCAGTCTGATGCAGGAGCATTCAGCTCAGAATTATCATTGTAATTTAGTAGACATAAGGGGTCTTGTTTTTCCAAGGAAGTTGGATTCCTATGTATGTAATCATTAATGTTTTGAGTGAATAGAATAGGAATTAATTAGATGTTGTGAGGATATTGTAAATTTTCTTGAATGTAGGAGAACATGAGTGATGATGAGAGAGTTGGAAATCAATTGTAACTCTTAGACTAGAAAGTGGTGTCATGATTTGTGGAACTAGAGAGGATTATTAGGGATTAGCTGGAGTTAAAAGTGGATTTAGAGGATATTCAGGATTTAGTTCAACAGATTAAGGATCTGAACCAGAATTGGTTAAACAAAACCTTTTGTATAAATGTAAGCCTAAAAGGCATAGTCAGGGGTTAGATAGCTAGTCATTTAGTTAGAGTGAGATTAGATAGGTTTGACTGTAAGCCTACATGCAGGAAAGAAAGGCCAATGATATTGAAAATCATGTCAAGGAAGAAATTCTTGTGTAAATGTTTGTTTATTAATACAAATAAATCGATTCTGAGTTTGTATGATGTGTAATGTGTAATTAAGTTTAGTTTGTGTGTGTGACTAGAGAAATTATGCATAACTTAGGTTGCAGGTCTGCAGAATCAGAGAAGGAGTAACAAAGAAGTGTGTTACGTGGTTGTACATAGATGGCATGGGAGAAATCCTTTAATGTTACAGTGAAGGTGAAGGAAGCATAAAGGCATGAGCGGAGATTGAGATCAAGAGAAGTGAAGATCATAAGGCGAATACACAGACAAAGGGTTGAATGGGCTATTACAGAACAAGAATGCAATAGTGAAAAAGAGTCATTGGATCAGTGAGATCAATGAATGAAAGTGATGGAGATAGATGGCCAGGATTAAATCATGTAGAATAAAGTCAAGAAGATTGATAGCGGAGATTAAACCCATGTGTTAGCAGAAGGATGGAGTGGTGTTCATAAGCGGGAAGCTTTTTCTTGCGTGCCCTCGAAGTTGTAAGTGGTATTTCAAAAATTGGACGCGATAAGGCTTTATGAAATAGAATTAAACCCTCGTTGAATTCCAGCCATGAGGACCATCCATTGGGTGGTTAATCGGACACATATCGCTTCCGAAAGTGTGCGTTGGTTAATTTGGAATTCAGATGCGATGGGGTTTTATATAACAGACTTAAAACCTCATTGAGTTTCGATAATCATGACCATTCAATGGTTGATTGATTGGATGGTAATCGAACTCGAATGTGTGCATAGTTTAACACGTTGATCGAATTGATGAGTTATTCAATGAAGTTTAACTTCTTTGAGTTCCGACAGGTGAATGTGTTAAAGTTGGAGATCGAGCGATAGCCGTTGATTTGAAGGAAGAAATCAACGGTGTAGATTTGAAGTGAAAGGTTGAGCATCGATATATGTGCCAAGGTCGTGGAATGGTAGAAAGGTAAGGGTTAAGCGTGGTTTATGCGTAATTTCTATTAGATCGAATTATAATAGAAATAAAGTGGAATATATATATTATGGGTTAAGTCGAGGGTAACCAAAGTCTAAAGGACCATGTTATGATTAATATGCGTAGGCTGTTAACCAAAGGTTATGAAGAGTCGTATAAAGTTCCACTTAGAGTTTACCGAATGGTTAGACTTTGAAGAGTCAAATGAAGTGTTTTTGCATAGGCTTATTTAAGGAGCCTGAAGCCTTGATCTAAGAGAATTTTTCCTATGTAAGGAATCTTTGGGAATACCTAGGACACACATAGTGTGACATGCAATTGTATGCATGTTGTGGATATATGCGGCTTAGGCTGCATCAGTGTGGGATATGCAGTTTAGGTTGGCATCAACAACTCTCAAATATCTAGACTCCATGTGTTTCTGTATCACCTCCTTGTCACTCAGCTACCTGGGAGATGGTCGATGCTGCCCACGCAGCTCCCCACATTGACTCAAGCCATTTGAAGGAGGCATGATGCAGGAGCATCTAACAAATCTTAATCAAAAATGAAATTTTGAGCTATGAAAAGGGAAACGTGGACAATTATTGCAAACTCGGGCAAATTCTGTTAAAACAAAGCTAAATTGATGGAATTGATAAGGCTTGATTTAATGTAATTATCTGCCATGTATGAAAATAGAGAGATTTAGGCGATTTGTGGGAGGAAATTATGGATCCTAGACGATCCACACTTTTGTAATTTTCTATATAAAAGAGTCTGTGTTGTGTGAAAAGGGGAGATAAGGATACAATGTAGTCCCAGGGAAATTTGTGACTAAGGCTAAGAGGCCTTAGCTTGTAATCGAGTTCTGTATATATTTGAAATATACATGTTATTATACATTTGAGTGTTATCTAAGTTTTGTGTGTCTTTGTCTTTATATATACATTCTTTCCTGTAAAGTTGATAAATTGTGTGTGTGTGTGCGAGTGTAAAGGACGAAGTTCCTATGAACTTCACCTTTGATAAAGTAAGGCAGATCTATGTTTTAATGCGAGTTCCATCGATAAGCAAACGAGAGAACCATTGGATTGAGAACATATCAATAGAGGAGAGGTGTTCAATCGAAATTAGAGTCAATTGAACAACACAGGAGAAACTGTCGGATCGTCTAGATCGACGAATAATATTGGCGGAACGGGAGAACACGACTAAATCATGGGAATCTGGAGGAAACATCATAGTCGTCTAATGGAAGAAGATCCATGGTGATCACATGGAAAATTGTAAGCAAGTTACCTCGGCTAACGGACTTGAGAAAATCATTTAAAAGAGTTTAAGGTTTCAAAGGATCAGACCATCCATTTAAAGGTGATTGGACACATATCGCGTCGAGAAATGCACGAGACTTAATTCTAAAAATGGATGCGGTAAGGTTTTATACAATGGGCCTAAAACCTCGCTGAGTTCCGACCATCTAGATCGTTCATTGGGTGATTGATCGAACGATAATCGTGCATGAACAGGTGCGCGGTTTAACGGACCTGAGCGGACCCGATATGTTATGAACTGAAGTTTATTTCCTTTTGGGTTCCAGCCATAAACATTCAATGAAGGATCGATGGTGATTGGTTTGATTTTGTTATGAAGTCCACCAATTATACTACTTATGATGTATACATGGGCCCATAACCCACAGGTCCATGCAAAAATTGTATAAAGGTACAGCTTGGCTGTATCAAAGCGGTTTCGCTGCATCAAAGTGGTAACAGAGAAGAAGAAGATTTTGTGTGAAATATGATTATTTGTCAGTGTTAGTCTTTATAATTTTTGTGCAGAGTAACAATAGAGGAATGTGAGAATATTTGCAGCAGCCTAGAGCAAGGAGTCCTCATATGGTGAGAAGAGAACTAGAGAAATGCCAAAAGATTGAGCTCAGAGGAGAGAAGCTTAGTGAGGCATGTGTATCAAGAAGGAGACATGTTACTGCAAAGGCTTTGTTTCAGCTTACGAATGTTGTTACGAAAGATCATAAAGGCAATTCCATAGAGGATGTGGGTAGAATTGCTAAGTGATGAAGGAAGCATATGACCAGAAGGTCTTAAATTTTTGTACGTTGGGAGTCTGATGCAAGACCATCTGACCAACCTTAATCAAAAACGAAATTTTGAGTTGTGAAAAGGAAAACGTGGACAATAATTGTAAACCAGGGAAAATTCTATTAAAACAGAGCTAATTTAATGGAATTGATAAGGCTTGATTTAATGTAATTGTCTTCCATGTATGCGAATAGATAGATTTAGGTGATTTTTAGGAGGAAATTGTGGATCCTAGATGATGCACACTTTTGTAACTTCCTATATAAAAGAGTCTATGTTGTGTGAAAGGGGGAGATAAGGACACAATGTAGTTGCAGGGAAATTTCTGAATAAGGCCGAGAGGCCTTAGCCTGTAATCGAGTTTTGTATATATTTGAAATATATGTGTTATTATACATTTGAGTGTTATCTGAGCTTTGTGTGTCTATGTATTTATATATATGTTCTTTCCTGTAAAGTTGATAAATTACATGTGCGTGTGCGAGTGTAAATGATGAAGCTCCTATGAACTTCGCCTTAGATAAAGTAAGGAAAATTTGTGTTGTAATGTGAGTTCCATCGATAAGAAAACAAGAGCGCTGTTGGATTGAGAACATATCAACAGAGCAGAGGTGTTCAATCGAAACGAGAGTCAATTGAACAACACAGGGGAAACCATCGGATCATCTAGATCGACGAAAAATATTGGCAGAACGAGAGAACATGACTAAATCGTGGGAATCCGGAGGAAACATCATAGTCATCCGATGGAAGAAGATCCACGGTGATCATGCCGAAACTTGAAAGAAAATTACCTCAGCTAATGGATCCAAGAAAATCATTTAAAAGAGTTTAAGGCTCTGAAGGATTAGACCATCCATTCAATGACGATCAGACGCATATCACGTCAGGAAATTCACGGGACTTAATTCAAAAAATAGACACGATAAGGTTTTATACAACGGACTTAAAACCTCGTTGATTTCTAACCATCTATACCATTCATTGGGTGATTGATCAAACAATAATTGCGTTTGAATAGGTGCGCAAGTTAACGGACCTGAGTGAACCTGATATGTTATGAATTGAAGTTTATTTCCTTTTGGGTTCTGGCCATAAACATTCAATGAAGGACTGATGGTGATTGGTTGGGTTTTGTTATGAAGTCCGCCAATTATAATGATTCCAATGTATACATGGGCCCATAACCCACAGGTCCACACACAAATTATGTAAACATGCAACTTTGTTGTATCAAAGCAGTTTCACTGCATCGAGGCACCTCTTCCCTCTCAGTAGCCCCCCCACCACACCACCTCTCTTATGCCGGTGACTTCGCCCTCCATGCCCCCCCTCGAGTCGGTTTCTCCTATTCCTCATTGCCCCCTTGATGGACATGAGCTTGTCTTATCTCCTCATAATTCCGTGGAAAATGATATTGAATTCCTTCCTGTTGATCCGACACTGAATCTCAAGGCTTTGACTATTCATAAAGGAAATCCCCCCCATCACCCTGTCTCATTAGCCCTGGCTTGACCAGAAACATTATTGTTAGAAAGATTGAGAAAAAAGGTAGCTGTTATTTCTAGGGCAGCTCTGCTTCCTAGACTCCTTTTTTTCAAGATTCAACTAGTCTCCATGATGTAACTGTCCTCCCCTCTTTTGATCCTCAAGCTCTTAGAGAATAGATGCCCTCATAGCATGCCCCTTGATGAAAATTCTATGATTTAACATGAAGGCATTAGGGGATTGCTCCAAACAATTGGATCTATGACACTTGATTTGTCTTCTCTATCTTTCTATCACTTTTATTCAAGAAAATCTATCCTCTATTGCATGTGTTATTGCATAATTTTCAGAAATTTTCCCCACTTAGCAATTTTTTGGGGTCGATTCCATTGGTCACTCCAGGGGTTTATTGGCCATGTGGGATCCATGGCGGGCATATTTTCATGCATATAGCCTCATCACGGGCGTTTTTTTTTCGGGTCGAATACGTGGATATTTGTTTCATTTTCATCTTCTCAACATATATGCCCTGTATAAAATGTGTCCTTAGTTATGGGACCAAATTCAAAACAATAATATACTCAACATTAGTGGCTGCATATTGGTAGGGGATCTTAATGCCACTTTGTTGGCTCAAGAAAGAT
>Ga0068629_1000659_pt1 | contig 10506 bp, 11 predicted proteins | sample InSIn3gowninarea_FD_77432 | JGI IMG/M metagenome (GOLD analysis project Ga0068629, IMG submission 77432) | Clean room microbial communities from NASA Spacecraft Assembly Facility at Jet Propulsion Laboratory, Pasadena, California, USA -... ...
AAGTGGAAGGCATGGGTATTGCGTCCCGCGGAGGGGTCGATACCCGATTGCGATTTAAAAGAAGCCTCAAAAATCGTGCCAAGCTTATGGATTGAGCGGGAAATTGTGTGTTGACTATGTTATGTGTAAATCGTTTTCACACTTGTTTCGTGGTTTATAAAATCATTTGTTCCTATTGTTCATTTTGTGTTCTAAATATAAATGATTTAACTGGTAAAAATAACAATTGAAAAGGAATACTGATTCACCCCCCCTGTTAGTATTTCCAACACCTTCATGATCATTCACCCAGGTATGTTGCAAGTTAGTTCTCATGTTCATTTTGGTTTTCGACTGAAAGATTGCTTGCTATGAGTGTTGCCATGTCTCTAGGTATCACAGGTGTTCATTTGCCTCTCAACAATATAGGCACAATGGTTTCCAAGAAATCAGAGACGAAGACACCATTCAGAGAACGCTTGGGGATGTAGTCGATCAAGTGTCCATGGCCTTACCTACTCATGAAGACATCAAGTTGTTCATGGACAAGGACATCAAGTAGCATCATCACAATGAACATCATCATGAACAAAAACTGAAGACAACATACTGAATGTAGCGAATGCAATGAATGAAATGAATGTAATGAATGCAATGAATGTAGTGAATGTAAGAGGAAGGTTGATGACAACATAGAGGCAGAAAAAAGTTGCAAGATCAAGCAGATCCACTGATAATGAAAGCAATTTTGGAGACTCAGGCTTTGAAGTGATGGTGCAACATGAAGATCACGCGACGATAGAAGATGGAACAAAGAAGGAGTTCCATGTGTTGAAGCAGCAACTAAGGAAGAACATGAAGCTGCACAGACAGTCCAATGAGTTGCAGCAGGAACAAGAACAACAATGGGCGCAACATGCACTTGCAGATGAAACTATGCTAGTATGAGTTAAGGATCTATCCCAACAGTTGACACAAAGAAAACATGGTGAGCAGTGTTGTTGATCGCATGCAGGGATCTAGCAACATGCATGTCGTTGAGCGCAAGCATGCAATCCAACCCATTCAACACACTCACCAAGGCGAAGACAAGAAGCAAGTCCAACTGGGGATGAACATGTACTTTGACAAGTTGATGTGCATGACCACCAACACATACTTGAAGATTGGCACGGAAACTATGCATTAGTGTGTTGCCGGTTCAACCATACCAAAGAAGACCATGCACATGTTAGCATATGAGTTGTATGAAGGGTTCAAACCAATGCACCGGTTGCAACAGAGGCAATATTTCGCTTCAACAAGATGTCACCATGAGGTGCATGAACATCATCACAAACGACTAAGCTTGGCATCAGCTCACCACCTTCACCATCATTAGGATGTCAAAGAGTTGGTCTCATCACAACAGACTAAGTGTCAGTGATGTATTGCAAGGCTTGCTCAACCCATGTTGTCTCACATGAGTACATGTGCATTGTAATGTTGAGTCATGTCAAGTGTAAGTCGCATGTCATCAGTTGGATGTAACAGTCATAGAGTAGGTGAAGAGTCATGAGGGTAATTGAATTTTCACAAAGGGGAATGTCAAGGGTGACCCCACCCTTTGCTATAAATAGTCCCTCATAACTCATTGTAAGGGCTTTTGGTCAACCAAGCTTTTACTAAGACTACCTTGAAGAAGGCTTGGAAAGTATTGTAAAGCACCTTGGCTTCTCCACTGCACGGAGTTAGTACATCTCTTTGGAGGAGTAGGTGGATGTGGCTGTACCATTCTGTTGTTGGGGCTAGTAGGTTTACATGGTGTATTGCATGATTGTGACTTACACTTCTTTATGTAATAAAAGCCAACACATTTTCACGCATAGGTTGTTATCGTAGTTGGATTTCTCTGGTTGCCTTAATGATATATGTTTTTTAAGTTACGTACTTGTATATGAACTAATTTGTATGCAATTATATGAATCTTGTTGTTAATGTGTTGCATATGTTGTTAATGTTGTCACTGTCTGTGTCGAATTCTTTGTCGGACATCAGACATACCTTTCTCTGAACCTTGTTATATCAACCATCACACTCGTCTCGAATTAATTTTTGAGTGTTGTTCGTGTTATCTTACCTTGTATGTTGTGACTGTCGCATCCGTGTCGACTGCTTTGCCAGAAGCTATGCATGTCCTTTGTGTTTTGTGTTCCTAGCTAAGTTGGGATTGATCCCTTTCAACCTAGAACTCACCTTCACCTTCCTCTCCCTTTGAAGTTTTGGAACCTTTCATACTCATTCCTTGACTTACTGCATCAGTCACACCCTTGCTACTGACAGAGTTATCTTGCCTCTGTGCGACATTACGATTAAGGCATTACCTTACAACCCACTGCTAGGACTCCTACACCAAATGATCTGAGGTCTAATTGGGACTTCTTACCGGGGAGATCCCCTTGACATGTTGGCAGGTCCAGCACCGTCAACACCATTATATAGGTAGCATCATCAAGAAGTACAAGGAAAGGTTGTGACAAGAGGGTTCTCCCAATAGCAAGGAGTAGACTACGAGAAGATTTTTGCTCTTGCCACAAATGGTCAGATTTTTTATAGGTTGACATCTAGGATCATGTTCGACAATAAGAAGAGATTATAGTTTTGAGAGAGTAGACATTTAGGCAGAATTGAAGTAGTAGCCTTCTAAGATGATGTCATGGAATTATGATTGTTAGACTAAATTCTTAGAGATGTGAGGTCTCTAGGAGCAATATGCCTTCTTTAAGGAGACCATGCAATAGCAAAAGGACTTTATTATGTGACAGAAAAGGAAGAAATGGAAGGAGGACTTTCTTACATGATAGAAAGAGAAAAAGTGGCAGAAGGAATTTCTTACATGATAGAGGGAGCAGAAGTGGCACAAGAATTTGCTTTCGTGATAGAGGGAGAAAATAGGATTACCTTAGGAAGGCCTTCTTCATTGTTAAAGGGAGTTAGATTTGAAGATTTAAATGAAGGATTCTATAAAATACACTATTTCTTGGGCTTGGAGATTCAAATTTTGTAAATCCCACGATATATAGGCAATTTATTAATTTGTAATATACCTGGCCAACACTAGACTAGATATTCACTTTGCAGTGAGCACTTTGAACGAATAGATTTTAGTAAAGAATGTGGTACCTATTTTGTACAGTTGGATGTGATTTGAGTATGTCCTAGGAAATCAAGTGACTCTTTGTAGGATTATATAGATTCAAGAAGAGTATATTCCAACTCATATTACAAGTCATGAAGCAATGTGGCTTCAGAATCCAGAAGGACATGGCTAGGTCACTTCATCTGAGACATGGTACAGGTAGGAGCAGTAAAATGAGCAGATTATGGACATAGTTCAAAGACGAGCTTAGTATGATGCATAATGTGTTCCTCATTGGAAGGAAATGATGAGGTCTTTGTAGGGGGGTAGACCATATCCTAAAGCCACAAAGGACTTTGGTTGGGTCATAAAGGAATTTGACCAGGGGAGATAAATACATTCACCTTTAAGTTAGAAATACTTGGTTACCATAAGGACTTGGATAGGTCATAAAGGACTTTGACTTGAAAGGTGAATGCCCCAAGGAAATTATAGGTAAAATTATATGATACATTCACCTTTGAAGCCATAAGGACTTGGCTAGGTCGACCAAGATGTGAATTACCTAGGGAAATTATAAGATTAGACAAATCTTCTCCTAAAAAGCCAAAAGGACTTAGATAGGTCAACCAAAGGAGATAGCAATGTAATTCACCCTTGAAGCTAGAAGAACTTGGCTAGGTCATAAATGACTTTGACTTGATAAATGGTCTAAAGGGAAATTCTCTCATTGGAAGCGAAAATGACTTGGCTGGGTTGTTAAGGACTTCGACCAGAGGAGATTGATACATTTTCCTAAGAATCCATAAAGGACTTTGGCCAAAATCCCTAGATACTCACATACATATGGGGAGTTACATTTGTTGAGAAATATAACAATTAAGTGATTTCTCTTCTATTAGTAACCGCTTGTGAGTTCTTTTTACTTCTTTAGATTAGGATATTCTTTTACTTAAGTTATTAGTGTTATTATTCATCAAACAACTACCAATGCATAAAATATAAAGAGACAAGAGACACAAAATATATGCTATCATCCAGGGCAAAAACCTCTCACTCTTGATAGGAAAACCCAAAACATTTCTTGTTCTTATAGAGATTCCAATTCACAAATACCAAGACCTAGACCCTTGACCTATTTTCCACTCCAAGACCAAGTCACAAAGGCTTCCTTGTTTAACTTATGCTTCCTTGAGTCAATGATAGCCAAACTCCTTCCTCCTCCCACCTTCCTCAACTAATATTCATATTTTGGCCCTTAGATCAAATCTTCTCCTTTCGACCCTCCTTTAGAAACCCTAGTTGTAGTACTTGAACTCATTTTATATCTTTGATCTCCTTCACTTGGATAGAAGAACATTCTACTATAACTCACCCTGATGATTGTCTTCCTTTCTTCGCACATGTGGGAGGAATCATCCAAAACATGTCCAAGATATTGCGGCTACTCTTCCTCCACTTCTTCGCTGGAATATATGTTGCTTCCTTCACACTTCTTATATATTTCAGATGCTTGTTATGCTCTCCTTCAAGTGAGGCCAAGCACCTCTATATATAGTGGTTAGTCCATGCATAATAGGCTAACATTACGTCAAGACTAGGTCGACATTACTTTCTAGATCCATCTTCATTTCCTTTTGTAGGCTGACTTGGAGGAGGACTTGTGACAATTCTTGTAGGGCTAATTATACTTATCTAATGACTCATACAAAATATAACATGCCCAAGAAGGGTCCTTCATACATGACATAGAATTAAATCGACTTTTATGACTAGATGACAAAACCTAAAGACTCACAATGGGAGCCATCACTAAAATAAAATTTCTTGCTCATGAAATCCATGAGACAAGCATTACAATAATAATTTTATTTTTCTTCTTTTGATAAATTACATAAAATCACAATTACACATGTCATTATGAATATTGAAGCTAGTTACACTTTTCAACACTCCCTCTTAACTAGGGAGGTATTCATAATGGTACTTGGTCATTCTCAATCTGAAGAATTTCTCATAAGAATAGTCAGATTGGTAACCCATTTGTATATGATCATATCAATCAACATTGTAACATAACAAGGCCTTTACTAAAAATTCTATCTCTCCACGAGAACTGAGCACAATGGTGGTGAGATCAATGATGTATAGACACCCTCATCATTGTCTCTCTTAGAACATACCCTGCTCGAGTTCCTAGGGTGTGTTCCACCAGGATTATTCTTACCTTGGATTCCCATCCTCAAAGAATATCTATCCTGAATGACTACTCTTATCTTGGATGCCCTCATACATCCTCAAAGAGCATCATATGCCAAATGTTTACCCCGTCCTTCATTTTTTCTTCCAAAGTGAAGAAAATAATGATGTGTCTATCTCTCCCTCTTAATTAGGGAGAACATATCTATTCCAATAAAGGAATGTACTCATTCCTATGGAAGGCCTGTACCTAAGCTCCCTCATGGCTTAGGAATTTCCAAGTTTCTTCCAAGTAAGAAACTTGTTTCCATGGTTCCTCTTAATTAGGGACCTGTTGACATGGCAAATGTTCGTTATACCAACAAGGGGAACTAACCCGATCACAGGCCCTAATTAGATCTGCTTTCATTTGGAATGGCTAGTTCCAATGGGTTTTAAGAGACCTCATGAAATGCAATAGGTGTTGAAGGATTGCTTCTAAGAAGAAGACTTCAATTAAATCAACGAAATAAAACAACTAACCACTATATATTAAATCCTATCTACACTACTTCTAACTACTCTAATCTAGCTCTAGCTATTCTAATCTATCCTACAGGAGCAAAAATAAAGAGATTAAATGCCTTAAATAAATTCCAAGTCCAAAAGAATCAATTACTGAGTTCATAGATGAACAAGGCTATATTAGAGCTTGATTGCTATCATATTACTCATATAGGAAAACACATTCCTTTTCACACAAATAACTAGCAACTGGTGTTTAATATAGTTTTGAATCAGAGATAGCTCATAAGTTAACCATGTAATTGAATCATATTCAAAATAATAGGAGTTATCATGAACAGTATGCCATCAATATGCATAAACACAAATCACATTTACATTCATGCCAACAACAACACCTTGCTTCAAAACATCTCAAAGCAAAGGAAAATAAAACAGAAACTAAAGGCTCCTCCTTTGACCAAACAATCCTCCTTATTCACAATACATCAAACTGTTCTTCTCTAGCCAAAAAGCCCCTTCTTCTCTTCAGAGGCAATACTTATGCAAAAGCCCTTGACTCTAGGTCTACCCTCGCCTCTTCATCTTCCCCACTGTTTTCGATAAGCAAATCGAGTATACAGAGATAAGACCGTCAGCGTAACCGCTGATGTGTAGAAAGCATATCTACTGGAGCGATTCGTTTCCTCAGGAAGTGAACATATGTTGGCAAAAGGGGTGGTTGTGTGTCACCTTCCCATGATGGAAACTGGGACAAATTTGCTTTTAGAATGTACAGGCGACGCGTGGGGTTCCAACCCAGAACGCTTGAGGCCAGACCTTTAAACACAATGCTTCTGCATACATGGCTCTTCGAATCCCCTCCTGTGTCCTTTACTTCTCACTTGCAGAGATAACTATCATTAGCTTCATGATTGTGAACAATATAATAGAGATATTCACATAGAACACAAATGCTACCTTCATTAACTTTTATAAACCACGAAACAAGTGTGAAAACGATTTACACATAACATAGTCAACACACAATTTCCCGCTCAATCCATAAGCTTGGCACGATTTTTGAGGCTTCTTTTAAATCGCAATCAGGTATCGACCCCTCCGCGGGACGCAATACCCATGCCTTCCACTTCCCTGATGCGCAATTAAAGTATCGGGACTCCACAGGCCTGCCTTTTACACTGAAAACCCGATCCCTTTATTATTTCAGAAAATTTTGAAAACACGGGAAAACAAAGAAAATCCTGCCTCGATCACTTAGGTCAGACCTCAAATTTTATATATCGGGGCTTATAGATATCGTCGGGTTTGGCATATCACATATCGCAATCTGCACAAGCCTGGGGCTTCACCAATTGCGATATGCGACGGGGTTTCAGACGCGAAAATATATATACCATATTTGATAGGCTCGACAGGTCCGCCATATAGCTGCACGCATTGTGTGTAAGGCCCAGGCTTCGCTGATATGCGATATGCGATATGGACCTGAACCCGACATATGTATGAAGTATGGTTAAAGGTGCCGTCGGGTCTGGATCATAGCAGCGCACCTTATATGTATAAGCCTTAGACCTAGGCTGATTGTGATATGCGACAGGGTTTCAAACCCGACATATATGTATATTGTGGTTTATAATTGCCGTCGGGTCTGGCGCCTTATGGCATGCGTTATGTGCCCAGATTGAATGCGATAAGCGAAAGCGGGAGGATATATGCATGTTATAAGCATTTCCATTATGAAAGGCCATGACAGGAATAATGACGCGATGGGGTTTTGTGAGTCAAACAAACAAAATGATTATAATAAGGGTGGGGGTGATGGTTTGTGCGGGGACAAATGCACCATGAGTGTTTGTCAAGATTAAAAGGTCCCGATGAAGGGAGTGAATGAAGAGCTAGGTTGTGTCATGAATGATCCATGCAGTACAGGTTTATTCAATGGCTTAGCCATCAGGTATTGAAAATTTGACTCAGAAAGGAGTTAACATCCATGTGATAAAATAGATCATTCTGAAAGATGAAAAATCAAACTTCTAGGGGACCCTTTGAAAATTTGTTATCAGAGTATGTTTTAATAGGGTGGTAGTTGTGGCCACAACAAATGGAGAACCGCTGGGTGAACCAGTTATCTCTGTTTCCATATAATCCTCAGATCAATAAAACATCGGGGTGTTAAGATAAAATTGAAATGCAAACTATACAGATGGATAAGCATGGGTTCCACTTCACCATTAGTTGCTTCAGGTGGGATAGAGACAAATAGCTTCTACTACTGATAGGATTTTGACAGGCATTCTCCAATGGCAGTGTTATGGGATTTATTAACCTTCCTTTACCTGTTTTCCACTTTCAAAAATCCTTTTGGGGCCATCACTAGTCTATCATTCCCTGTTTAGATGTGTACCTCAACTCTTTATTGTTCATCAGACTTGATGTATATATGTTTATCTGCAGTTTATATGAGAATTTGAGTGATATATTTTCATATGATTGAGTGGGGCATAGTCATGGATCATGCCATATTTTTAAACTACTTAAGCAAAGGTTGGGCTTGCTGTATCAATTGGTACTCTGAGCCCAACAACAATCCTTACTCTAACCGGCTTCCCAAACAACCTGTCCTTCTAGATTGGCACAAGGAGTTGACATTTCATTTCTTTTTAGATAAGTCCTTCCAGTTTCAGGCACAAGTACTAGAGCACAATTGGATTTTCCATAGGGTATATGATAGTGAGCTTAGCCTATGAAAGGAGGTTTACTTGTGAGTAACAGGTATTGGACAATTTAGTGTGGTGTATGGGACCACTGGAGAATGACTGTAAACCTTATAAGCAAGTATAGGCTAGGTCTAAGTGGGATTTACTTAAGATGCAGCGTTCCACCATGCCGGTCTAGCTGTAGTTACACATTTTTGTTTTATAAAGATGCCCCTACATGCTCCAGATATCTAAGTTATCAACATATCTCACATAGTTCCCAACAGATGCCAATGAAGGGTTTCAGTTTTCATTCCACTGTCGATTTTCCTGTTCTCATGGGATCATTGAATTTTTTTTTGATTTACAAGGTAATGATGCATTTAGGAACAACATAATCATCAGCAGGTTAATGAGGAGGGGAAAGGCTGATAATGGTGAATGAGGGCAAATCTGAAAGGTAGAATGAGACTGGAGGACGAAAATCAGCTGGCTGAAGGGACTGTGATTAAAAACAACAGGAAAAGAGACTTTGTAGAAAACAAAAGGAAAAGACAAAAATACAACTAAGCTAACAACAAAATGAAATGAACTCTAACCTACTCGGGAGGTAACCACCATGCGGTGGCTACTGGAAGTATCTCTTCAGATTCCGGCCATTAAAAGGGAGCTTTTCCGTCTCTCCCTATAACGTTTTCAACCTGTAAGTCCCTTGAGAAATTATTTCAACAACTTGGAATGGGCCTAGCCATAGGTGTTAGAATTTTGTGTGTTTACCCTTTGGCTCACTCAGCTTGTCCCATTTCAGGACTATCTCCCCTACTCGGAAATCTTTATCTCCCGCTAGATGATGATCAAACCATTTTTTTACAATAATTTGGTGATTTTTGAATTTAATTTTGGCTCTGTCTCTTAATTCCTCCAGCCTCATCAGTTGGTTGATCCTTTCTTGAAGCGAGGCTGAAGGGGTTCCTCTTGAAGCTTGGGAGAGCTGTAAGGAGGGAAGGGTAATGTTTGGAGGCAAGATGGCTTCCTGTCCATAGACAAGGAAGTATGGGGAGTTTCCTAAGGCCACTTTAGGGGTGACCCTATCGACCCAAAGGGCATTTGTTAGGGCGTTGTGCCAGTTCCTCTGATTGTCAACGATTGACTTACGGATTATCTAGATAAGGTTTTAATTCAAAGACTCTACAACTCTGTTTCCCTGGGGATAATAGTTTGCTACATACTTTATGTGGATTGATTTATCAATAGCAAACTCAGTCAGTTTCAAAGATGAAAAGTAAGAAGCCTTATCAAATATGAGGGTGTCAGGGATGCCATACCTATTGATAATGAATTTCTTAATGAATGATATTACCTCATCTTCGTTCACCTTCCTGAGCGGGATGGCTTCGGTCCATCTGGTGAAGTAATCAGTCATTGTGAGTATATATTTATGCTGCTATGAAGAGTTTGGAGTGATCTCGCCTATGACGTCTAGACCCCATTTCTGGAACGATCGATAAATCATAATAGGCATGAGGGGAACAACAGGCTTTGTTTGTCATCCTGTGGTGCTCTGGCACACCTTGCACTTGCTAGTGTAGGTATGCGAGTCTCTAAGCACTGTGGGCCAATAATATCCAGCCCTTAATGTTTTGTGAGCAGTGGTCTCTCTGCCATAGTGACCACCTGCTGGGCCGTCGTGCATTTCTTTCAATACATGGTTGGCATCATCCTTCTCCAAACACCTCAGCCAGATTCCATCATGATTTTTTTTTTCTGTATAAGACATTGTTGGCCAAATGATACAGATTGGATTTCAATCTGAGTGCTCTCCTCTATGATGCATCCATGTGTTCAAGACACAATCCCCGCACTAGATAGAAGCGTATGTTGTGGTACCACAACTCAAGGTCCAAAAAGATTTCCGATGCTTCTCGCTCATACATCAGTGCTTCATTACTCCACAAAGGCTCCTCTCTAAGTTCCATTTGTGTATATTGCATTCTCAACGTCCTTGAT
>Ga0068629_1000660_pt1 | contig 10494 bp, 12 predicted proteins | sample InSIn3gowninarea_FD_77432 | JGI IMG/M metagenome (GOLD analysis project Ga0068629, IMG submission 77432) | Clean room microbial communities from NASA Spacecraft Assembly Facility at Jet Propulsion Laboratory, Pasadena, California, USA -... ...
CTTCTTTTAATGAGGCGATGAAGCATTTGCGCCTGGGTAAAAAGGTTTTGTTGAATCCCGATACTGCACAAATAAAAGGGGTAGAAGGACGCTTTGCTCCTGTTTTCTGGAGTCCAGTCCATTTTCCTAACCAACCAGGCACAATGGGGTTATTATGTAACCCAAAGCATAGTGCTTTCGCCCATTTTCCGACAGACTTTTACAGCGACTGGCAGTGGTGGGACCTCATTACTTCATCTAAAACAATGATTATCGACTCTCTTCCTAAAACTGAACCTTTGGTTCGGATCATCGATAATTTCTATAAAAACCGAAAAATGGCGAATGTAATTGAAGCTAAAGTTGGAAAAGGAAAGTTAATACTTGCCTCGCTTGATCTATCAAAAAATCTTGACAAGCGATTACCTGCGAGACAACTGCGTTACAGCGTGGAACAATACATGAAAACGAAGGATTTTTCGCCAACCATGGAGCTGACAGCGCAACAGTTGGCTGAACTACTAAAGTAGGAAATGCCTGTTAATGTAAGCCAATTTTATGCAGTGGTTTAACTTTCAAAATAGGATGACCCTAATACTTTTTGTATTGGCCCCGATACTTGGCCGGGGAAAGTCCCATTATTTTCTTAAACATCCGTGAAAAATAAAAAGGGTCTTCAAACCCTAAGGCTAAAGAAATTTGTTTAACGCTGTCATCAGTAAAAAAAAGATGTTGGCAGGACTTTTGGATTTTAAGCTGAATAAAGTACTGAATGGGGGAGTAGCCCGTTTTCTTTTTAAACCGCTCCGAATAATAGGAGACTGACATGTTTTGTTCAGAAGCAAGATCATTGATAGTAAGGGTATTTGATAGATGCTCTTTCATGTATTTGATAGAGTCACTTACAGCATCAGTAGCATAAGCGGAAGGATTAACTTCCTTGTGGTATAACAGTGAAGTTAAAAAATGAAGAAAGTTGAAGTTGGCGATTTCTATTTCTTTTTCTCCAAAGGTGTTTTCGAGCAAGGTTATTACCTGATTAAATATATTTACCTGGTTCTCATCATAAGGAATAAGCACTACCTCCGGTTCTTTGGTTGGACTATACCGGTTATAAATTTCATCAGTATTTTCCCCCATAAAATGTGACCAGTAAATACTCCATGGATCGGTATGTGAACTGCTGTAATGATGAGGGGTATTTTTGGGGATAATGAAGAAGCTATTTGGCACCAGTTCGTACCTCTTGTTACTTAGATTTATATAACCTCTGCCCTCCAAACAATATAGAAGAATGTATTGATTGCTGCCTTTCTTTCTCTCTCTATCGTGAAAAGATGCGTGGGGTAAAAGCCAATAGCTGTTAAATATAACCCTCTTGTTAAATTATTCTTGCTTACCGCACTCTTTAAATTAGGCGGAAGTACAATCATTCTTTGCCCGATAAAACCTTCCTTAACTTTCTTTTCTAAACTGGATAATTCTTCCATGAGTATAGGACATAAAATTTAATATGATAAAGGCTCCAATCTTGATAATAGGTACTGTTATAAATTGGAAAATCGAAATTAGTATAAAGGTAATTGTTTCGTAATATAATCCATGTTTACCTGAATTTTATCTTTTCCAAATTGCCTGCCTTCAGCAAGGCCGGGCTGTGTAAAGTGGAAAATCAGGCAAAATGAAATACCCTCAATCAAAGCCATTTGCCATAAAGCAATCAGCGCCCAATCAGGCACAATTGTCATCAAACATTCTGAGATGGGAGTCAAAGTTGGGGGAGTTGCCGGAAAATGGGCGTAACGAAAGCGATCTTCTCCAACCGGAAATAGAAGTATGGCAACTCGGGGGGTAGACTGCTTAAGATGCCGCGGTTAGAAGCGGAAAACCACCAGCTCTAGAAACTGGTCAGAGCGGTGGTTTTACTATAATTTCGACTATAGGTAAAAAATCGCACCAGCCGTCCATTCTGAAGGGAGCAAGCTTTTTATTACCGGTAACCTGAATTTATTACGTATGCCTTTTACGCAACAGATGTATCATATGCACATTTATGACCCATTGATCCGCCGTCTCTAAATAAAGAGCCCGCATTTCTTCCTGCCCCTTTTTCTATTGCTTGGATTATATCGTATATTCGTTTCTCCCCTTACGTTTCTGCAACCAGGATTCCTTGATCAAATTTCATTAGGACGTGGAGCTAGTAGACTGATAGAACGATATTTGGGAGGGAAATTCCCTCTCAAAAGGCCATCTCAGAAAATAAAAGGTTCAGTTGATTTTTGAGACGGGTTAGCGGAGATAAATGCTGCTAGGATTTAACCCGATCCCTCTACCAGTAAAGGAACCTTCTACTGGTCATGACCTGCTTACACCCCAAACTGGGTGAGATGATGGTCTAGGTGTTTGTAAAACATATTATTCCATTCCGTTGTGGTTAATGCGCCAAAGGAATGGGATTGCTTCTGATCAAAGTGCGTTTCGCCTAATTGTTGCGTTTGTTGGATGTGATAAATTAAGCGGCTTTTCTCCGTTTCAAAATCTTTATTACTGGTAATCAGGAAAGCGGGGGCCGTGCGTGAGTTCCGTTTGTAAGGTACCTCACTAGTAACTATCTTCTTAACAAACCTTCGTAGAATCAATTGCAGCAAAAAATTAGGTTTCGGATGTTTGTTTTCAAAGACCATTTCATAAGTGACATTGCAGTGAGCTAACATCTGAGCAACGGTCATTTTACCCCAAAGGGGGAGGGAATTAGGTTTCAGGGCCTGAATTCTTTCAATTATCTGATTGGAAACGTCTTGAGAGAAAATGTTGGGTAAAGCCATGAGTTGGATTTTAATAAAGTGGCGTACTTTCTGTTGGTTTTTGATGAATTCAAAGATAAAACTGGAAAGTTAATCACCTCCTTTGAAAAAGTATTCCATCCTTAAAGAGGCTTCTATCATTCCTTTTAGAATTTCCATATCAACATCTGTCAACTTATTGATGTAAAGGCAACCCACACCGGTCTTATGTTTGCCCAACTTCTGTAGTGCTGCCGCGTGCTGCTTGTGAATATCGCCACTAAGATACAAGGAAAGATTGGCTTTCCGGGGAGAGAATCCAATGCGCAACCAATCCACTTCCCTTCCCGAATTGGGGCTTTTGAGTCTGACCTGCCCAAAACCAATGAGCGAACTGCCCCACATTTTGGGCTCTTCCCCACTGGCTTTTTGCATCATCTCCACAAGTACCCAACTATCTTGGCGCTTCTGTTCCTCCGGAAGGCTGTTAATAAAATCCTCTACGCTGGCGGAAGTAGCTTTTGTTTTGTTATCTGCCATGGAAAATTGATTTTTGTTGCTATTAGTTTAGTTTAACCTGGGACTGAACGGAACCGGATTACCGAATATAAGATCTATTAGAAAGTAAGTAACTAAGCAATGAGAAGAAATGCAATCCTTTATGTTGTAGGTAAAGTCCTTCCAAGGAGCTCGCTTCTTACAACTAGAATTATATATTATATGCGAATCAGGGGTAAAGTAAAAAGCACAGACGTAGGTTGGAAGGTGTTAGGGTTTGATGCTTCAAATAAAACTTATCTACCTCTACTACTACGTCTGCCAGCTCTATTCTACGCAATTGCGCTGGCAAGTGCAACGGTTTAGTCCCAATAATTTGAAGGGCCAAATCACCGATGAAGAACTGCTAACGATTTATCTGTTTTGTGTGGCGTATCAAGAGAAATATCAACTAAAGAGTATGTACACTTATATCCAAGACCACTGGCGCACCTGGTTTCCCACTTTACCGAGCTATCAGACCTTTGTTCAACGCCTTAACCGGCTCGGTGCTTGCTTGCCTTTGCTGGTCGAACGCCTCAGCGCGCAACTCTTAAGGGAAAGGCCGGCTACTGTGCAACAGCTAGTAGTTGATTCTTTACCTATTATCACCTGTTCGGCCAAACGTGCTGGCAAAGTCGCTCCTCAACTAACGGCTAAAGGGTATGGCGCCAGCAAAGATCTCTACTACATTGGTTGTAAGCTGCATTTCATCGGAGCCTACCGGAATCATCGCTTGCCCATTCCGCAACAGGTCGGTCTTACCCCCGCTCAAGTGCATGATTTAGCTGCCCTGCGCCCAGTACTCAACCAGTTCCAACAGACGACTATTATTGCTGATAAAGCTTATGCCGACCAAGAATTCCAACGGCGCTTACAACAAGAACAACGCACGGCTATTATCACCCCGATTAAACAAGTCAAAGGAAAAGCGAAGGCCTTAAAGCAGTTTGATCAGGCAGCCGATGCCCTCTTCTCCCGAGCCGTATCCGCCCTAAAACAACCGCTCGAATCTTTCTTCAACTTCTTGCAGCAGAAAACTCAGATCCAAGTGGCTTCTAAAGTCCGCTCTGTCGCGGGCTTGATTGTCCATACCTTTGGTAAAGTAGCGGCAGCGCTACTTTACCTGTTATTCAATAACTCCTGATTCGCATATTATATAAAACAAAAGCGATTCTGGACTTAATGAAAGGGGCTATTTAAAGTGTTAGTTCCCACGCCCTATATCTCAAGGGTTTCATTAACTCCGGTTAGCCGGCTTTGTCATAAGCTGTCTTAATCCACTGGATTACTTCTGGGTCAAGGTCGTTCAGGTCTGAAAGACTAATTTTATGCGAACACATAGCGTTGGTTACTAAGTTAGCTTCTAATTTTCCTGTTGCCTCTTGTCCTTTTAAGTTAATGCCGATTTCAAAGCGGGTCTTGGTTGCGGGTTGGAAGATGGCGAACTGCTTTTTGCGTCTCAAACTCACATAAGCCTTTTTGGGAGCTATTTCAATGTCTTCACCAAATTTCTGAATTTCTGTTATTAGCCTCTCGTAAAGGGGTTGGAATTGTTCTTTGCCTTGATATTGTTGGCGAATTAAATCGTCTTGATTTTCAGCCGAACCGGCATCTGAACCTTTGGCTTTCAAGGCAATTAGATTGGCAAACCCGTGGGTAAGCGAATGGTGTTCTTTTAAAAACTTGATGATTTCACCGTGTTTGGGAAAGTTTTCTTTTTGCACCAAATCAATCCATTGTTGCAAGGTTTTACCTGTGTTCTTGTGCAGGTTTTCAATCATGGTTTGAGTAGCTTGATCCATATTTTATTATTTGTTTTTCAGTGTGCTTCTATTCGCGGTGGGGTTTTTACTCTTACCCATACCTACCTGTGCCATATCTTTTTTCCGTTGTGGCTGTTGCACAACCCACTTTTACCTTATACAATATTTTAGTCCTTATCTATTTCCATCCCCAATAAAGCAAAGCTTAGGGTTTTGCCATGCGTGTCTAGAGAAAGTGAGGTAGTAACTCCTCCAATTAAGGCATCCTGACAAACAAATTGAAGGGCCGACAAATTGAGTAATTCGTACCGGGTCACCACTCCAAAAACGATTTTTTGCAGATGGTTTTTTACTGCTGCTGCCGTGACTTTTTCCAATAATAAAGCATAATCTTCTTCGCGATAAGCAATAAGCGATAAGGTTAAGGTATTTCCTTTGTCACCTGCCCGGCTGTGGGCAATATCGTATAACTTTATTTTCATGTGTTTTGAAGGGTAACCGTGGATTTAACTTTATCCCGGGGAAGTAGGATAGAAATAATGCCTATTACTTCCTGCACATATTTCCGGGCACCGCCGCCGCCGGCTGCTCCATTCGTATAAAGTGCTTCTACTTCCTCCCCTATCCGGGTAGCCATTTCTGTAGTTGTGGCTTTACCGGCAATTCGTAATCTGATTTCATAAGGCTCCGGATAATTACCAAACTTGGTTCGGTGTACGGAAGTGCTGCCAATATAGTCAACGAGGAGTTCTGGAAATTCCAGGCTTAACCTTTGCTTAATAATATCACCGGATAGTTGAGCCCGTCCTAAGGCATTAGGGCCAGCATACGAAATTTCGCCCTCGCCAATAAAACCAGCCTGGTAGCCCACGCTCACCTTTAAAGTAGAAGGCCTGTTTTCGCCGCGGCCGCCAGTTACCTGCACCTGGTTCGGGCCAACTTCCTGTAAACGGACTTGGGTGAAGTCCGCCACCACATCGGGTGTAAAATATTGCTGAGGATTCATAACTTCGTAAAGCAATTGTTCTTTAACCGTTGCCAGGTTTAAAATACCGCCAGTTTCAGCTACTTTATTAAAGATGGCTTTTCCATCAGGGTAAATATCTACAAATGGATGCCCTAAATTTGCCATATTGGGCACCTCTTTTTTAATAGGATCGGCAAAATAACCGCCGGTTAACTGACCGGCACATTCCATTAAATGCCCGATAACCGTAGCTTGGCCCATTACATCGAAGTCCTCTAAAGACCAACCAAATTCATGAATAAGAGGCGCTACAAATAGAGAAGGATCCGCCACCCGGCCGGTAATAACAATATCGGCACCAGTTTCCAGGGCAGTTAAAATGGCATCTGCTCCCAGATAGGCATTGGCAGAAATTATTTGCCCGACGGTATGGAGTGGTTTACCTGTTTCCAAAGTTGGTTCCTCCCCGGAGAGCAGGTTTAGAACATCGTCACCGGTAACGGCTGCCACCAAAATGGAAACTCCTATTTTCCGGGCAATGCTGCAAATTAACCCGGCGGCGGCAATCGGATTTGCGGCCCCCATGTTTGTAACTAACCGGATATTTTTAGTTTTTAAAATGGGCAGCAGCATTTCCATGCGGCGTTCCAATAAGGGATCGTACCCTTTGCCAGGATCTTGTAACTTTCGTTTCTGCGCCAGGGCAATGGTGCGTTCCGCTAAACATTCAAGCACCAGGTAATCAAGCTCGCCTTTTTCGGCCAGAATTACGGCCGGTTCCAACCGATCTCCGGAAAAACCGGCTCCACACCCAATTCTTACTTTATTTTTCATCTTACTAGTACTAAAAGAACTATTGCCTTTTATTTAAAAAATCTAAAGATGCTGCTAAAGGGTTATAGAGCCAGTAACTACCGCAACTATGGTCATAACCAGGGTTGTTCCAAAAGCCCATTTAAAAATAAATTTCTGATGGTCTCCCAGATCTACTTCCGTGAGTCCCACTAATAAAAAAGTTGATGCCGTTAAGGGACTCAAAGGAAAGCCGACTGTCATTTGCCCCAATAAAGCGGCCCGGCCAATTTGAAGTGCATCCAAACCATAATGTTGCGCCGCCTGACCAAGAATGGGAACCACGCCAAAGTAATAAGCATCGGGCGTAAAGAGCATGCTGGCTGGCATACTGGTTAGGGCCGTAAGTACCGGTAATAAATTTGCGTGTTCTACCGGAACCAGGGATACCAGGCTGTTGGCCATTGCAGTAATCATCTGGGAGCCGGTTAATATACCAGAGAACACACCCGCAGCGAAAATCATACTGCTCACCAGAAATATATTGGCACCATGTGATTTTAATACCTGTTGCTGATTTTTTGGTTGGGGATAATTAACCAATAAGGCCAACGTACTGGCCATTATAAATAATACAGGAGCAGGCACCCAACCTTTCATGAGGATAATAATGAGCGAAACCGTCATTAAAGCATTAAACCATATTAATTTAGGTCTTTGCTGTGCGGTCTGTTCAAGTGTGAGTATTGATTTATGGTCATAGGTTAACGGTATGATGCCTAAACGTTTCCTTTCTTTTTTACCAAACCAATAAGCTACCAATAATACCCACCCGATGCCCGCTATTATAGCCGGAACATTTGGGTTAAAGATATGAGTAGCATCTGAATTTAGGGTAGCTATTGCGCGTGCCGAAGTACCGGACCAAGGCACGAGGTGCATCGGCCCGACACTTAAAGCCACAATACCAGCTAAAACCAGGCGGCTCATATTAAGCTGCTTATAAAGTGGCAGAAACGCGGAAATAACAATCATGAACGTAGCGGTGCCGTCTCCGTCCAAATGCACAATCATGGTTAATAGTGCTGTACCCATTACCACTTTTAAAGGGTCTCCTTTTACATACTTCATAATAATGCTGACCAGCGGATTAAATAAACCTACATCCAGCATAATACTAAAGTAAAGCACCGCGAAAATAAGTAAAATGCCGGTTGGCGCCACTTGCTTTATACCCGTCAGTATCATTTCTGCTAATTCCTGGATCGTAAATCCCGCTAACAAACCGAAAGCCAAAGGAACCACCACCAACGCAGTAATAACTGACAACCTTTTGGTGATTATTAATAAAAGAAAAACCACAATAGTGGCGAAGCCTAGGATTGCTAACACTAATTAAGAGCTTATTTTAAATGTTAAAATTAAAAGCTGTATAAAATTATAAGATTGTCTCTTCGACCAATAGAATTCATTACTAAATATACTGATCTGCCACCAGTTTTACGGGCACAAAATAATCGGCTTATATCCTCTATCACTCTTTCAGATGTTCCTTTGGTTTTGCCCAACTAACTTTTAGCCTAGGTTTATGAAAGAGCTTTAAAAAGGTAAAAGCTCTTTCATAGCAAAACTTAGAAAATAATAAATCCAAAGAAATATAACAAGCTTTATTTGGCTGTGGCCAACTGAATCAGCTCTTTGTCATGGTTATTTTTAACAACGCACGTATTGTCAAACAGCATGGTAGCGCCGTTCTCTTTACTGTATTTGGGCCAGGTAGGCAAGCCTTTGTGGTTCGGGTTGCCAGTTTTAGCAAAATTTATCCAGGCCCTGCTCATTTTATCGGCTAAGGCGTGCGCTTCTGCCCCCCCGCCCGTCATTTCTTCACAGCGGCTAATATTATCGAACACAAATGGCAATTCCATACAATGCATGGAACTATAAGCGCCATCGAGCACTGGCGATTCCCAGGTAAATAAATACATGTAAACCGGAGCCGTACCTTGCTGGGCCTTGTTATTAGCCTGTTCTATGGCTAATGACCGGAAATTAAAATCGAATAATACGTAATCAGATGGCTTCGAACTTTCGGGATAAGCTTTTTTTACAGCAGACATGTAAGACTCGGTTCTGGCACCGTATTGTTTAGTTAAATTCGATTTGGCTGCCTCCATGGTTGGTACGAGATTAGCCGGATTAAATGGTGCGAATTCTGTTTTAGTGGTGCCAACCAGTAACGGGATGTCTTTAGAAAGGGCAATGGCCTTAGCATCGGATGGTTGATAGGGTAGAAAAGTACCATCCAGTACTGGTCCCCATCCTAAATTGGTTCCGGATTTTCCTTCGGCTTTCAATGACTCCTGAACTTTGCGGATGGCTTTTTTACCGGCAGCGTTCAGACGCTCGTATGATATTTTTTGCAGGGAATCAATCTGGTTAGGTTGTAACTTCAGTTCTTCCAACAAAGCGGCACTTACGCGCTTAGCCATGGAAGGTTCGGTAAAGTTGGTAATATAGCTTCCGCTTTGCACAATGGCTTTGTGGAATAAACCTTTTCCGACGGCGCATTCATTAAGGAAGTAACTTTGCCTCCACCCCCGGATTGGCCAAAAATGGTTACATTATTCGGGTCGCCGCCAAACTGGGTAATATTCTGCTTAACCCATTGTAAAGCCATGGCTAAATCAGTTAAACCGGCATTGGCAGAACCTTTGTATTTGTCGCCGTAAGCCGACAGGTCCAGAAAACCCAGAATAATTAGCCGGTGATTCACCGTAACCACCACCACATCGCCATTTTGGGCCAGGTTTTCACCATCGTAAGAAGGTAATTCTACCGAAGAACCGGCCGTAAACCCGCCGCCGTGTAACCAGACCATTACCGGGCGTTTTTTGCCATCGTTTATTTTGGGTGTCCAAACGTTTAGACTTTGGCAATTTTCGTTGGTGTAACCCCAATTGTGCTGGAATGGAAATTCAATTTCATCATAAACAGTGGTGGTAACATCAGTAGGACAAACCGGGCCATACGACATGGAACTGCGCACCCCTTCCCAGGAAGCCGGTTTTTGGGCAGCCTGAAAGCGTTCCGATTTTGCGTACGGAATCCTTTTGTAAGTAAATATACCATGATGAATATACCCCCTGACTTTGCCGTATTCGGTGGGCACAATGGCTTGGTTGGTACTGGCAATTAATGGAGCAGGAACTTCTTCTGCCTTCTTCTGTGCCATTGTTGCCAACGAACTATTTAGTAATAAAGCAGAAATAAGTAAAAGTTTAATTTTCATGTATTTTAGTTTTGGATGGATTTAAGAAATATAAATATAACTCGCCTATTCGATCTGGATAAGTAATTTTAAGTCAAGTTAATATTTAAAGAAATTGTAATACCCATAAGCTTTTTAAACTTGTTTCACTTATTAAATAGCTACGCCATTTTCCTGTAATACTTTGTGCATAAATATCATTTGATTAGATAAAGCATTTTCCCAGTATTCCCAGGTATGTCCACCGGGTCTTTCTATGTATTCATGCGGTGTTTTATTCGCAAGTAATAGCCGGTGTAATTCTCTGTTTGGTTCGATTAAAAAATCATCCACACCACAATCAAATATCAGCTTCAGGCTGCTTGCTTTTATCTGATCGGTTAGACCAACGGCGGTATA
>Ga0068629_1000666_pt1 | contig 10485 bp, 18 predicted proteins | sample InSIn3gowninarea_FD_77432 | JGI IMG/M metagenome (GOLD analysis project Ga0068629, IMG submission 77432) | Clean room microbial communities from NASA Spacecraft Assembly Facility at Jet Propulsion Laboratory, Pasadena, California, USA -... ...
ACAAAATTGGTTTAAACTATCCCCAAAACTAACCCTAGGGACCCTATCCCAACATCCTCGTTGCAATTACAATTTCACAAGTGGGGGATCAACTACTGTTTTCCATTGTCCAACTCTGGCATGACCATCCCAGCATGCTGCAGTTCCTTTGTGGTCATCACCATAAAGAAAACAATGACCTTCCTTTTCCAGTTCCTTAACACTCAGAGTCCTCAGTTCCAACCTCTAGCAGAGTGGTTGACTGCAACTTAAGATGCAGTTCTGATATCTACATTTGAAAATCAAAAGTAACCCTATTGATCTCATCCTTTAATGTGTGGACTGCAGAAGAAAATTTTCTAACTTTTCTTGTAACTGTGGCATCCTCCAGGATGTTCAACACTAGAATTGTCTTGTAGGACTGTTCTATGGTTGTTTCTAGGCTCTCACATCATGCTGGCAATTCCTCCTTTTCTTTGAGCGCCTGGGCTTTCTCCGTGAACATATGTTCATTATTCACCTCGAATGCACTTATGACTACAAGGGAGTGCTGCTCTCTAATCCTTAATTCATCTGAAACCCCCTGATGTAATTCATGGAGGGTTTGAAGCAGTAATGTGGCAAAGTTAACTCCCATGTCCTTCACTATACCTAGCACAATGCGGTCCTCCTCTAACTATGTGCATATTGATCCTTCAGGTAAAGGTATGACTCTGAGGTCCAGCATTGATCCAGGTGGATGTTGGTGGCTGCCCACCTATCCCATTTGGACCCCAACAATTGTCTCTTTCAGTTTTTCACTTTCCTTAATTATAGTGCAGTTTACTATTTTTAGCAGTTTTTTGGGTTCTAAACTTCCGGAGCTGTTTTGAGGCCCTAAACGACGTTTTTTGGGAAATCTACCGCCAGCAGTTTTTTCGATAAAAATTGTCTTTTTCGTCATAGTCCTCAGAGAGATCTTTCCAATGGGCTATCATGCGCGTCAAACAAAGATAATACGACCAATTCGTGACCCCGGGAAGTTGGCTGTCCAACTCACCCCAAAACGGGGCCCACAATTTGGCGTTTCATCGTCTAGGGTTAGGTTTTGGAATGTGAAGGGTTTTCCATTATTTCTCAATAATAAATAGGCCTTCGAGCCACATTGTAAACATAGTTTGGAACAGTTCAAAGGCATGTAGCCGACACATCTCTGCTCAGAGATAAGCTACGATCACCCTAGCTGGGTTATTTCTATCTGTAAACATATTTTAGTATTTTACAGTAATGAAATGAAGTATTATTTCCGCTGCACATCTATCTTTATGGTTATCGCATCTCTGTGTTTATGGTTATCTCTATAATTTTGTTACGTTCCTGTTTAAATCCAGATCAGTGGTATCAGAGCGGTCTGTTTTTTCTCTGTTTTTCTTTGCATGTCCCCAACGAGGTCGGGATATAAGGAGTTAGGGATTGAATTGGTCGAACCATTGCAAGACCAGCCTCGCAAATCTCAACGACCTCCCATGGCAGATGAGAAGAAAGACGAGGGGGCAGGAGATCCTATCAAAATCTTGCTCGAAGAAGCCCTCGAGCGGCAAAGGAACGTGATGATGGATAGCTTTGCGCAGATCCTTCAGCGGCTACCCAGAGGCGATGCATCAGCTTCCAACTGCTACTCTAGAAATGCCACACCGTTTAAGGTACAAGTTAATTTTGAAATCCCCATCTTCGAGGGTCAAATAGACGCAGATGCCATGGATAAATGGTTAAATCTGCTAGATGGGTATTTTTTTGTTCATGAATTTTCAAGTTGGGAAAAGATTGTTTTCGCTCTTCTCAAAATAGCCCCCCATGTCAAGGACTGGTGGGAAACCTACTGCGAGCAGAAGGATGAAAGTACAGGCTCACTATTTTTAGCCACACCCACTTGGAATGACTTTCGGGATGCCATCAAGGAGCAGTACTACCCTGTCAAAAGCTATGAGGACAAATACATCAAATGGACCACACTGCGGCAGGGACGAGACCAAGATGTGCTGGAGTTCACAAACATTTTTCATACCCTTTGCACACAATTGGGTATCAAAGATTCTGAGCTGCATCTAGTACTCAAACACTGCGGCTGCCTACACAGATACATCCAGGAAGAGATGGAGTTCTTGAACATCTCCTCACTTGGCACAGCATACCGATACGCTGTCAAAATCGAGCAAAAGTTCAAACAGAAGAAGCGAGATTTTGGATCTGCAAATCCGAAGCCTAAAGGACAAATCCAAGGCGGGGTGATCCATGACAACCCCTCGAAGTTGCTAGAAAAGAACAACACCACGAAGCCGAAGAAGGACACAGGAAAGTGGTGTGAGTTCCACAAGAGTCCCACTCATAACACAAGTGAGTGTCGGACCAAGTAGTCACTGGTGGCCAAGTTGAAGGCTTCCGAATCAAATGCATGTTCCGAATCTGAGCGAGAACTCGACAAGGGGGATGGTAAAGGGAAGCAAATCATTGATGCAGATCCTAGTGCCACTGTTGCCACTGGCAAGATCCAGAAGAATAAGGCCGAAGAGCCAGAGGAGGGGGAACGCCTTTTCCACTCACAGATGTGGGTGAAGGGTTTGCCGTTGCAATTCATTGTCGACAGTGGCAGCCAAAAGAACCTCGTTTCAACAGAGGTCGTGAAGCGGTTGGGCCTACCAACTACACCACACCCACAACCGTACAGTATTAGCTGGCTTCACGAAGGACGAGATCTCAAAGTTTGCTAGCAGTGCCGCCTTCCCTACAGCATCAAGCCCTTCACAGATGAGGTATTGTGTGATGTTACACCTCTGGATGTTTGTGATGTACTATTAGGCCAGCCGTACTTGTGGTGGCGACATGCTGTATATGAGTCAAGGCCTCGTGCTGTCATTATTTCTTTGGATAATTCATTATACAGGATACCAGAGGTAGCTCCATCTACCGCCACCTCTTTGATCACTGCTAAGAAATGCAGCAAGCTCATCTCACAGACTAGGAAATTTATTTTCTGTTTGGTTCACTCCCAAAGTAAGGGGAAGATCGTTGCTACATCCATGACCCCCGCAAAGGGTTCCTCCACACAGCAGCAGCAACATAGGGATACAGTCATGACAGAACATAGGAACAACTTCTCCTTACCCAGAGGGGTACCAAACAAGTTTCAGGTGGACAACAAAGTTTGGTTGCATCGACAGAAAGAACGCCTTACCAGAACCCATCAGAAGCTTAGGCCACTCCGACATGGTCCTTACACCAGTATCAAGGCTATGGGAAACAATGCTTTGAAGCACAGCATTCCTCCATTCCTTCGCTTGCACTGAGTGTTCAATGTGGACCGTCGCCGACCATGCTTCCCACCATTTCTAGACACATTAGAGATTGCAGAATAGCTCACCAGAGACCCAGCTCAGCAGAAGCTTCCTTATCTCAGGGATAAACTCAACGCAATGGGGACCATCGCTTCCTAAGGGGGGAGGAATGATCCAGGTGGATGTTGGTGGCTGCCCACCTATCCCGTTTGGACCCCCACAACTGTCTCCTTCAGTTTTTCACTTTCCTTAATTATAGCGTAGTTTACTATTTTTAGCAGTTTTTCGGGTCCTAAACTTTCGGAGACGTTTTGAGGCCCTAAACGACGTTTTTTGGGAAATCTACCGCGAGCGATTTTTTTGATAAAAAACATCTTTTCCGTCGCAGTCCTCAGAGAGATCTTTCCAACAAACTATCATGCGTGTCAAACGAAGATAATACGACCAATTCGCGACCCTGGGAAGTTGGCTGTCCAACTCACCCCAAAACGGGGCCCACAATTTGGCGTTTCATCTTCTAGGGTTAGGTTTTGGAATGTGAAGGGTTTTCCATTGTTTCTCAATAATAAATAGGCCTTCGAGCCTCATTGTAAACATATTTCGGAACAGTTCAGAGGCATGTAGCCGACACATCTCTGCTCAGAGATAAGCTACCATTGCCCTAGCTGGGTTATTTCTATTTGTAAACATATTTCAGTATTTTATAGTAATGAAATGAAGTATTATTTCCGCTACATATATGTCTTTATGGTTATCGCATCTCTGTGTTTATGGTTATCTCTGTAATTTTGTTGTGTTCCTGTTTAAATCCGGATCAAGCATCCATTCCAACTCTGCTACTATCCTTCTCCCTTTCTCTAGGCTCACTTGCACCTCGTTCGCTTGCCCAATGCTCACCTAAAGCCTTCTAGTATAGTTCTGTTGCTCATATAGGTCCTTCTGGAGACTCCCTCTCTACATATATTATTGCTCAAACTACTTCCACAACTCTGTTGTGGTATCTCTAACCTTGTCACCGATCTCATCGAGATCCCCTTCTGTAACGACCATCAGGTCGATGCACATCTATTTGTCAGATTTATGCTTCTTTCGGGGCCCAATAGTCTGCTCCTTTCTGCACTTCTTTATTATGAAGGAAGTTCTCTGCTCCTCTCCACCCCCTCCTTCCTACCCTGATAGTTCTTGCTCATATGTATGCTACAAAGCCGATTCTTCAACTTCTTCTCTATCCGTGCATTCTTTCTCAGCATTCTCTTTTGTAACGTGATCTTTCTCAATGTGTTCCTTCGTAGTGCGTTGTTTTTCTACAGCTTCCTTGTCAACAACTTCTTTCTTCTTTTACTCAGCCAAAGCCTGCGCTACCTTCTTTGCTGCCACTTTTCCCTTTTTCGAAGCGGTCGACTACACAGTAAAGCTCTCAGCACCCTTACTGGTACCTACCCCAAGCTTCATGGGTTCACACCACTCCGCTGGCCAACTACCCATGATATCTTACACATTGGTTGTAGATACTAAGTATTGCAGCTTTCTGTCCTTCTGCACCCTGATTGAGAAGTTATGGAAATCGGCCTTGAAGTCCACAAAGGCCATCAACTGCTTAAGAAAGGTTGGGGACAACCTTGGCTACAGACTGATAACTATCCTTAGATCCATCTCCATCAAATTCTAGAAAAAAATTTATTCCTTAATTGTCTCTGGATCCTTTGTTGCCCACATTGAAGCGAACTTCGCTGCCTCTCGTAAATCTTCCAAGTGTAGGGAAATTGATTGTCCTCCAGCAATCTCTAAGCTACTAAAATAATAGAAAACAAAATCCATGCATAGTGGAAGGGCTTGTTGTCCTCCTGATATTCACAGCAGTTCACAAGGAACTCCTTCCACAGATACCTCACCCAGTTGTATTGAACTCCCTTTGTGCATTAGGTAGCTAATGATATGACCCAGACTGGAACTTTGTCTGTAGAACATTTCCTCATTATCTTCCATGCAATAATATGGGTGGAAAACTGCACCACCTGGTCCTCAATGGAGCGGATAAAATATCAACACGACTTCTTAATGAGCTCATATTCTACCTTCATATTATATCCTAACTTTTTTTCTCCACTTTTCCCTCCAAACTCCTTGATAGGGTTTGCCCCTTTGTAAGGAAGTTTCATGATCTGATGAATTAACATATCTTTGATCAAGATGGGCTCTCCAAGCCATCAGCACCCATCATGTAGTAGCACGAGGAGCTAGTGCACAAACACTGTGTTGATTATTAATCTTTGAAAATATGGCACGTAGAGCATGTGCAGTAACTCATTTTGCTCAACACTTCTAACCCATTTCATGGATTCCAACTATGTAACTCCCATCTCTTCATAATAGGTCTTCTTCATGTACTTGCTAGTAGCAAAATGTGTGAATGTCTCTTGGTCTACGAGATCCCAATCCTCCATTTTCAGCACTGGAATGTGTGCTACGGTTGTGCCTTCAAATTCCACCTGTTTTGGCAATAGGGATGTTGACACTGTAAAATTCCTTGAATCTAGGTCTTGCCTAACTTTGGCTTTTCCTTTCTACGAAGGGATATAATCAAGGAGTCGTGTGATCAGCTCGATGTCCTCAACATCTAATTCCTCCACACCTTGGAATTATTCCTCCTCCAAATCGACCACTTTCTCAAGTTGTTTATCATTTTTCTCCTTGTCACACCTTTGGGTTCTTCCTCAGTGAATGTCTTACCAACATCGTCTTTTTTTGCTTCACTTTGGTAGCAGATTACTTTTGCCTAGGAAACCTTGACGTCATAGGCACAGTGGGCATGGCTTCCATAATTGATATTTCAGGGGCTCGGCGCATTAGAAACAACAACTTCAAAAGTCACAACCTCTACGAGATTTGTGGTAGACATTTGCATGAGAATGACCTTCTGGTTCCACTTGGGTAAGGTGGAAAATGTTAGGCTTGACATGAAATCCTCCTAGAATTTATGACTCATAAACTTCAAATAGCAAAGCGTCTAGACAATTCTCAAAATGAAAAGTGTTTTTTGGCAAACCAACATGTTCAATTTATAGGAGGATTTGAATTCGAATCCGACCGTTCCCCCCGATTTCTAATCATAAATTCATCTTTGGTAGCAGATCTCCAAATATTTTTGCCATAAATGGTGCCTACTTGCTCCTTCTAACTGAATTTTGGCCATCAAATCATGAAAAGTAACTCCAAGGGCTACTTTTGGACCCATCTGCATGGTACCATTCTCTATCGCGCAACCCATCCAGTGCAATTTCACCTCTCGCATTCCTGTCATCCATTGCACAGCCTCCCTACCACGGCTTTCACTTCATCAGGTAGTGTAGTTAGAGTCCCACAATCCCTTGCAACTTCCTGGATTAATAAGATTGTTGTGGTACCATATAGTCATTACGCAGGGATAGGATCCCTTGTGTATAGCTTCATCCTACCGCCATTCACCTTTCCAGCGAAAGGTTCCCCATTTAGCTTTGCAAGCTAAATTGCACCACCATTCATGATCTCCTTAGTAACATATGGCCCCAACCAGTGCATTTGAAACTTTACTATAAATTTTGTGAACTTGCTGTCATAACAACACTAAATCATCTACCTTAAACATGTGCAACTTAATGTAGCGATCATGCCATGCCTTCTTGCATTCCTTTTTCACTTGCTGGTGAAATCCTACAAGAAAGAAATCTTCTTCTAACTCCATGATCTGCGCGAAATGTTCCTCCAAGGTCTCATGATCTTCCATCTCTATCAATGCTGCAATATGTAAGCTTGGGACAATATACTCCATAGGAATTACTACTTCAATTCCATAGACTAATCAAAATGGCATTTCACCTATCAAATTATTGTAGGTCATCCTATATGCCCATAAAACAATAGGTATGCACATGTCCCAGTCATTCCTCTGTGTGTTGCAGACCTTCGCCAATGCATACTCCAAAATCTTGTTAAAATGTTCCACTGTTCCATTCACCTGTGGGTGATAGAGCATGCCCTTCAGATGATACACCTAGAATTCTTCAAGGATCATGTTGATCTTTTCATTCAAGAAATGTGTACCCCTATCACTCATCAATATCTTATGGCATCCAAGCCTTGTTAATACACATTCAAAAAAAAACTTCGCAGCGATGGTTGGTGTACAATCCTTCACTGGTTGCGCTTCCGCCCACCTGGTTAAATACTCAGTTGTAGTAATGATATACCATGTGCCCGACTTCTTTCTTGGTGGTTGTATTGGACCTATAAAGTCAATGGCCCATTTTTCCAATACCAGCAACGAGACCTAAGGATTTAAAGGAAAATCATCTGTTCATGAAGGCTTCCTCATCCATTGGCAAGCATTGCATGACTTGCAATATGCGTTAGAATCCTTGTGTAATGTCAGCCATCATAACCAAACACCCAAAATATTCTGTGCGATCGCTTTGCCTACATAGTGACCTCTTGCCACTCCTCCATGGGATTCATCTAGGATACTAGTGCATTCAAACTCTGAAACATACCTTCGCAGTATCTCATTGGTTCCCATCTTATACAAATGACCTGCAATCATGGAAAAAATCTGTTATGCGAACAATTAACTCATTCTACTGTTGAGTGGAATAACCTTCCAGAGTTGTTCTCATTGTTAAAAATTGAATGATATCGATAAAATGATCATCCGCAACACGTACTGCAAATAGATCTTCATCTGAGAGTCATTCCTCCAAACTACTTGGTTCTTCACTCGCTTCAATCCTTCATGGATGATCTCAACCTGCATTCAACCTTCTAGGCTTCACAATCACTTCAAAGTCATATTCCTAGAAAAATGGTAACCATCACAATATCTTCCCCCCAACGCAGAATTATTTACCAGATACTTCATCATAGAGTAATTTGTATACATTTTGAAGTGTCCACCCAACAAATAATTCCTAAACGTTTGTAGCACGTAGACCATTGCCATCACTTCCTACTCTTTCGTGGAGTAATTCTTCTCAGCTTTGGATAACTTTCTGCTCGCGAAAGCTATAGGATGATCAATCTCTCCCTCACCTTCTTGTGTTAATACTGCTCCTAGTGCAATACAAGAGACATCTACATGCACATGGAACTCCTTCTTCTAGTCTAGAAATACCAAAATAATAACTGCCACAATATTTTCCTTTAAGACATCCAAATTGTGCAGAAAGTCTTCATCCTAGCAAAAGATCGCATCTTTCTTTAATAATTTCTCCATCGATGCAGTTATTTGACCATATTCCTTGATAAACTTTCGGTAATATCTAGTGTGCCCAAAATGTCGTGCGTAGTTGTTTTACATTCCTAGAAGACTCCAAATTCACAATTACGGAAATTTTCGCATAATCCACCATCAAAAATTGATTACATACAACATGGCCTAGAAAAATTCTAAAGGGCACACAAAATATGCACTTCTTCAAGTTCAATGTGATTTGATACCTTCAACATGCATCCAGCATAAGGTGCAAACTCGTAACATGGCGCTTCACTAATCCAAACATAGTCAAATCATCAAAATACACCTCTAAGAATTTACGAATAAAATCTTTGAACATCGCGATCACAACCCAAGAAATGATTGCAGGCACATTCTTCAATCCGAATGACATAACTGTATATTGAAAGCAACCCCATTCAGTCTTGAAGGTTGTTTTTCTTTGGTCTTTTGGCACAATATTTAGTTTATGATATCTCAAAAATCCATCAGTGAACAAATACACCATCTGTCTGCCAACATTCTCTAACACTTTGTTAGTAAATGGTGTTGGAAACAGATCATGCATGCATGAATCATTCAGCTTTCTTAGATCTACACATGTACAAATCCCACCTTTATGTTTCTATTCTTGGACATCCATTGGGCTTGCCCAATTTGATTCCTCGACTCGCTCAATAATACCAGCATCCAACATCTTATCCAGTTCTTGGCGTAACTTCTCTTTATATTTGGGATTTACTGGATAAGGCCTCTGCTTAACAGGCTTCACATCCAGCTTCAATGTGATCTTCATAACACCTAAATCACTGATGATTCCTTTCAAATCCAAAAACTTTGTTGGGAATAAATCATGTTACTCATGCAACAACTTAGCTACCTTATCAACCACATCTTCATCCCTGTAGGCTCCGATCTTCACGAAATTAGGCTTTGCTTTAGATCTAATGTTTACTTGTTGAGGTTTCAAAGGTTCTAATACATCTAGGTTCACCACCTTCAGTCCTTTTACTTCACATTGTCCTTATGTTTCTTGAATGGTAATATTCCACGGATCATTTTCTTCTTCTTCAGTAGTCACATTGGAACATTCCAATGCATGGCAGAGCTTTGTATTCCAATCTAGTTAAGCCCATTCTACCGGTTCCTTCGGCGTTATGAATAAAGTTTCTTTTATCTCTTGTAGTGCCTCATCAATGCTCTCAAACCCATCCTCAAAGATTAAATTTAATAGAAAACTCTCCCTTAAGATGTCCCACTAAGATGTTCCATGGAGAAGTTTCGTCTCTAGATACCATTTCATTGGGATGGTATCTAAGGTCTCACAAAAAATGTGCACCCATTCTGGTTGTGGTTATGTATCACAGAGATCATCCTTCCCATTATATTTTTCTGTCATTCTAGTATTAACATAAACAAACCTTAACTTCATCATTTTATGGTATTCTCTCCATCCAGCAAAGATTTCCTTGTACATACCCCACCAACGGGGAGGCGTAGCATGCAATGCCAATTCCAGTGCCTAGAATCGATGTTGGAAGCTGGAATTATTGAGCCTGTAGAAGAATCAGATTGGGTAAGCCTAATGCTGGTGCAAGAAAACAAATATAAGGGTAAAATTTGCTTATCTGTAGATCTATGGAAGTTGAATGATGCCTATGTGCATGACCCATTTCCGACATCATTTATTGATGAATTATTAGATAATGTTGGTAGATAGGAAGCATATTTTTTCATTGATGGATTCAAGTTATCATCAAATAAAGATCACACCAGAGGATTGAAGCAAAACAACCTTTGCGATGGAGTGGGGTTGCTTCCAATATATAGTTATTCCATTCAGATTAAAGAACGTGCCTGCAATATTTTCCTAGGTAGTGATCGTGGCAAAGAATTTATTCATAAGTTCCTAGAAGTATGTTTTGATTACTGGACCATGTTTGGGTTGGT
>Ga0068629_1000669_pt1 | contig 10467 bp, 12 predicted proteins | sample InSIn3gowninarea_FD_77432 | JGI IMG/M metagenome (GOLD analysis project Ga0068629, IMG submission 77432) | Clean room microbial communities from NASA Spacecraft Assembly Facility at Jet Propulsion Laboratory, Pasadena, California, USA -... ...
ATCGTCATTGATGCGCTGACACACTGTGACAAGTCTGGCAAGCTCTTAATGCTGCAATCCATCACGTCATGGCCGTCCCAGATCAAGTGGTCAATCTTCATATCTCTGCTATTGAGCTTTTCAACAGCAATGTGCCCAACTTCAACATAACAGAGACATCGTATAGCTTCCAGGTTATTGTAATGCAAGAGAGCCCAATAGCAGCCGAGGCATAACTGGACAAGAACAACTGGTGCGTCCTTCTACATGCTTCTGGATATCTGGGCTGGCTTGGCATGGTTTGTTGTCAAATTCCCGGATCGTACGAGATACCCCTTGCAATCGGATATGATGGCATTAATCAAGTGATCGATCGTGCTCTTCAGGGAGCCAACTTGCAAGTGCGAGTCATGTGAGCATTGTACGCTGATTCGTAGTGCCGCATTGCTGATTCGCGCTCGGCTGTGAACACTCGCCTGTCCTGCTATGGCTGGCGTTGAGCTAGTTGTAGCTCGGCCTGAGCATGGGCATGATTCAAAGTGAGTAGAAAGGTCTTTGGGTCCAGAGTGGTGCCTCCATCCACAACGCGCTGTCCTCGAGGCAAATTATCGTTCCTAACCCCACCGACGTCATCGACTAGGTGAACGAGGTCCAAAGGCTTTAGAGAATTCTTCGGAAGGACAGCTGTTGGAGAGTTTAAGACGTGCTGCTGCGCTGCTAAACCAGTGTTCGGGGGTCCAATGGATTGGTTTCGTTGTCATACAGTTTGACTGGGGATGAGGGGTATGATGACTATTCTCTTTGATGCGGAGAGGAGGCCTTGGTGTTCGCTGTCGCTTCGATTGTGTGGAAATGTGGTGCACTCTAGCCTAGGCAGATCACGCTTCATCCTTGGTGAGCTGTGTCGTACGTGAACATGTTTAAAGCCAAGTTCGTCTGCCGGGTCCTCCTTTCCCTCCGGGAGCTTAGACAAGGTGTGGATATTATTGTCCCTGGAATCTTTGGGTTCCTTCGATGCGGTGTTGTCCAGATCGTGATACTCTGGTTCATTCGATAGATTGTTGCCATCGGTTTCGGCATGAGGCTCCTCACGTTTCGACCACGTTTTGGCCTTGATATCAATGTCCGGGAAAAAGTGTTGGGTTGTGGTCCGAGGCTTCGGACTATGCACGAGAAGAGTTGGAACGAAACTTGGTAATCTCCTCTGCCTTCTTCACTTTCTCCAAACGCAAGACCAGTTGCGTACCAGATTAGTTGTCGACTTCTGCAGGGTCGTTGCGTTGAGGGCGCTCTATTGACGGCGGCACCGCCAAAGAAGATGCGGTGTTGACTTCCTCAGCATTCTGGGCTGTTATTGACCTCTAAAGACAGTCAAGCTTGTGCGGGGGATTGAGGATGTCAATACGCCCGGAGGTCGGCGACCGATGCCTCTCTTCGGCCCTGTGCCATCGACGCACCCTGTTTCTTGCGTAATCCTGATTGGAAGTGATGGTTGAGAATAAGGGGAAAATAGCGTACGAAGGCTTCCAGTATGGGTGGATTTTGGGCGATGGCGGCCAGTGTCTCGAGAATGGTGCACTTAGGGTGAAGCGGCAGGCAAACATCAGCTGCATCTATTGTGAAGAAGAAGCTGCCTAGCCAGTGATGTTGTACAGCCAAGATTTCCGCATGCTGCGACTAGCAACATGGAGGTCCTTGTTCAGGCCGCGAGCCTGTCCTACCCCGAAGGCAGGTGCATCATCGGCAGCGGCACAAGCAAGCCAGTCTTGACCAACGCGTGAATGCAGGCCGGCATATGTTGCAATGACCCAAGATCTTTCGATGGCAGTGTTCTTGTCTTGGCCTGGCTTATGATCGTGAAGATTGACTAAGGCAGTATCGAATGCGGCAGCGACTCGCTCCGAGGTACCGTCGTGGGTCGAAGTCGTTTCCTGCAAGGGATGGAGAATTGAAGTGACGCTTGAGTCAGATACAGTACCCGACCCACCGCTACCCACACCCTCTGTAGGTTTTTAGATGATGCGCGTTGAGACCATCTGAATAAATAGTCGCGGAAGGCGTAGTTATGGGTGGATAGCTCGTGACAGTCCAACAATCGCATACATGGACCAGTCGACACAAGTCAGGCTTGCCTTTGAGCATTAAGATAAAATCGAGTTATGGCGAATCCCCAGGTTGTCGGAGTCTGCTACCTGAGTAGTCGAAAAGATGATGGGATGGTTCTTGACAGACACTCTGAGCTTCCGCGACCAGTCATCCATGCCATGCGCATCATTGACCTTCAGTATGTTGTAAGGCGTAACCATCTCGTCTTCTTTCCCAAGTATACAGTCTTGGCGTTCTTCAAGCACAGCTCATCAACGGTAATTAGAAGCCGTACACGCTTGGTTCAAATTTTGAGACCTCATTGTAGACTTCCCCTGCTCCATTCATGATGCTGCCCTGTTACACTGGATAGCGTCCTTCTTAACGGCTTGAGCCATCTCTGGTCGTTCGGTGTACAATGTCCGTGCCAACGGTGATGAGAAGTGTGCAAGATGTTGGATATCGGAGACGAGAGCGGCGTGAAAGTAGAAGCGGCGGAGGAATTGAACGATGACGGCGCCGTTGCGCGTACTTGAAATAATCAGCACGGTATAGCCTGTTTTGTTTATAAACTCCATACCCTGAGGCCTGGCTTGAATCAAGATGCTGCATCTGAAGACATAAGTTGTTTGGTACCGCTAGGTCATAGCACTGGTTGTAAAACCGCCATGTATGGGGAGCTGCCCTCGCGACTCGCCAGAGAGTAGGAACCGAAGGACGGATAATGCGTCAAAGATGACGGCTACGCTGATACACAGTAGACCTGGGCGGAGGGGAGGGTTAACCGCTAGAAGCTGTACTGCGGCAGCTCTCTATAATGTGCGGCGCACCACCGCAGAGCGTGGACAGCAGGATAGAAACGTAGCGACTGGGAGCGCGGTTAAATGGAATAATGGTTTGACATAGGCGTTCCCGTTCCTTGAGGCGGACGCGTGGTGCTGCGATAATCCCGAGGTTGGCTAAGTGTGACGTACGTGGCTGTGCACAGTTTAGCCGCTAAGTTTGGGCGTGCGGCTCGCCAAATTTTACATGGTGCGGAACACGCCCTACTGAACATAGCTCGACTGTGAAGAGATGCCTGATTAAAGCAAAGCCCCTAGGTACTACTACAGGAGCATCGTTCACGGTCGAGATATGCAGATGTGGCTGCGGTTCATGCTAATGAGTGTCCTAACCACCCTGTCCGTAAACCTTGGAAGTGCCTAATTGGGCTATCACCTGTTAACCAAGGGCGCGCACTACGCGCGAACATTAAACCTACTCAAACCTTTACAGTTCTTTGCGCAGCAGTCGCTTGGCCTTGTATCTTTGTAAATTCATCGTGAAAAAATGATGCCAGAACAGGTTCTACACGTGAAAGGCTCTCCGACAGGCTTCCGGAAATTGGCAGCGCTGCCACCCACAGCCACAGTTACTAAAACAGTTAGACGGAATCCTTGCCATGATATGCTGAGCGTGCAACATTGAACAATCGCGCATCCGCAGAAGACGATACAGGTCGCACTAGACAGTAGACACTACTACAGTAGCAGACAATACGCCAAGCTCCATCTATGCTCGAACGGTGTCCGATGACCTTGCCAATGAGCACAGCGCACAATCACCGCTAACCGTCGATAGCAATAACACACGAGCAGCACTGTCACAGCAGGCACCCCGTATAAATGACCTGGGAATCCGGTGCCGGCGAGGCAGGACGGCACGAGGGACTCTCTTCACGCAACACATCTGTTCTGGCGCTTGACCCCTCGCCAAGCTGTCTATACATGCTCGAAGCCGGCGTCCCAACCACCTTGCGCAGCCTTCGCAATGGCGCGCTTCACTCTCAACACCACATAGCGCGAACATTCTGCCGCAGGACTCGGAGCGGGGCCACGCAGTTGACAGCATAGACAAACAAAGGACAACAACGGGTGCAAGTCCAACGACATCATCTTGCCCTATTTTCCCTCTGCGACAAAACCTCGCCTTTGATAGTCCGTCTCCTGCGCCCATCGCTCTCATTACTTGAGGCAACATAGGCGTCCAGGAGGCGCACCGTCAGATCATGTCGCAAAGGAAGATTGCCAACTAATCGTTAAAGAGTGGCTGGATGGATGTATACTTTCATACTTGGATCTCACATCGTGGTCGATCCAACTGGTCAGATCTTCCGTTCACAGTTTCCAGCTCACAACATTGCAACATCGGCCCAGTATACGCTTGACCTCCAGCACGAACGACATGATTTCAACTTCGCCATACGTCATCCTTTACCACGCACTATAAGTTGCGCTTCGCCACACCTTAATCTTCTCAGCCTACATATGTAGACCTGGTAGCTCCGAAGTCTTCAGTCATCCCGCTTTTAGATGGTTAGGCAGTTTACTTCCTTCGCCGCTACAATCACTACATTTTTGCCCTAACCGTCATGTTATCCTGCTCCAGTCTCCACGCGCTGTTGTCGATGCTCGCCGCAATCCACCGGCGCCGTTGAAACCGAAATGCGCCCGGCCAGTTGCAGTCCTGAAGGGCGCCAAACGATGTCCACGCAAGATTTGACTATAGGTATTTTGATACCATCTCGCCTACTTGCATCTACAGCTCCACAGCGGCATGAAGAAAACCACAATCAACCCAAGTCAAAAAAGTGGTGCCAATGCCGATAGCGAGTTGCGTGGTACCACGCATAGGAGCTTGTCCAACACCACGCAGAAGATCATGGCAATCTCGTTGTTCAAAAATCGACGTTTGTCGGTCCGCATCATTTTCTCGGTCATTAGCAACGGCATATCTGCGTGGCCATGGCGGTGAACTTACCGTCTCCTCGCGTTCGTTCGTCAACTAAATGTGTGCCTGGAGTGGTCCACAGCATGGATCTTTATTTCAACTGATTATTAGAAATTGCACCGCGTTATGTACCCTAAAGATGCTCTACGACAAGATTTTACAGGAAGCCGAAGACATACCAGAAAGCTCCTACCTATGCACTGTAGTGACATTCACCGCAATCCAAAGATATGCCCTTCAGAGCCGTGGTTTGCGCATGCCGTTTTCTGCTTTTGTGTCGAATATGTTCTCATAAAACACTAAAGCTAACAAACTCTGGCCGCAATTCTAGCTTCATCGCGGACAGTTCGAGCTATGGAAGCAGAGATCTTCTTGCTTGACATCGCCAGAGTAAACCATTCCTATCGATCCTGCCTCAAAATGCCCCTCTAAGTTTTCTTACAATTTCCTTTCCTTCCTATTACTCCAGACCTTTTGGCCTTGCTTCTTCGTGATGACATTACCTCCAGCTCCTACTCACTTCGTTCATTCACAATTCCATCCGGAATTTAGTTACAACTCATCCTGCTTCTCCTCAGGATAAAGCTTGCGACGCTTTCCATCAATCTCCTTCTCCTTCTCCTTGGGTTACAGTAAGCTTTAACAAGAAGAACTGCGCAGATTGTACTGACATATCGAAGGCGGGTCTAGCGATGATTTTGGGAATGGTGCTGGGAACCAAGCTGAAGACCTATGTAGGGTAAGCCCAATGTGAATTGGTAGAACCGGGAGATTGCGCGGAAGGTGGCAAGTTTGTATTCAATTCTTGGAGCTCATCTCGAAATCGTTGATTGTCTCCTTCGCCTTTCTTATCCGCAATGTGACTTTGCCCAGAAATAGCTTGTTGGATGGCGGCAGTATCGTCGACTAGTGTAGTTGAAGAACGTTGCGACTGATCCATCTCGTCGATTTAGTCGTTGACCTAGTGTACCTGCTTGCGTATCGCTTCTGGCTCCTTCCTAGCTTCCGCACACCTCTAGTTTGATTTTTGGAAATTTGCAGTCTGGCGCCCAAGACCCGGCTCCAAAGACCCGGCTCCAGAAGTTTGTCGTATGCTCATGTTGCGGTTGTTGATGTTATTGTCAAACGTTTTAGCCATGCAGTTTAGGGTGGAAAGGAAGTTCTCCGCGAGAGGTGCCTTAGATTCCTGGCAGCCGAGGGTTATGCACCATGACCATGTTGAGTAAACCTATGGTGAATTGAAATTGGGTTCCAGCATGCTGGTTTTGCGATGCTTCATCCGCTGCCGGTCTCGCCAGTGATTCTTCTAATTGCCGATGTAGATCTGCATTAGCTCTCTACTGCTCGGCAAGCTGCGTTAGCACTGCTTCACTCTCTCTTTTCGCTGCGCCTGAAGTTCTTCAAGTCGTGGTACTAGTTCGGCAATGTGCGATGGCCCTTCCTGTACTGCTCGACTTGCACGTTTTGGTGCCTGTGTTGCCGCTTCAAGTCGTCGTCTCAACGTACAGAGGCGGTTTTGGTCCTGTGGGGTAGGTGGACTGTTGTGATCATCACGGCTGTGCCCATTGCCAGCTTGCGTCTGGCGTAAAGTAGTAGGTTCGCCTTGCGAGTGCGATGCCTTCTTCGCGGATCTAAGTTCACCCCAGAGTGACCCGAAGCCCTGCTTCATGAGGTCAGACTGTGAGCTTGTAGCCTGGTCAAAGAACTTGATAAACCTCTTTTCGCTAAGTTGGCTTGCTTCAACCACAGCATGCATGGACCTTGCGACAATCTTGTTTTCCATGCAGGCAGTCCCGCGTAAATGGCTTGTAACCTTCCGCGATTGATATCTTGCGGTCTAGTCTTGCGGACAGCAAGAGCCATAGAGTCGCCTCGATCAGCCTTGGTATCGCGATCAAAACATCTGAAGCAAGGTTCCGACACGAGTGGAATTATCAGAGGTTGAGGATGGAGCTTGAGCTGGGCTCCCTGAGGCTGCCGATGACGGTGACGATGTGCCAGCACTCAAGCTGGAGTCTGAAGCAAACGAAAATGGCTCGCTGGGCCTCGAACGAGCCGGCCCTGACGGAGCAGCCAACGATAGTGAAGTAAGGAAATGAGCAGGACTCAGTGTGGAAGACGCCTGCGATGATTGTGCGCCGAGAGTCCTAGTACTGTGCTCAATGTCGGTGTTCATGGCTGCGTTTCGCCTGCCTTGCTCGTCTCGTCTGGTATCAGCCATTTCGTCACCCTGCTCATCGTTACGCGCAGCATGCCCGCTTTTGTCAATGTCGAAAGATGCCTGCGACATCGCCACCACACCAGAGGTCTCTCCCCGTGCGCTGGTTCCTTGAAACACATGTGCATGTGAGGTATGCCCGCAGTAGCCCTTATGCTCGCCATAGCATGTTTCGGACTTTGCGGATGCTGTTCAGAGGGACTCTCTTGCGCAACTGCCGACGCAGCTGAGCTAGGATGCAGGGGAGCTGCAAAGGCAGGAGAAGAGCTGCGGCAAGAGGACGTCAAGACGCATGCTGCCAATAGGCGTTGTTGTGCCGTGCACCTTCTGGGGAGCGGAGAGCCAAAGGTAGGAGATAAATTGCCCGACAGGAAGGCTATGGTGTGATTGAGAACAAGCGCTGATGCGTCGTGCAGTGTCTGTATGGTGGTAACGGAGGTCGACTTGCAGAGCGGGATCGAGGGAGATTGTGTTTGATGCTCGAGACGGACGGGCGTTGCGCTGCGAGGAATCAAAGGGACGAGGATTCACTTATGCACAAGGAATGGCGCATCAATGAGCTGGTGAACGCGTGGAGGGGCCATGATGGAGTCGTCTGCGGTAGGCGACAGTGTGACGGCGATGGAGGTCGTGTTGAGCTGGGAATTGGCCAAAGACAGATCGGAAATAGAAGGATAGACGGCTGTAGTCCTGACGTCCTAGGCTCGCATTGCGGTTTCGTGGCTTGCAATGGCTGCGGACTGATACCTTGCTGGCTTTGTGGATGGCGTAGATGAAACAAGGTGTTCGCTCGTGGAGGTCGCAAGATCGAGTAACTGATGGATAATAGATGGTGGGCACGTTTTGCGTCGATGGGGGTTTCTTAAAGGTTACGCGTCGAAAGCTAGGCCCATCGACCGCGCCAATCCTCGTGCCCTCGCATGTTGATTGTCCCTGCCCATGTCCAGATCCTTACACTTCCTTGGTAGTCCGTGATACTGTAACCAAATCACGAGATTGAGCCCCAGGCCAGAGCCAATATTCCCACATGTGACAAGAATTTCGCGTGCCAGCTTGACTGTTGGTGCCCGCGGCAGTTATGGTACGATCGGTTGCAGTTGGTTTCGCGTATAAACAGAATAGATGCGTCGAGGCTTGGTATTGCAAAGCCTATTGATACCATCAATCATCAGGCGGCGCTTGATTTGTAGCTGCGAATACTTACTGCCTGGCTCCCTCCCCTTGACTATGTGTCATAGTGCACTGTACTGCAGCTCATATGCATGTAGTATGATGTCCCTATGCCGCAAGCCAAGTATTCGTCCTCGAAGAGATGCGATTGCATGTAACGTGTGCGAGCGATATCCAACGACTGCTTAACGTGGTCTCTGAGATGTATTTGCACTCGTTGCCTGGAATGGAGCTGGCTTCTCCTGCTGCTGTTGCGACGGCAACAGAATTGGCAATTGTAGTCATGGTAGAGGCTGCATGGTGTCATCCTGGGCAATGACATTGCGTGTGGTTGAGGAAGACACAATAATAATTGCTTGCGCAATCTCAAGCCATAGAGAGTCCCTGGTACCTGCAGTCGCAGTGAACGTATTCATAGCGAGGGGATATGTGCGGCTCGGGGAGGTCGGGTACGCGTGCGAGTGCTGGCCGCAGAGGGGGGCAGGCTTGAAGGCGCAATGGTGCATAATGCTGCTGCTGCAGACACAGCTAGACGCAAAGCATGGCGGTGATGACTGAGGGGCTGACAGGTGCTATGAGCGTAGGGCTTGACGACGGGTGTAGAGTTGCTGCCATGTTGGTGCTGCCCGGCTTGACGCCATGGGAGAACGCCGACCTCCGAGTGCGGTTCGTGTTAAGAACGCACGTGGACACGACAATCAATACCACGACTGTGCTATAGCAAAATCTATCGTAAAAGAGACCAGGAGGAGGCATCAAGAAAAGGATTCCACGTTACTGGCAACGTACGGGTCGAGGAAGATGTCGAGCTTCGCGTCCTAAAACTGCGTGTGGAGTTCGCTGCTAGCGTCACACAAGCGCTCTACCAGCGCAGTTTCCACGTCGCATGTCCGTCCCGATTCATGGTATAGATAGGCGGCGAGGGCATCAAAGGTGTTGCGGTCCGCGAAAGGGATGCTGCGCCCTTGTATTTGTCGTCCCAGACAACAATACATGCGAAGTTCGAGGGCAGCGAAGACGGCCCATTGTAGGATGGGGAGGCGGCGGGAGTAGGCGAGGGATAACCTTGCAAGCGCTGCATGTCAAGTGGGCTACAATGTGGGGAAAGCACCAGCCCGTTTTGGCGCTGGTCCTCTATTGCAGGGTCCCCTTGTCCCCCACCGAATCCTCCAGTCCTCAATTCTGGTACCAATCCACAATACAGTTGCCTGACTCGACTCTGTCCTGTCCCGCAGCGTGTGTACCGTCTCCGCGCAGCGCATGCGTGAAGCACTTCCTTTCACATAACTCAGCCCGCAACAGCACTTCGCCGCTCGCGCCCACGTCCACTCGGCCTCGTCATTCCTCATGCATTACATACCTCGGCTTGCCGAATGATGTCTTTCACCGAGCAAAAGGTTGTGCAGGAAGTGTTGTCAAAGTTATTCGTGTTACAGCATGGCACAAGCCGACTAAGACTTTCTTCCTTCAAAGTTATCCTTGCACGCTTGTATAATTGTGATTTTCTCCGTACTCGAGACACCTGACGGGAATTATCCAGCTTCGAAGCTTCTTTCGCGAATCATGAATGACTTGGCAACGCCCATGCCTTTCGCACAACTGTAGATTTCCACTTCGTCCACAGCATCGCTGTTGCGTATTGTACAATGCTCGTATTGCTTGGCATCGTAAAATTTCCAGTGAAGGATCACAGCTTCTGCATTTCACACTCATGAAAGCCATGCCAATTCACCAGCCATCGACGACTTGCGAATCCGGCCCTGCAATCGTCCGGGACACATTTCTCGAACACAAGCCGCCAGTCTTTTCACAATGATCGAAGCGTGCAGCTGCACGGTTTTGCTGCCAAGTCAAGCCCTGTGGTTAGTGGCGGGGAGCTGACTCCAAAAGCTTAACCGTCATGCGCTGGTCCACAATGTCAGTGCTTAGCGCCAGCGTTATGTCGACCTCACCTCACTAACAACACACCTACCACGACAACTTCCGATACGCTCAGCTATAACGAAAGCGGACCATAGCTATGTCGCCCCACGGATTCTGACGTCTAGCACGAGCAACGTCACCTTCGCACTGTTACCTCCGACTTGCACTCCAATACTCGATCCGCCTCGACGAGACGACCGCGCATTTCCACCGAATACACCACAAAGGGAACCCTTACCCTGCTTCTCATTACGGTACACTCGTGGAAGGTCCTAGCATCTGAGTGCGATGGCTTGGCATTCTGTTGTGCGCGTGTTCGATCC
>Ga0068629_1000671_pt1 | contig 10464 bp, 12 predicted proteins | sample InSIn3gowninarea_FD_77432 | JGI IMG/M metagenome (GOLD analysis project Ga0068629, IMG submission 77432) | Clean room microbial communities from NASA Spacecraft Assembly Facility at Jet Propulsion Laboratory, Pasadena, California, USA -... ...
CAGTTACCTTCATCCCACGAGGGCTGGTTGAGTCTTGAGATTATTGGTAAATCAAAAAATGCCCAGAATTCCCTACCATGGGTTGGGTAGCCCTGAGGAGAACTTATCAACAACCATATTCTCTCCCTAAATTTAGTTACAGTCAACCCCAGGGGGGGGACAAGTACCTCCGACAATTATCTCCCTCCACCAGGCAACCCTTATCTAGGTCAAATCACGCCATACACATATCCCCAATCACATTACTAGATCCTAGGGACAGTTGTTACTCAACATGTTTATTAAAATGTTCCCCCTCCTTCATATGTTCCTTATGCACCACCTAGCACACCAGCTCCTCTGACACAAACACCTCATCCTCCCATGCCTCCTCAACCTTTGCCACAACAACCACCTCCTCCTCAAGGTCAAGTGTATGTTGAATAGAGTGTGGCTAAACCCCCAAACACCAAGAAGAAGAATAAGAGGAAAGATATTAGTAATCAACCATCCCAAGGTAATGAGGTTAACCAGGCTCCTCGACCTAATCAACCTTAGGTAAATCATCCTAATACCACAACCCAGCAATAGGGCGAACAACCCAAGCAGAACATGGCCCTTTGTATGAATAAGAATTGTACATATTGCGGCGTAAATTGTCATTACACTCATGATTGTCCCCATTTACCACATATGTGTCAATTATGGGATGTCCAAGAAGGTACTTCTAGAGGATAGCATCCCATGTCTCAGCTTCCTCAAGACCCTCCTTCATCTTAGCTTGCAGTGCTTACCAACCTATTTCCTCACCAAGGATACATAGCTGAAAAAATTACATAAGGTCAATAAGTGCCTCAACCTTCAAAATATGTTCACACTGATTATTAGATTCTCATGATGAATTATGAGGTCATTAACACTGAACATGTCAATCTTAAGACTTGTTCACACCAGTATGACAAGGCACCCACTAAGTCTGTGACTGAGTTCCAACCAAAATTTTCCATAGGGTCCATTCCATCATAAAATAGTACCTTACATATCCCTCAACCTAAGGGAGAGGCTATTACCAAGATTCCCAAAGGACTATTAATTCGTAATTTTACTTTAGCCAAATCCTCCCATACATACAACGTAGTAGGTTACTTGGTGCAATCTCCTACCACCATGTCAATGCTAGAGGTTCTCGAGTCATGCCCAACCCAATGGAAATCTCTACTTAATCTATTGGGCATTATGGATCCTTCAGATGACCACATGATCATCTTTGACATTGACCAATAATAACATCCTCCACTTCCTTCATCTGTTGCTTTTCAAATACCAGTCTCAATAATAAATGCCACAATACAACGATGTATCATTTACAAAGCCACCTCCACCTACATGATGGTTGCTAGTGTTTTGAAACAACTTAACTCATCAAACCTGTCGCCATCCATCATCACTCTATGTGCTTGGGATATTCATCCATCTCATCCCATTCGCTTACTTTGCAACTGTCCTAGGATCTAGTAATGTGATTGGGGATATGTGTATGGCGTGATTTGACCTAGATAAGGGTTGCCTGGTGGAGGGAGATAATTGTCGGAGGTACTTGTCCCCCCCTGGGGTTGACTGTAACTAAATTTAGGGAGAGAATATGGTTGTTGATAAGGGTATGAAATATATCCAACGATACCATCGGTGGCATGAGATGCCCCTGGTGCATTGGCACCACTGGGTGTAGGGAGTTCTAGTAAAACGATAGGAAGATAAACAGATTGGGCATAAATCAAGTCATACTTTAAGGCTATTTGGAGCACATATTCCTTTTTTTGAGGGAATTTTGATGTGAAATCTTTACCTATGGGGGGCAACAACAATATAAGAAACCAATCCATATAGTCATGGTCTTCAAAAGTAGGAGCCCTACATGTGCTCCTCCTTCTGCGCATTGTTGGACATGGTCATAATTGTGGTAGGAAGAAGTTTGACGACATTAGGGGAATTTTGAGGTCTGAAATGTGCCTCCTAAGAAAAATGTAAAACCAAAATAAAATTTAAAATAACCAATAGGATTCAAGATGATGTTGTCAACCATGGGGGATGATTCACCATTTTTTAAGTAAAAGGGTAAAAAGATTAAAAAATAATAAAATAATAAAACTACTTTTTCAACTTGTATTTTCAACTTATCTCCCAAAGCATTTACTCAAATTTCGAGTGGGAGTACTTGTTGGATGAAAAATTTAATTCCTCATCCAAGGAGTAGACATGTTACATACTTTCGATGGACACTGCTACATGAAAAATGAGAAATACATTAAAAAATGTGGTCCAAGGTCCATCGAAAGTATGCAACATGGGTACTCCTTTGACAAGGAATTGAATTTTGCATCCAACAAGTACTCCCACTCGAAATTTGGTTAAAAAAATTGGGAGATCAGTTGAAAAGGTATTTTCTCATTTTTTCCCTGTAAATTTTGATGATGTAATAAAATCTTATTTTATTATTTCTACTACTATTTTATAATTTCCTTAGGAGGCCCATTTTAGACCTCAAAACTCCCCTAATGAATGAGGTCAAGAGTTATTTTTGTTGTCATCACGAAGAGGTAACTAAAAATATGGTAGGAAATATTTGGCGATATTCAAAAAAGTGGAATGAGATGCAAGAGGTTGGTCAACATAACACTTAGCCTCAACTCCAGTAAGTATAAATTGGAATGAACAAAAATGAATGGATTCATCTGTAATAGAATTAGAGGAACAACACATGTGAAATGAGTGAACATGATTAGTGGGGTCTTCTCTAATATTTCCCTCAAACTTGGGAATGTCAAAAGGAATTTTAGTAGGCCTAACTTGGAAACTTGGGCTATGGAGAAGGGGATTGTTGATAATTTGATTAAAATATGGGATATTCAAACCAACCATAAATGGTAGAAATTGAATAGGAGTGATCGTACTAGTTGAGGTTCCACTAGTAGTATTACCCAAGGTAGAACTCGAGGTACCACTTTGGTTTCTTTCACTTGCATTTTTGTGTGACATGGTGGTGATATGAGGTAGATAAGACAAAAAAGCAAAGGAATAAGTAGACTCGGAGTCATAAGGACTCGATGGAGAACTCGAAATATTAACTCTCACCCGACGGGGAGGAGTAATATGTCATAATAGGATCTCAGGAGGAAGACCTTGAATTCACTACAAAAAATTACTTGGTGGCACAATGATGTCAAGACAAAGATAAGACTAAAGGACTAAAGGATGATAGGAAAAACCAATGTAGCATACAACAAGAAAACACCTAGTGTAGTGGTGCCACATGTAAACAAACTATATAATCGTTCTACTCTAATACAAGCAAAACCATCCTATCAAAATAAAAATGACCTCTAGACTAAAGGTGATATAATTCCTCAAAAAATCCTAGATATACTATTTTAGATGGCCTTTCAAAGAGAAAGGTAGGTTAGAGAACCAAATTATTCCCACAACTAGTCCTATAAGGTGTTTTCCTAATATTAGTCACTACAGTTACCTTCATCCCACGAGGGCTGGTTGAGTCTTGAGATTATTGGTAAATCAAAAAATGCCCAGAATTCCCTACCATGGGTTGGGTAGCCCTGAGGAGAACTTATCGCACAATATCCTAGCCTAATCCCCTCTGAATCGGGTTTCTGATGCACCCCGACTTTGACAGTGGCATGGCAAAGGATTTAAAGCTCCCTAAAACCTCAACTTTTATGTCTCAATGTAAATGATTGATGAGTGTTATTGAAAGCCTATCCCATCGATCCTAAAACTAGCTAAAGAGATTGTTTGGACCTCATTCCTAAGTTGTCTTAATCTATGTGTGTTAGATTATTAAGTGTTGTGTTTAAAGTCTTGAGTTAGCAGTGTTAATGAGGTTCACGTTCACTTAGGGTGTGTATGTGTGTGAAAAAAGGTGTTTAGTGGATGAGTAAATTTAGCATATTTTGTAATGCCATATGCTACTGAAATAAAATCCTTAAATGTTGTAATTAATGCTAAAATATGACAGAAAAATAAATAGAAAATCAAGAACAAACCCCAACCCAAAAAGGCTCTCAAACATCTAGGAAAAAAGATTCATAAAACGTGCTACTCAAAATACATGAAAAGGACCTAGAAGATTTAATGTCAATGGGACTGGGATCTAAGGCTCTAGGCTGCTGAAAATGGCGCAGACTAATAACAAAAAATTGAGGTGAGATCTTCTTAAAAGGATAGGTAAGAAGCTAAAAAAACCAAGGATACTCAAGGGGATCTTAGGGGGCAAGGAAAAAAAACTCATAATGGAGTTATAAAGGCTAAAAAAAACTATCCAAAGGGGTTGTAATAAAATGGATCAAACCCTGAAACAATGGCTAAAAGTACTGAAAAACCTATACTCCTTACTTACATGATCTATTCCTAAAAAAGTGGATGTATAATAGAAACCGTGGGGGGACTGTTTCTACCTGAAAGACAGAAAATAAGCAGATCCAGGCCTAAGGAGGGATGAAATAGAGGTCAAAAATCAGACAATAGTACTCTTGACAAACCCTAAAAAAATTAAAAGAAACATGCAGAAAAATATGAAAATGCAGGTTTTGACTTGTTTTTGAAGGAAAACACATTTTTTGGGCCAAATTGGCCATTCGTCTCCTTAGGACGCATTTATAGGGCTGAAAAGTGTGTTTTTGTCTTCGTGTCTCATGTGCAGCATGTCTCGCAAGATGTTGTCGTCTCCTGCTTGGCTGATACCCATTACCTGCAGAAAACACCAAAAACCCACCAGTAACAAAAAAAATTGATAGAATAATGGGGAAAAAGCTATAAATAGAAAAAATAAGGTAAAAATGGTTGCAGTAAGCCCTAAAATTTCTGAAGCAAAAGTCACCCAGGAAACTAAAGTTGTTACACGAGTGGAGTTTCCATTTGTTAGTATGAAATATTTCAGAACGTGTACCAAAAGGACCTCATTTAAGTCACGAATGACTAGTGACCCTAGAGATACTTGTGGCTGATTACACTTCAAATATGCAACAAATATGTGAGAAAACATGCAAAAAATATGGATGTATGCAAATCTAAAAGCACAAAAAGTAGATATAAAAACCAATGTAAAAACTTGATATTGGAAAAGTGTTTGAAAGAAAATAATTATATTAATACACATAGAAAAAGAGATTTACAAAAGGTCATAAGTCCCCCTTAATGGGATGGGTCCTTTGATCTCCTCTTCACTTCAGAGTTTAGATCTTCCTATCTCTAGAACGTGTGAAAACCTAGACAACGTAGAAGTAAAAAATTGGAGCTCAAATGCTATGTGACAATAATGTTGATGATGATAATCATCATGGTGAGAAATGGATGAAAACCCCTCTTATTGATAGTAAAGTATTGAGTTGATCTCGAAAATGGAGAATAATAAAATATTATTGACGAAAATCTAGATCTAACTACTTGGAATACTTTATTATATTTCTGGAGAGTGAAAAGATATTTAAAATGGTTAAATATCTTTATTTAGAAATAATTAACGAACAAAATGCTTTATTAATTATTTCACGATTAAAAGGAAAGGTGTAAAAATGTAATCACTATTTAATAATTATTTCAAATATGGAAATAAGGAATAATAAACAAATAATTATTTATTTAATTATTCCTAGGTGATTGAGTCAAAAGTGACGAGGAATATTTATTAAATAATGATTTAATAACTATTCCTATAGAAAATTAAATAAATAATGGTTTATTTAATTATTCCCATGGGTTTTAATTGAAAATAACTTAATAAAATTTGTTTATTAAATTATTTCTTATAGTGAAATTGATTTTACTAATGTAAAATTAAACTCACATGGTGTATTTCGAGCCACCTAGTTTGTAGTATCCCAAAATGGGAATGAAAAAATGCATAAGCACAATACTAGAATAGCAAAAGAAATAAACCCATAAAATGTGTTAAAAACACATAGCCATCAAATGTATGCTGCAGTAGCAAAATTATGATCCATTACATCAGCCAAAGGTGGGGAAAAGCAGTAATATATGCCCTGAAAATGTTATTCCCACAAAATTGTTTTATATTAGGGAGAAATAATGTTGGGATCCCTTATATTATGTAATATGGGACTCACACCTAGAAAATATTTAGAAACAAATATCTTTTTCTTGTTTAAACAAATCTCCCGGTCTCGATATGGCTTAAAAAGACTAAAATCCCATGACTTGACTAAAAAAAAATTTCCTGAAGCATGCACAATGCCATTTAAAGAGGATTTCTGATAAAATATGATGAAAATATCATATATGGAGTTTTATTGCTCAAAATATGAATAAAAATAGGGATGTAACCCCTTCTATACATCAAGAAGATAGCATGACAAGGGTTTCATGAGAGCGCAATCTACAAAATGTTAGATCAGTAGATCTGGATCTAAAAAATGCAGTCTAACTAAATCTTTGTATATATACAGCTAAACAATACAATAAATGAAGGAGGATCCTTCTTACATCCTTTCTGGGAGAAGGGTTGGCCCTTTCCCTAAGAAACAAGCTCAAAATTGAGGGGATTGACCCTCATACAGCAACTCTGCAAGAAATGATGCAGTTCCAGCAAGGGACTCTGCTATAGATGATGGAAGTGCTTTGGCCAAATGCCAAGATATGAAAATCTGCTCCTGAACCTTCCTTACTAATCTTGCAAAGGAATGGAGGCTCCCTCCTTTGCAAAATAAGTGCAGGAAGTGGTGTTGTGTTCTCTCACTGCAACACCCTACAACACAAAGTTATACTGCTGCAGAAATAACACTGTTGCTAAAGGAGGATGCTTGGCCTCAAGCTTGTATGTGGTAAAAATTTATACAAGCTCCTTCAAGAGGCCTCTCAAGAAAGGAGAAGGATTCCTAAACAGGAAATCCTTGTGCTAAGCAGGACAACAATCTCAATTAAACAGTTGTAGAAAGCACAAGTCATACAGACCACAATTTCAATATAAAATCATAAGATGCCTTCTTACGGCTACCTTGGCCTCCTTTTATATATGTGTGAGCCTTCTTTCCTTGGGCCCCACTTATTAGGGTTTCGTTCTCCAAGGAATATTCCTCCCACTATCTCTAAGTTGTCTCACAAGATGATCTCCACTTCCTATCCCAAAGCTGTTGACTTGGTCAAACGTGACCTTGTCCACATGCAAAAGTCCCTCTTCACACATGACGGTGTGAAATCCAACTTCTATGTTGATTCCCTTTCACATTATGAGGGATTTTATTCAAATTATTATTATGCATGGGCCTCCTTACCCATTTATTCATCCCCTAAGTGTAATCAGTAAAATTTAATATTCCAATTTGCTGCATGAAAATTTTGGAATATTACAGTCCTCCCCTCCCAAATGTTGCTTGTCCTCAAGCAACTACAATGATAGAACTAAATATTATCCTCTCCTCCTATTGTAGAATCCACATATGATGAATTCCTCCAAGGAATGAGATGTTGTCTCATCAATGATTCTCCATATTTCCCCTCCCAAGCATGCAAGTTAGCCAAATAGCCATCATCATGGATAAGCAAAGTACTGAAGGAGGAAATAATGTGTTGTCTAGAGGTCCTCTCAAGGCATGGAGTCTAAAATTTATTTGGAAACATCTTTCCCATGTGGATCCTCCATCCCCAAGCAATCATTCATACAAAACGAGTCACATCCCAACATGGCAACTCTTGAAAATGTTCCTCCACCTTGAGCTCCTGCAAAGTAGGTGGGATGAAAATCTGAACATGGTAGGAAAGGTAACCTACCCCATGCTATCTTCCTCTCCACTTATGATAAGTGTAGAGAATATGTTGATCTTGGGCTGGAATAATGTTGCCCTCAAGTGGCGAGATGAAGACTAGATCTCCAAATATCTCCTCCCCAACACTGTGAATCAAGCTGGCCCAAATCATTCCATATGTGATGGATAGGAAATCATCACTATATGGCATCCCATCAATCACATGGCCCACCTCAAAAGGAAGCAAGTGTTTGGCTGTGGTGGCCATATCTCCTCCCATGCTCCCATTAGAACATGCAATGCAGAAAGTGTGGGAATCCCCTTCCCAAAAGGACACATCCAACCCATTTGTCTCTCTCCTAATCATGCTCTCGATAAAGATAAGAACAATATCAGAAAATGAAATCATGATTAGAATCTTAATGAGGGAAATACTGAAGGTTTCATGTGGTGCTGTAAATTACCAATAATCTCCCAAGTAGTTACAGCGTAGTTTTCCAAACTGTTGTTTCAGAAAATTACATGGCAAGTTGTTTCTTGATACATGGTTAACTATGTATGTCATCATATTTACTAATGAATAGTAAATTCTTTGGTACATCAATTTAACATACATGAAATTATTAAACACTTGCCCAAGGCCATATAAGAGGTGGTTGTCTCCATCATACAATTTGGCCCAATGTTGACCATGGAGCAAAATAAAAAACTTGTTCTCTTGTAGAGAAATGCACTGCATAGAAATGGTAAAGAGTATGAAAATATTGTGTTAGACAATCAATAAATGAAAAATCAATATGTACTAAAAGTAAGATGAGGATAGGATACATAAATAAGTTCTCCATAGGGGTTTGGAATACTCCCATGAAGAGAAATGAATCATGTGCTGCATGAAGCTCCTTCCTCTTATGCTTGGAAATCCAAACCAAGAAGAACATATCACCACAATAGATGTCTCCATCCATTACTCCATATTTATCACCTCCTCCTTGTTTACCAAGTGCATCACATGTGAAGTGATACTAGGGACACTCCATCAATAATTCTATGCTCCAAAGTGACAACACTATTGGCCTATGCAAATAGGCTCCTGTCAACTCATAGCTCCATTTTTTGGCATGCTCCTTGTCAAAGATGTCTCCCATAATGATGTTACACATGAAAATTTACTCCCAAAGTGGAAGTACCTCTTGATCATCCAAGGCTAAGGAGTAGCCCCTTTTCACCACGATAGTGCCATCTCCTACTCCTACAACATTATGCAAAGTGTGAGAGAAAATTTTCCCTTGTTCTCCCAAGAGCAACATAATTTTTTGATGTCTCCTCATACCTCCATCATAAAAATCATGTGGTGAAAGAATGGTGATTGATATGAAGAATGTCATATCAACACAATGTGTCCATACTCCTTGCTGCCCAATGATGCAAGTATCCTTCCACACCTTCCTTACCCACATACCCTTAGAAATAGGATGATGGCCAAACTCTTTCAAGAGTAGCCAACGCAGCCAAACCTCTTGCTGCCCAGTATCATAGATTTGGAAGTCGCTTTCTAGCTTCTTGGTCATCATCCACACCCATCCATCCACGTGTAGGTGCCTCCCATCATGTTCTTCCTTAGCACTGTCCCAAATAATACTACCATCCTCCCAAACAAAATTTATTCTCTTTAATTTCATGGGATGTTGAAATGCAGCTCCTCGAAGATCTTCTAGAGAAGACCTCTCATCAATATCCTTCTTGAATCCACAAGGATTGAAGTGTGATGAGAAAAAAACCTCCTCAAACTATTGAAGATCCTTGCACTCCATGATGTGTTGAAGTGCACCTCCAATGAGATCTCTCCATGAGGCCTTTTCCTCATAAATGGCCTTCCAAACCCAATAAGGTTCTAAATCTGATGCAGGTAGAAGTTTCTCTTTGAGCTGGGGAGTGCTCATTGAGAAACGGTCATCTAGAAAGGAGAAAATGTTTCTCACTTCAATATTTCTACCACCCATAAATTTTTCCTCTATTTCTTCATGAATGAAGCTGCTATTTGAATTCCCCTATAAGGAATGGGTCGTCTTTTCTTCATTGCTGCTCTTGTACTGTGATAATCCTGATTGGAAACAGCTAGCAATCCATGGTTGGAAAACACATTTTCTAGAAATGGAGGCTATAGTATTTGAAACCAGGACCTATATCCCTTAGAAAAATGTGTCTAAGACCGAAATCCAAGATATGGGTCCAAATAAATCCTCCTAGGGTGGTCAAACAAGCCTCCCACACCTAGTTCCCTTCAGAAATTTCCCAATCAAAGGGGCTGTAACAATGCATGCACAGGACTTGGAGCATTAGTGTTATTTTAATAAAACCAGACACATGAAGATGTAGATAGACAAAAAATAATGTTATAGTAGTAAAAAGAGTACAATTTCTTGAGGAAACAATCACTCAAGCTAGGCAAAGCAACCTCAATAGATCATGTACATGAGAAAGTGAAGACTACTACACATGGAAAACCCTGGTTATGATTGTGCAATTTATAAGAGACACTACAACATAAATGATCATAATAAAAATATCTAACAATATGGAGCTCAAATAAGATGGGGGAGCTAGCTCTCAACCCCTGAAAACACAATACAACAATCCTCTAGGGGGATTGGCTACAATACATGTATAAAATGGAAAAATAAAATAATGCTGGAGTTGCTGGGTAGTAGCAGCA
>Ga0068629_1000672_pt1 | contig 10458 bp, 7 predicted proteins | sample InSIn3gowninarea_FD_77432 | JGI IMG/M metagenome (GOLD analysis project Ga0068629, IMG submission 77432) | Clean room microbial communities from NASA Spacecraft Assembly Facility at Jet Propulsion Laboratory, Pasadena, California, USA -... ...
AATTAAAACCTCAGAATTAATTAATTAAAATAATGGTGTTTTGAAATTATATTAATTACCCAAATCTTATCACAATACCACAACATACCACCCCACCTTAAAGTCTTGAATTTTTCTTGGAATTGAATGGATGTGAGCTAATGTACACAAATTGATTCATCTGTCACCATCAGTACAACCACCACCAACTAGTGGTATCCACTCTCCCCAGGGACGGCAACGACGACGGAGATGATCCATTACAGGAGCGGGAGCAGGCACTATAGATCTGCGCGATGATGACGATGCCGCCATCACAGATTTGCACGACAACGATGCCAAAATCACAGATCTGCATGGCAAATCCGACGATTTGTGTGAGCGTATATCACCACCTTTAGCTTCCTTGGCCCAGATGTTGGTGGTGTGTGGTTTATTTCTTTATGGTGGTAGTGTTGCGGCTGGTGTGTTGGGCGGCAGAGTGATTGTTGTGGTAGTTCTTATGGTGTAGGTTGTGGAGAATCTTAAACAAGACGTAGTGTTTCTCCTCAATCGTGTTTGTGTTTCTTCTCTCCGGTGCTTCTTCTTTTTTGTGCTTCTCTTCTCGGTACTTCTTCTTTCTTCTCTCCACAGTTGCCTCTCTCCGGTGGTTCTTATTTCTTTACACTCTGTGCTTCTTCTCTCAATGACAGTCTTCGTTTAAGGCATTGGCTGTAGTGTGGGAGTAATGGCGTGTGGCCAAGATGAAGGGGCGTCGTGTGGCAGTCATGGCGTGCAACTTTCGTTGAGAGTGAATGTATGGAAGAGAGAGGGAATAATTAGGGTTTGATGTGGAGTGGTATGTTGTGGTATTGTGATAAGATTTGGGTAATTAATATAATTTCAAAACACCATTATTTTAATTAATTAATTCTGAGGTTTTAATTATAACTTGAGATTTGAAGTTATACATGTTTAGTCTTATATTTGAATTTGGATATTTAGAAGTAGAAGTTGGTGTAATTTCCACTTAATTAATTTGTAATTTGTGTCTAAGTTTGGGCCATAAATTATGTTCATATTTATTTTATTATTATTGCATTTATTTATTGCTTTAATAATTTGTGAATGAATGTCGTTAAATAACATGTCATGTAGATCACATAAACACCACTCTAGGTATTATACTGTCATGCATTGTTTATATATATATATATATAACTAAATTGATTTTAAGAATTAAAATTGATTGGGTAATTATTAAATTGAAAATCCAAGAGTTTAAAAATATTAAGTAAGTGAGCGTGCAATTTTTGAAGCCGCGGTCTCCCCTTTTAGCACATTAGTAAAAATTTGTGTATGCCTCATGCTAATCTAATTAGTCTCCCCATAGGAGGGCTGCACTGTTTTGGTTACTAAATTGAGCTCATTAGGTGGTGATGTTTTAAGTGTGAATTAATCATATTACCCTATAGGTAATTAATTAATTTGGTACTTGAAATATTATTAATGCGGGGTTAGACACTTAAATCAAGGACATCGCAAGGACTTCCTATAGAATATCCAAACGATGTCAATGATGGCTAAATTTAAATTAAATATTGCATGAGATGCTGAATTTATTTAATTTTGTGGGAGGGTCTCAGCCTAGCCATAAATCACATTTATTTCTCCTATAGAGAAATGTGTTTAATATTTTGAGGTTTTAGGTTATCATCATATTATAGTAGTTTTGGGTCTACTTGTGCATAATTTTTATTCATGCATCATACATGAAAGTATAAATCATATATGCAATTCATGTTTAATTCATTTTTTTTATTTGAATGTCGTATTTTCCACAACTAGTTATATGTTTAGACATTACCAACCAATTGGAGAAAATTGTAACATGTCTCATTATAATTCGTTTGACTTATAACATTTGTTCGTGCTAGGAGATCCTTGTTCAATAGTAATCATAAATTTTCCAACGAAAATGGTGTTATTTTTATGAGATGGTTTATTGCATAATTTTGATTCTCATATCAAGTACTTTGCAATAAAAACATCAAAATAGGATGACCATATTTATTTTCTCGATGGAAGGAAATTTATGATAATTTGAACATCTTAATTATGGAGTCGAGATTATTTTAAAGCAACTGATGGTATTGTAGGCCCTCTAACCTTTTTTCTTTTGAGCAAAGATAGGATTAATGGGGAGGTAGCCTTTCCTGAAAACTCTATAACGAAGTAAGACTATTCGTTGTGTTATGGTTAGTAATTGAGTCTATCTTGATTACAGATTCTAGAGTAACTAATCTCTATTGCAAGTTGTTGCAATATTGTCCTAGGTGACCAAATGGCTCAATGAGATAGAGTATACTATAAGGATAAGCATGGGTACGGTAATATGGAAAGAGCCGTTGGACTTTTTTATTTGCGAAACAATTTTGATTGTTATTTTGTCTCTTTATTATTTTAGAGGAATTATTTGGCACTTAATGTCTAGTTATCAGTTGGAATTAAGTTAAATAATGCTCTTATTATTGTGAGACAAATAGTTAACAATCTTGAAGTCTTATAAATGGTTTCTTTGTGCAATATTACCACAAATGATAAGGGATAGGTGATTCCTTGTATTAATGAACTCTTTGATAAGATTTCAAGAGATATGATTCAAAGACTGGTAAAGATAGATATCTAATTATTTTAGAGGTGGAATCTATGTGGGCTTATGAATCTCATTTAGAGGGTAAAATGATTATGATCTTAGATTTGGTCGCACTTATCCAAAACTCGATTCTGTGTGGATCCTTTTGTGCTCAAGCTACGAGAGAGTACGAGTAATTCATCACTTTTACTGATGATAACTTGAGATCTCGATTCTATCCTTAATATCTTATTGATCCGAAATGTTGAAGAAATTCTAGGATTTTGGATAGACATTGAGAAGTAATTAAGAGAATCGAGATACTTCGATTTGATCAAGGTTTATTATCTCTCATATGATTTTAGGAACCATTTATCGAAAAGGAGAACAAGGTAATACCAAATCAATGATGAGTTATCATCATTACTAATTTCATTTGGGAATGTACACCGGAGATAGCCAGGTTCCTTCATAGCCTAGTACCATTGATTCATTTCTTGAAATACCCCTAGAGTTTTGGCACGGGTGCAAGCCCAGTCTGTACCACATTCATATTTTGGGACTTTTGGCACACAAGTTGAAAGGACGGATTGACAAAATGGAGGCAACAATGAAGGTTTGATTATATATAAGGTATACAATAAAACTAGAAATTATTTCTTCTATAGTCCTCTGGTCAAGAAAGTATTTGTTGAGTACAAATGTAACTTTCTTAGAGGATAAGGCATATAGAAGAATACAAATCCACAAGTAAAATTTTAATGGATAAGATGTTATAACGTGGTTCAAACAACATGATTTCAGATTTCCACATAGAATTAATCTTGATAATTTGGAACTTCCTACGGAATTGATGGTTGCCGATCCTAGTGGGAGAAATGGGCAAGTGATTCAACCACTATTCTTGCCTGGTGATCCCAATGGACAGGGAAAAATCAAAGGTTGTAGTAGAAGAAGTTCTCACTATTCCACCTCCTCGTTATGATCATAGAAAGGTAGTGGAGAGGTTGATCCTAATAAGGGATATAACCAAGTAGTGGGAGGAGAGGAAGTAACTCTGTTTGGACATAATAGAAATACACTTCCAGCGACTAATTGGAGTGAGAGGGTTGTAAGACCACCTTCTTGACACTTATTCTACGAAGAGTCTTTTTAGACAGTCTCTACTGAAATAAGAGAAGGACTCCTCCCCATTTAGGGAAGTAGTAAAAGTTATGAATTTGAAATCATGGAAGGTGAACATAAACTCGGAATTGGGTTTCTTGTACTACAACAAGGTTTGGATATTTGTAGACGCACATAATGGGGTCTAACCTATAAGGTGTGATGATTCTTTAAGATGATAAAAGAATGGTAGATGGGAAGGTTGATGTCTTCAGCGCACGGCTTATGGCTATGGGTTTGTGAAACTCTTCTCACCAATCGACATGCAAAAGTTTACCTAGATCTTTTATCCATTGTTGTTCATTGTGAAAATGATGTACAATAGATGGATGTCAAGACGTTGTTTCTTGAATACATCTTGAGGAAATCATTTACAAAATGTAATCTGGTGGGTTCAAACTAAAGACCATGAAAGTAAAGTTCATGATTTACAAGTTTCCAACTTTGGATTGGGTAATTGTTCAAGATATGGAATATAGAATTTGATCAAACTATTGTGATGTATGTTCTTGATCAAAATCAAGTTTGTGATGTATGTTAAGTATACTCGTGTATACAGAAAGATGAAATAGTTTTCACGACTATTTATGTGAATGACACTCTACTTATATGTAAGAGTATTTTTATTAAATAGTAGTTGGTACCAAAAATTAGACATGAAGGACTTGTGAATGACTGTCTATTTTCTAGACGTCCGTATTTACCGGAGTGGGAGAAAAAGTGGATAGGGTAGGTTCAAGCTTCATAATAATAATAAGATACTATCTACATTTGCAATATTGAAGTGCTGGAGGGATAACCTTCATTTGTGGACTTTACCTATCTTATTTCTCCCAAGACTCATGATAAGATAGAGAAGGTTCCTTACACTCCGGCTATAAGAAGCCTTACTTTGCACTAGAAATGTCATATCTTATACTAGGGATATTGTTGGTGATTATTAGTTTGATCTAGAATCAGATCATTGAATAGAGGTAAAGCATATACTCAAGTGCTTTTTGAAGACGTACAAATATTTCCTTATCTATTCAAGTTTGATATGATGGGATAAAACTAATTCAGATTTGATTTGACAAGGACTCTCAAGCGTCGTCATGATTGGAATATAACTGGGAGATAAAATGGTTATTTGGTTGAGTATAATACAATCTTGGATCATTTGTTAAACAACCGTGATTTCATCGAAAGGTTTTACCATCTTGATTGGGAACATGATCATTAATGTAATGATGAGGTTAACAAGATAGATGATTCGATGTTTCATGTATACTCTAAGGGCAAGTGGGAGATTGTTGAAATTATATATGCTCATAGAGTATAATTCACGACATTTGAAATAAAATATTAATTTACTGTATTAATATGAAGTTGCGTTTGTCCATGGGTCGATTTGATATTACTGATTGAGTGTCTAAGTTGTTAAACACGGAAAGATTTAATTTGTAATTCCAGCTAAAACTAACGTTCATGATCAACAAATAAATATAGACAATTTATTTTGATAAGTTTTATTGAAATCATTCTTTGAATTTGGTAATAAAATTGAGAGTACGTTTGGAACGTATTGCACGAGACCACGTGAAATTAATTTGTGACATTGACCATAAAAATTTAATTTCACTTGACTATTGTACGTGGGATTGTAATCCTAATCGGATAATGGACTTCGATTACTAACTTGAAGTTCTTTGAGGTATCAATGGGTGAGATCAAATTGTTGATCAATATCTTGGTACTTTGGAAATTAAAGTGAACTAACGAGGAACATATATTCGTATTATGGAATCCGTTACCTTTTGGGTATGATCATAATCTCACTTGTTCTTCTAGTGCATAGTAGAATTTGAGCTCAGTAATTCGACATTGAATGTAGAATTCCATGACGTGATGTGATGACATCAAACTTTTAGATAGAAGATGAGAGTTGAGAGTTTATGAACATTCAGAGAAGGGCATTTGGTCATTTTAGCTTGCTCTGAATATTCGAGTTCATCAACAGGGGTAACATGTAAGAAAGATAAGTCAGAGGATATAATTATTGATTATTGTTTCAGTAATTTCTATTTTACTAAGAATGCAATCTCCTTTTTTTAGTGGAATAGAACATGATTAATAAATTAATTTTGACTGATCAAGAGTTGACCAGATCATAATTAATTTATTGGAGCTTAGTTTAATTGGGTCGGATCAGGTTCCCTCGGTGGCTTCACTATAATGGGATTATACAAACTTATTGCATGTATTAGCCTGTGCAGAAATGGACCTAGGTTATGGTACTAGGTTGGTAGGGTTTTTGGAGTGTAAAGAGGTTAAAAATAGTCTCCTAAGACTATTTTTTATTAACCTAGTTTGCAAAGTGGCAGGATACACACTAAAGTATATAGTGTGTGTTTCCTCTTTACGAAGAAAATCCTAATCCTAGTGTAACCTAGATCTAGAGAAAGGTGACCACACACCTGCATGGCTGCCATTGGAGGACACCGAGGAAAACTTGAGGGTTTGAAGCTTTAGTGGAATCAAGAAGCGGTTGATGAAAATTATGTTAAAGCACGCTACAAAGGTAATCTTCTCAGAACCATTTTTGTGTGCAAAAATTATTTATTTCAAGTTGAATACATAGAACAAAAATACTGTAACGGGATGATCTATCACAAGAAATCAATTTTGTTAGAAAAACCCGAGTTTCCAACAACTTGAGCCTTGATGTGTTCCGTATCTATCAAAACCCAAAACATGAAAGTTGTAGAAGAATTTCTTAGCTTTCCACGACGACTCAAACGGATCTCGTATTAGAGAGTTATGCTCAGATTCCTAGCGATGTCAAAACTGTCCAGATCACAATTGACTTCGTTTTGCACGTAATGCCTCCATTTGTATCCGAAATCAAAATATAAGAATAATGAGTACATTAAGGAACTAAATAAATATAAACACTAAACATTAAGGGAAAAAAATATTACATTTTGCATTCGCATCAAATTCCCCCACACTTAAACTTTGCCCATCCTCAGGTAAAACTCTAATTCACTTTCCCAAAAACACCAAAGTTGCAATGCCATCAACAAAGAGCAACTAAGCTTTTCAAAACTCATAAAATTTATGAACAAACATTCTTAAACAACTTAAAATTATTTAGTAATTATTTTCACTCGAATATGGAGCAAACAAGTATGTAGACCCTCACGGAAATAAACACTCGACTCTCATGTGTTTGAAGGGTATGTGTTTCGCTCAAATTCTTTCCACTTGAAGTGATCTACCATAGACTTTCATCTCTTCTCATTCTCCATCACTAGGACCACATGCATCACACGAATCGTAATGTCTTTTCAAGGATTGTAACATGGCTTAGGGTCAAGGTGGGAATTATTTGGGACATAGCTCAAAAGCATTGAAACTAGTGGAGCAAAAAAATGAATCGACCCAGACATATAAAACTACTCCATTTACCAGCTTCTTCAATTTGGCTTTAAAGCATTTAAGCCATGTAAAGCTCTTTCATTGAAAAAGAGATCATTCAAAACAAACACTTTTTGTTTGAAGTATCCTTCACAACATCTTCCACCTTTTTATATATCACGTATAAACGGATTAGTTTCTTGAGAATTTAGGAGGAATTATGAACATGGACAATTTATGGGTTCAAAAAGGAAAAAAAAAAGGAATGAAGCTTAAAAGCGGTTCAACAAAGGAAAAATTAATTACAAGGTAAGCTATCTGGCTTATGTAGTTTATAGCAAAGAGGGCCTTTATCATGTTTATGCATGGATGTGTCAATGTGACCTCGAAGAGTATCAAGGCAAGTTCTAGAGAAACAAATCCATGGGAGAATATCACTCATGAAAGGGAATAGTGAGACTGATATGTATGTGTCAATCTAAAGGCTCAAAATCTCACTGGCTTTTGCCTACCAAATTAAGTTATTACCATCCTCAAAGAAAATAATAACTCAATGTTGGAGGATCACTTATTCAATCATGTTATGAATTCTTCAAAAGTTTAATTGAGTCTTGCAAATAGCACACACAACCAAAAATTAGTCAAATCACAACTTTTTTTCTTAAAAAAATAAATGAATAAATAAATCGCACACCCTAAATTCCCTTTCACCCACAATTCAAACTTAATTGTCCCCAATGTAAATTGAAATGCAAAGAAAATGATAAAAATGACAAAAATATGAATGCATAAAAAGACAAAGGAACGAACTCCCCTTAGGTTGCCTCCCAAGTAGCGCAGTTGCTTATTGTCATTGGCTTGACTTGATCCTTCATTTGTCAATCAGTATAAATCGGATCCTCAAGGTCCAATTTTGCCACATTCTGTACTTGGAAACCTTCATAGAAAGGCTCAAGTCTATGACCATTTACCTTGAATACTTTCGAAGTTGCTAGACTTTGAATTTCTATTGCACCATGGGGAAAACATTAATAACAACAAAAAGGTCCAATCCAAAGAGAATGCGACTTAACTGAAAATAAACAAAGCCTTGAATGGTAAAGAAGGACTTTTTGACCAACTGTAAACTCCTTCCTAGAGATCATTTTGTCATGAAAAGCCTTCGTCTTTCCTTGTAATTTCTTGCATTCTCATAGGCTTCATTACAAATTTCTTCCAGTTCTTGTAGTTGTAACTTCCTGTGTTCTCCACTTTCATCCATCTTCATGTTGAAAACTCTTTGTAGCCCAATAAGCCTTATGTTCTAACTCAACTGAAAGGTGGCATGGCTTCCCAAACACCAGCCGATAAGGTGACATACCAATGGGCATCTTATATGCAGTCCTTTATTCCCACATGGCACTATCAAAATGTAAACTCCAATCTTTTCTACTTGGATTGACCATTTTTTCAATGATGGACTTCATCTCTCGATTTGACACTTCTGCTTGTCCACTAGTTTGTGGATAATAGGAATTTGATACCTTGTGGTTCACATTTTACTTTCTCAACAACGTCTCTACAGTTCGATTGCAAAAGTGAGCGCCTCAATCAATTATTAGAGATCTCAGAATTCCAAACCTGGAGAATATGTTAGACTAGATAAAATCTGTAACAACTTTAGAATCATCACCTCTAGTAGCCTTAGCTTCTACCCATTTCGAGACATAATTAACAGCAACATCAGCAGCAAGTAAAATATACATATAGCCCAAAGATGCCGGAAAATGTTCCATGAAATCGATGCTATACACTTCAAAAATTTCACAAAATAGTATGGGGGTTTGTGGCATCTCATTCTAGGATAAATTACATGTCTTTTGACAATTATCGCATGACTTACAAAAGGAAAATGAATCTTGAAATAAAGACGACCAATAAAAACAACATTCTAGTACTTTCTCGCTGTCCTCTTAGCTTTAAAGTGACCTCTACATGCATAAGAATGACAAAAGGTGATAATAGAAATAATTTCATTTTTAGGGACACACCTTCTTATTACTTGATTTGCACAATGCTTCCACAAGTAAGGATCATCCCACACATAGTACTTGGCATCGCCCTTGATCTTGTCACTTCAAGCCTTAGACAAAATAATAGGTAACATATTAATAACCAAATGATTTACAATATTTGCATACCAAGGTAATGACACACTTGTGGAGAACAATTGCTCATCAGGGAATGTTTCTTCTAGACAAAGTTCATCCTCCACATGAACTAAGCAACTCAAATGATCCACAACACAATTTTTTGTCCCTCTTTTATCTTTGATCTCCAAACTAAATTCACTCAAGAGAAGTATCCATCTTATTAATCTTGGTTTTGCCTCTTTCTATTTTCATCAAGTAACAAAGACTTTTATCACATATTATCTCAAAAGAAACATTCCAATCAGGGGGCTAGATATTGTATCACATATTATCTCAAAAGAAACATTCCAATCAGGGGGCTAGATAACTGGGTTAGAAGCCAACATTTCTGTTAGCCTATCAAATGCCTTTTTACATTTGATTAGCAATAATCCAGTGCCACCTCGAGCACGATCACTTCATAGAACCCCGATCACACTCCAAGCGTCCACGACAAAAGTGTATCCCTGACCACTCATACTAACCCCGAGGATGCAATACCCCGAGCATATAAATCCCACCAAAAAGATACATGACATGCTAGGGGCACATCATGCTCGGGTCACACCTTTCGCCTTTTTGGGTATGATTTAATCTAACGCGTGGAACCAACAACCTCCTAATCCTAATAGAACTCATCTCCCACAGAATCCTATCTTGGATTTACAACCTTATCCCTAATAAACAGGAAGATTATTTCCACTAGGACTCATGCAATTTCAGCATTCTAGTCCTACCAGGATTAACCCATACGTCTCTATAAATACTAGCCTCTCCATCACAATTCAGGTACACAATTATTATTCTTCCAATTTATAGCCTCCTGCATAGATTTTCTTCTTCCTCTTTACTGACTTAAGCACCGGAGGGGCGACGAGGATACACCTCCTCGCCTTTGTTTCAGGTATTCGAAGATCCAGATCGCCCTCCTGAGCAGACACTACTCTATCCTTAGTCGTTGGGGCCCTAATGTCGCACTTGGGCATCAGTCCAAACTCCCTCGCAACCTCATAACCTTATGCTCTTTATTTACGCACCTAAGGTCGAGGAAGGTAAGTGGCGTGTCATCTTCCTCCCGAGCCCAAGGTCTTACGTCTACTAGATTAATCATGGGGATTAGGGTGTTTCCTA
>Ga0068629_1000673_pt1 | contig 10451 bp, 5 predicted proteins | sample InSIn3gowninarea_FD_77432 | JGI IMG/M metagenome (GOLD analysis project Ga0068629, IMG submission 77432) | Clean room microbial communities from NASA Spacecraft Assembly Facility at Jet Propulsion Laboratory, Pasadena, California, USA -... ...
CTGAGCAACCTTGTCTCTTTCTACCTCTTGTTTCTGCTACCCTCACGTGTGGCCTTTGTGATTCATCTGTCTGAGGCAGCTTAGCATGGTGGAATACACATAAGCTTCTGTAGCAGATGACTAGGGCTTCCCCATTTCTGGGTTTCCTCTTTCCCCGAACACAGAGGAGTCAGGGGGGTCCATGTGAGTGATCTGTTTACAGACTATGGGTGCAAGTGATATTGTCCACTCATCTTGACATCTAACTGTGGAAGCCCCACACATCCCTCCAGCCCTCTCTTCCTCAGACAGATGAATCACAAAGGCCACACGTGAGGGTAGCAGAAACAAGAGGTAGAAAGAGACAAGGTTGCTCAGTGGCCTAAAAGAGAGAAGCAAACCTGGGAGAGACACTCAGACCTGTAGCAGCTTTTGCATGGGTGAGAAATATACTTGCTCTCTTTTTTAAGGTTTTATTTATTTATTTGTGAGAGCAAGAGACAGAGAGCACGAGCAGAGGGAGAGGAAGAGAGGGGGAGAGAGAAGTAGACTTCTTGCTGAGCAGGAAGCCCAAAGAGGGGCTCGATCTCAGGACCCTGGGATCATGACCTGAGCTGAAGACAGGTGCTTAACTGACTGAGACACCCAGGTATCCCAGAAATATACTTTCTTTATGTATATGTATATATGGCCACTCACATTTCAGAGTTTATTTGTTATACAGCATAGCTTAGCTTAGCCTCCTACAACTTTTTCTCACACACTCTTGGGTTTAAATGCTAATTCCATTGTTTATAAGCTATATGACCTGGAACAAGTCCCTTAATGAGCCTGATTCTTAATTCTTTGTCTTAAAATGGTAACAATATTTAATTGGGTATTCTTATCAAAATAAACAAACTAATGTGTTAACGGTTCTTTTTGCAATGTCTGAAACAGAGTAGGTACTCATAACTCATGGCTATTACTATTACTACAACGTCTAGTCTCTATGCTAAGCACAGTGGGAAATCCAAAAAAGTATAAGATGTATTCTCCCTTCCTTAAGGCAAATGGATGATTTGGGAAAATAGCCCATGCATTCAGGAGAACTTGACAAAGCCTTACAAGAGATTGTTGATACAACTGAACACACAGTCAGTGCTATTAGACCCAGGAGGAGGGAATGTGGCAAGGACAGCAGAACAAGGTCAGGGACTACCACCCGACTCATCCTGAGTCATACAAGGACTTGTGCTTCTCGAGTCCTCTAAAGCAGCAGGTGCAAATGTGAGATCCTAAGTCCCCATCTGTGCCTGCCTGAGGATCTAGCTGGCACGGGATGGTGAAAATCTTTGACCACGACTGGTTGATCTGATTAAAAGATTCACAAGGCCTGCACAGATGTGGACCTAAGGAAAGGAGAAGGCGGAGAGGTTTGGGAACCCTTCATGTGGCCAACCTGGTGGCAGTGGGATGGATCTAGGGACTTACAAAGCTCTTCCAGCCATAAGAGGTTAAACTGTGAGCCACAGCTATAGAAGTCCAAGATGTTTATGGCCCTTTGCTGAGCTGAGAAAATCATTCCTTCAGAGCTTAGAGTCCATATGAGAGAGCCAAGAATAGACTGGGCAAGAAAGGAGCCAGAAGAAGCCACTGAGTCATTAAGGATCAGGTTCCTGTTTTTATTAAGGGTCTGACAGATAAAACTCAGAAGCCTGGCCCAAAGCCAGGCCGCAGGGATGTGGCGTGGGTTGCCAGGTTAATGTTCAGAAGTTGAGAAGTTGTCAGAGCCTTCACTGGGTGATCGTAATTGCAAGCCAATTAAGTATGCATTACCGCATCTGAGGAAAAAAAGCAGGTTTCCCCCACCCACCAGCTCCCCATCTCTGTCAAAGGAAACTGAAAGCAAATTTATGACACACAGATTTGGCCAGAGCCTTAGAGACGTTCAAGACTTTGGGGCATGGAGCCTTTGTTTTCAGATCTAGAATGACTTTGTCAGATCTCTTGATACCATCTGCCCAAATCTCAGCCATCTGAGTAATTTTCTGTATGGTCAACTCTGTGAGCAATTCAGGCCAAAACCAGGGGCTGCATGGTGCCTCAGCATGGACCCATGTTTCAAAAAGCACTTTCTTTGTTCTCTTCAGACCATTTCTTCAAGCTACTGTGCAGCCCTATGCCTATGCTCCATGCTTACAGACTGGGAAACTGAAGCCAGGGAAGGGATTATCTGTGTGGGTCATCTCACAATGGTTTAGATGAGAAGCTGTGAATGAACCTGAAATAGCCTTTTTAGAGTAATATTTCACTGAGTTCCATGCAGCTGCTGATTTGAGACTTAACTTCATCATCTTTAAACCAGGGATGATGTGCAATAACAAAAACAATAAAAGAAAGAAGAAAGAAAGAAGAAAGAAAGAAAGAAAGAAAGAAAGAAAGAAAGAAAGAAAGAAAAGAAAGAAAGAAAGAAAGAAAGAAAGAAAGAAAGAAAGAAAGAAGAAAGAAAGAAAGAAAGAAAGAAAGAAAGAAAGAAAGAAAGAAAGAAGAAAGAAAGAAAGAAAGAAAGAAAGAAAGAAAGAAAGAAAGAAAGAAAGAAAGAAAGAAAGAAAGAAAGAAAGAAAACTAGGGATGATGCATGTTTCATAGGTGCGCTATGGGGTTCCATGGAGGTTACCACTGAGGAAGTTATCCAGCTCAGCATACGTAGCACATAGCAAAAGGCCTTCAGGATGAATTTCAGAATCTGAAATATGAATTTCCAGGAAGGGAGCAGGACCACCCAAGGGAACAGTGTCATCCCCATGGCCACAGCTTCTTTGTCACATGTTGGTACTCTCCCTCTTTCTCTTTCCTTGCTGGCAGCCGCCCAGTCTCTCTGTGTCTCCCTGGCTTCATGTCATGGATGTGCTGGCTTGTGTTTGGGGGAGACGTTCCTTGATCCTTAGGAATGGATTTTGGAGTCAAAGAAAGAAAACCTTTGCCTTCACCTTGAAATGAGTCTAGAGCAATGATTATAGGAGCTTGGGGAGTGGTCAAGGGCAGGTTAAGGTCAAGGACAGACCAGACCTCTGCAGCGCTAAAGGCAAACCTACACCTACAACCAGCATGGGAAACTTTGGAAGGGAAGCTCTTCCCTCTTAGCTTTCCTTCCCCCCTCTCCCATACAGCTTCTTATGACATTTTTGTGGGCAATTTTGCCCCTTTATTCAAAGCAGGATAAAGATGCTGGGGCTGGAGAGGACCATGCAGTGCCATCTATCCCCATCAACAACTCTTCTCCTCCCAGTTAACTTCTCATTTGCAACATGTGGATGATCACTCCCATCTGACAAGCTCTTTGTGCAGACTTGAGTTAATGCAGTACCTGACACATTCTAGGCCCTCGGTACCTGATTTTGATAATGTTCATGTGTTGGGTGCCACATGTAGTGCTGGACACTGTACATAGTAGGATTGCCCTGGCTCCTATTCTTAGATATCCTGTAGAGGTGACACAGCACAGATGCCTCACATCCACACGTCCAGTAATTAGGCTACATAGACCTGGATCCTCCTCATGTGATTTGGTCCTCTCCCCATGTTGCCCATGTGCTGTGGGATGAGCCCAAATTTGTCCCTCTTTAAAATGGAGACCAAGAATGTAACTCTGTGCCTCATGAGAAAGATCACCAGAGAAGTCACCATGTTTTATTACAGACTCATTGGGAATTAGTACCAATCACACCAAATGACCTATCCTAGAGATATGCAGTAAGATTTCTGGAGATAGGGAACTAATTAAACAAACAAAAATACATATCCTCACAAGAGATCAGGAGACTTCTGGGATTCTAGGATGCTCTATGTATTGAAATAGGTGATGGTTACATGAGTTATTCATTTTGAATAATTCATTGAGCTAACCATTTTTATTTTTTTGAGCTGAATATTTTAAAACAACGATTGTATTGAGATATAATTCACATATTTGTAATTCATCCATTTAAATCATACAATTCAATAGTTTTTGGTATATAGAAATATATACAGATACATAAACTCATTTATTATGGTCAATTTTAGTACCTTTACATCACCACAAAAAGAAACTGTACCCTTTAACTATCATCTTTCTGTAGCTCCCACCTACTCAGACCAAAGCAATCACTAATTTACTTCCTGCCTCTATAGATTTGCTGATTCCGCACATTTAGTATAAATGGGATCATATAATACGTGGTTTTTTGCAAGTGTCTTTTTTTCATTTTGCATAACATTTTCAAGATTCATCTGTGTTGTGACATGTATCAGTATGTATTTTTTATGATCAAATAATATTCCATTGTGTGGATATACCACTTTTGTTTATCAGTTCATCAGCTGACAGACATCTGGGCTGTTTCTACCTCAGGGCTATTATGAATGTGCTATAAGCATTAGTGTACAAGAGTTTGTGTAGACACGTTTCCATCTCTTGTGGGTATGCACAAAGGAGTGGAAGTGTTGGGTCATATGATAACTCTCTGCTTAACTTTTTGAGGAACTGCCAGAAAACAATTTCCACAGTGGTTGCACAATTAACTTTCCCATGAGCAGTGTATAAAGCTTTTGATTGCTTCACATCCTCACCAATACTTGTTGTTATCTGTCTTTTTGATTATAGCCATCCTAGTGGGTGTGCGGTGGTATCTCTCACTGTGGTTTTCATTTGCATTTCCCTGATGACTAATTATGTTGAACAGTTCGATTTATGTACTTTTTTTTAACATACATCCTACTTTAAAACATAGTGTTCTTTTAAAACACACTTGGTCCTTGACCCTTGATACCTGTAACAGTTGCCTGCCTGGCCCTTAAAGAACAGATCTCTGGAGGCTGGAGGTTTTGTATCTCCCAAATGGAATTCACTTCTTGGGTTAACCAAGCCATCTTGGTACCAAGCTAGACTGGAACTCCTCTCCCTTCCAGCAAAAAATTTCCCCTGGATCATACATGGATGGGTGCTGAATGTACCTGTGTGTGGGTATATAGCTTTTCCCATACACTCAGGTAAATTCAGGTTGTGGAATAGAGTAGAAGGCTAGGATTCGGATGTAGGTTAGCCATCTAAAAAACCCTATGTGTGACTCACGTCCTTATCTTTTCATTAAGGCACCAAGTCCAGGGCAAGAAGATTGGTGTACTCAATCCAGACATGGGGCTTAAGAACAGAATCGTCTCTGGAATAGGTGAAGCGTAGCCCTTAACAACATGTGTTACTTCTCTTATTTTACACACAGGGTACCTGAGGCTTAGAGCAGTAATTAACCCAAGCCTTAGAGTAATTTAGACTGCACGTGTAGTCGGGGGGCTAGCCACTTCTGTGCATGCCTCTGATCACTTAGGCTATTCTTCCTCTGCTGATCAGTGGGCTGAGTTCTTCCTTTTCCTCTTATTGGGTATAAGATCTTAATGTTTCTAGCTTCATTCTGGCACTAGGTACCACTATTGTTTTGAAGGTTAAGGGAAGTGTGTTGGTTGGTTCTCCAGGAAGCAGAGGCTGAGGTGGAATTAGGAGTGCACAGGGGGCAGCCCAGGTGGCTCAGTGGTTTAGCGTTGCCTTCGGCCCGGGTCATGGTCCTGGAGACCTGGGATTGAGTCCTACCCATGTCAGGCTCCATGCAGAGATTCTGCTTCTCCCTCTGCCTGTGTCTCTGCCTCTCTCTCTCTCTCTCTCTGTCTCTGTCTCTCATGAATAAATAAATGAAATTAAAAAGAAAAAAGGAGTGCACAGGATTTTGAGGGGAGCATGTGTGAAAGAAGGAAAGCAAGCAGAATTGGGCGGGGGGACCCATAAGATGCACACCTAAAGTCTCTGCCAGCTCGATGGGGAGCTACAGAGGAAGGACTGCTCAACCGAGGATTCTCCCTCAGGGGAAAAATAATTGGGTCTTCATACAACCACCTCACTCCCGCCTGGTCCCTCCAAAGTAGTTGAAGTTGACCCTGAGGGAGCTAAAATCTGGCACCTGTTATCTAGGCACGCTCTTCAAGTCCTTTCTTAAAAGGGGAGCTGAGGAGTACATGTCCTCTTCTGCCAGGGCTCCAGGCAAAGCCAGACATTCACTTATTGACTGAATCATGAACTACAGACCTGGGATATAAACTGAAGAACAGGTGGATTCCAATCTCCCTGCCCTCTCTTTTTTGTGGGTCACCTCATGAGTGATGTGTCACTGAGCTGGAAGGACTCTGCAAGGTCTTTGGGCCTCAGTATTCAAGGACTTGGGGACAGATGAATTACCTCACATCCTTTGTGCTGTTACTGTAGCATGAATTCAGGTCTCTGCTGTGAGCCACAGTCACCATAGTCCTTCTCACCATGTTCAAACAGCCGCTTTCCCCAGTATCAGCCAGGATTCTGAGAATACCAAATCTTCTGTGGTGCTAGATTGCTAGTGCAATACAAAGGTTAATACAAAAGAAAATTCCAGTTCGCTTTGTCTTCCAGAAACTTCTTTTTGGGACAATCACATGCTATGCCAAATATAGAATGAATTACAATGACTTTCTGGGTTCTGTGGTCCTAGGTTCCCAATTTCCCCTCTATAAAATGGGAATTACTGTGATTGCCTCCCTCCTCATCCTAAAAGGGCTGTAGAGACTTCAGTGGCATAATGGAGGTAGAAGCCTTTGAGCACCTCATTCCAAAGTTATCAGAGCATCTTTTGCCTAAGGCTCTTGAAACTTCTTAAAAGCACCACCATATTTTCATCAAATAAAAAATTGCCCAAGAGAGATCTCATTACAGCACTTGGTGGGAATCTGGCATTCATTCTCACATTCCCCTATGATCACAGTCTTACCACAAAGGGCATCTTTCTGCTGGTTTATCTGCAGAGCAGTCTAGGGCAGAAGGCAAAAGCACCAGAGTATCTTGCTCACCTCCTCCTCTCTGCTGGGGCCCTGGCTGTTGTTCCCCAGTGTGGTCCCCAACACTCTGGTCTCCTTGGCATGGTTATTCTGTTTGCCAAGCTAACTTTTATTTAATTCAATTTCTTACTGGAGATTCATTGAGAGTATTTTTGTCCACCGTTCAAACTCATGAGACTAGTATGTTACTGGGAAGAGCATGTCCAAGGTGCTGTGGGAACAGGGAATGCAGAAGACAAAGCCCGCTAACATGAGAAAGGACTTCCCTTCACTTCCTCATTTACAGGTAAAGCAGACACAGTGAGCATGTGCCCAGCCATGTGAGACTCGGTTCACCTGATCGAAGTAGCCTGATTCTTGCATCTAACATTCTAAAGTGAGGTGGACTCAGTTTACCTAATTGGAGTAGCCTGTTTCTTGCTTCTAAGGTGTAGAGTGAGGTGGAATGAACTTAGGTTTTAGAGTGATGGGCTCGGGCTCTGCCACTTACCGTCTGAGCTTGTGCAGGTGACTTAACCACTATGAGCCTCAGTCTTCTCGGCTATAGAGATAATAACTCCCTCCCTTCAGGAGTGCTCTGACCAGAGATAACATATGAAGAATGAATGAATCGTAAGAGACAATCAATAAGGGATAATTATTAAAATCATCACATTGTCTGCTAGAAATCAACAAGTAGTTATTGGATCATACTCTATCTATTCATCTGTTCAAACATCCTTTCATTCATATAACATTTCTGAACTCAGAGTTGTGTTGGACTCAATGAGAAGTCCTACCAAGAAATAGAAAGCAGTTTCCTTGAGTTCAAAAAACTCAAACTCAAGTAGCAAACAATAAACTAGAGAGGAATCAAATTATAAAATGGAAACCATCACACCTTCTTGACCATGCTGTTAAGAGTGGAGCGTATAGGCCTGCAGCCTCAGCCTCTGGCCCCAGGTGGGTTCACTTAACAGGTAGCCCAACTGGAGTTGTATCTTACACAGGGACATCGGCAGTCTGTGAATCTGCTATGAACCCATGAAGCATGAGTTTTAGGCCTCCTCATCTGGAAGAGCTTCTTCCAAGGTTCTGTACCTAATTTTGTTTTTCTTACCTATAGAGGGCCCCCCTAAATTACATAAACATCAAGCCCACAAATCTTTAATTATCCCTTATGGAGGATTGAGTTTTAAAGTCGGAAGGTAAAGTAGTAATCTACAGGTTCATGTCTCACAGCATGCTCTCGGAGAGTTGGGAGCACTTGGATGAGGTGAAGAATCAGGATACCTTGAGATCTGAAAGGAAGGTACAAATCAAGGCAAGACAAACAGTGGAGCAAGGATTTGAAAGCTGGAAGCCTCGTGGAGTGAGAGAAAAAATGAAAGGGGCAGGTGATGCGGGATGTGAGGGTAGAGAAGTATACTTTAAGCAAAATACTCATACAATGTTTACATTACATGTGCAAGAATAGTGTATAACGCATAATGGTGGAAACTTGTTTGGAGTCACACTGATCTGGGCTCTACTTATTTGAGTACTGTGACTTCTCAGACAGGTCAAGGAACATCTTAGAATTACTTTTTCAATTGTACATGTTATACTCATCTTGAAAGTACTTTTGAAATTTCAGATTACAAAATTAGGGAGATGTTTTGTGGAAATTATTTGTAAACTGTAAAGAGCTCTGTTTACCAATATTGGTTCTAATTCATTGTACTCATACTGCAGCTAGAATTTTCTTGTCACCCGGGCACTGAGGAGGTGGTATATATATATTTATATATATAAATTTTATTCTTGTCACCAACATGATAATAGTGGAAAGCACCCTTAGGGGGAAAAAAAAAAACAAACCCCAACCCCTAGTACTTCCAGAGTGAAAGCTCCAGCTCATTATGATTTTAAGCAATTCCCTAACTTCCCCAAGCCTCAGTTTCTCTATCTAAAGCATGGAAGTTCTTATACTTTGCCCTTAAACATCAATGAGGTAATATCTTGACCAAATTTATCTTTAAGTTCCTTGGGAGGAAACAAATGAAAACCATCCGATTCACTTTCTTTATTCTGACCTTTTCTAGAATGTGGAAAGGAGAATGCCTCAAGACTTTGAGGAAGCACTGAGTGCCACAGCCTCCTGTGGGCCGGACTGTAATGAGAACAACATTGGTTGAATGCTAGCTGTTGGACATACAGTTTTGCCTCAGTCCCCTAATGAACCTATATCCTTGCCATTATGGTTTGCATTACAGAGATGAGGAAAATGCGGCTGAGAATATTTGAGCAACTAACTACCTCAGTTACCACCTCTGGTAAATGGAAGAGCAGAACTTCAAACCCAGGTCAAAGCTGGAGCCTCCTTTTCCTGGTGTTCCCAAGTTGATTTTTAGCTCCTTTGTGTCTAGGGCAAAGAGGATTGAACCTATGTTCTACAGGGAGTCAGGCTGGTCACAGGTAAGATGACATGAGGCTAAGACTCTTGTAGACTCAGCAGGTTGTGAAATTGCTAGTTATTGTTTTTAAACCAGGGAGAAAGATTCCACACGTGCTCTTACAAAAGAAGTTGGCTTCCACATCTCATAGTTTTTGCCACCCTTGCCTTTTCTGGATCAGTGTCCAAAATAAAAGACTGTCTTCCCTATGTGCTATGGCTGCTTCTGGTAAGCTGTCTCTTCAAAGGTCTAATCAAGGAGGCCATCATGGTGCCTACATGTCACAGAAAGAATGGGGCCTCACATCTCCACAATGGCAGAAATGAGTTCAAAATCAAAGACTACCTCAGTTTTGGAGCATTTCCACTTGTGATGTTTGACATCCTTCAGACATGGTCTGAGACACTGACAGGACCAGCATCTTCTCAGCATCCTATTATTGAGGAATAACAAGGATGGGAGGAGTTCTCCTGCCACAGATACACCTGTGGTACTAACCATCCTTCCCACAGCCCTTAAGGCAGTGTCTCTTCTCCATCCCGTACACACCCCACTTGGTTCACAGGTCTCAACTATTAGATGAGTAATAAAATAGGATATAAGCCTCCCTTCTGGCCAATCCCAGAGCTAAAGTAACATGTTCAAACACCCTGTTATTATTATTACCAATGATAATAAGAGGAATAATGAGCAAGAAGAATTGCTTTTACTAAATAAATCAGGAAAATGCACTTTACAACATGTTCCAGAGACATGTCAAGAGGCTCTCTAAATGCTTGGATGATGTTGGATCATGCGTTGCTCACCATTATGAGGGAGTTTCTCTACAATTACTGGTCTCTTAACAGCAGGTTAGGACTCATCTTATAAATATATAATAACATAAACGGGCTTTCTGTCTATCCACTACTACATTATAAGTGTGTGTTTTCTTCCTATAAACCCCTTTTTTTAATAGGTGTGTTTTGGAAATGATACCATAATTGTAGCCATTTAAAGACTAAGATATTTAACCTTGATCTGTTGCTATTTTTCTCAATTTTGGAATTAAGAGGGAAATCGTAGTTTCCTTAGCTCTATAGCCTTCTCTAGGGTCAAGTGCTCTGAACATGCCAAGCATACAGTAAAGGTGCCCAATAAGTGTTTTTTTTTTGTTTTTTTTTTTTTTTGAGTGAATGAATA
>Ga0068629_1000683_pt1 | contig 10408 bp, 5 predicted proteins | sample InSIn3gowninarea_FD_77432 | JGI IMG/M metagenome (GOLD analysis project Ga0068629, IMG submission 77432) | Clean room microbial communities from NASA Spacecraft Assembly Facility at Jet Propulsion Laboratory, Pasadena, California, USA -... ...
AGAGAGATAGAGAGAGAGTGGTGGATGTGATAAGAGAGTTATGGATTATGAGAAAAGTAGTATGGTTGTCACTATCTGGGCAAACAGAAGAAGAGTTTATGCTAGACCACTTAGGATCTTTAGAATGATAATAAAATTTTCTACTACAATATTTTGAGTTCATTGAGTGGGTGTTCGATGATAGGGGTTGGTGATTTGTGTAGTTGGTACTATAAAAGTGTAGTTTCCTAAAAATGATTTTATTATTTATTTAATAAATTATATTTATACTTTATAAATGAATTATTACAATATTACAAATATCAAAATAAAGTTGATATTACAATACAATGTCATGGGTTATATTAAATGCTATATCATTTATCATGGTTCATATTTTAAAGTTTATTGAATATAAAAATGATTATATTATTATTGAAGATCGATATTCACTCCTTTTTATGTCCTTACATGCTATATATATGAGTGGAATAGGTAGACCTCCAAAAATCAAAACTCTTTGATATGATAAGATCTTTGATAGGTGGTTGTAAACTATAATCTTTATCAAGAAATGATGTATATCAATGTCACATACTATGATAAATTATTATACTATGAGCTCAAAAACTTTATATATTTGGTACACATCACAATTTTACTAAATCCATGTAGTTGATGGTATGCATCTTCTAGATCGATGATTCTAGATTTTTATGGTTGAGTTATTGGATTGAGTACATGAAGATACACTAATGAACTTACCATGAATCTAATCCTAACCATCTAGAGATTCATTGCTACTTATTTTGAGAATTGTACATACACTTCACATCAGGTTCATGTGTTACTTGTATATTTATTGTAATATCATATAATGTATCGTATCTATTTCTTCTTATATTTTAGATCATTTATTTATTATATATATTCATATTTTACACAATTTGAGGTCTAGATTTTAGTGAACCTAACATTCTTACACACCTAGAGTTCACTCTAGACCATCCCTTATTAGGATTTATGAACTCATTCATATTATTATCTCTTCCCTTACCAACAATGTGTAGTGTAGTATCTCAAGAAAATAATAAAATTAGGGTTTATTCCACTTATATTCCAAAGATGAAATTTAATGATGGAATAACCTATAGTTTCTAAAAGTAAGATTTATTTTTCTAAGAGTAGGAAAAGTATTAGGGTTAATCCTAGTTTACCTATGCAAGAATATGATTTTAATGATCAAATAGAAACTGATGAGAATAATGATATTGAATCTACAAATTCTAGTAAAATAATGGATATTATTGGTCAAACTCCTTATAAGCTTCATATATATATTAATGATGATGATTTTGATAATATAAGCTTAGGAATTCATAGTGATACTTCTAATAGTAATACTGAAATTGAAGAATTAGATAGAATTCCTACCCATGTTGGATTAATAATGGATTTTTTTCTAATAAAGAAAGTTTGAAATATTTATTGATATTTTGATAAATTATGAGTTATTAGAAGTGGATTCCATAACATTGTAGTCATCATATAGTGTATTTTATTACAAAAATGTAGGTTCCATAAAATAAATGATTTCTACTATGAAGAAAGATGACTCTTATGGCATCCACTACTACACACACACCACTAGCAATGTGTAAGTAGATAATATTGAACCTATGAAAGGGGTGATAAGTGAGGATGTCAATAAAGAAAGTTAAGCTAAATGTGAACAAATAGTAACCCATTCTAAATATCATAATGTATGTATGCTTCCTGATAAAGGTAAGGGCATTTTGACTAAAATGAAACTACAGTAGATATTACTAAATAACTTTCTACTATAATTAATAACATTTATAAACATAATCCTAGTTGGTTAAAAGTAGAGCATGTGATAAAACTTGATGCTATTCTAAATGCTCAAGAGGATGATTATTACCAAAAGGCTAATGATGAACAATAATTAAAATTTATGTTAGAATTGGTTGATAAGCTTGAACATGAAAAGATACATAGAATTGGACTATTTCTAAAATTAAAGAGGATGAACTAAGGATGAAAAATCTAAATAAACCTCCCTCTAAAACTAGTAACACACCACCATAAACCACAAAATCAACCCCAAATATCAACATACCTATAAAGAATAATGCTATAGTTCTCAATTATGGAAATACAATATAGGAAATGATTACGAAATTAGAAAAAGATATACATAATGATGATCATGATTTTTATTTTTGTTAAAGCATCTATTAACTAATAGAATTATTTCTAAATTGCTAATTGGTAAGAAGAGTGTTAAATTTACAAATTTTGATGGTTTTCAAGATCCAAAAATGCATGTTAAAAGTTTTCAAGAGAAAGCTATGGAATATGTTCATGATCAAGATATGCTTGTAAAGTTATTTTCAATTAGTTTGGAGGATGATGCATTGAAATAGTATTTTACTCTTCTTGGAAAAAGTATTGATAAATATGATGATTTGATACATAAATGATTAAAAACACTTTAGATATAATATTGCAAAAAAGGTTTAATTCAAATATTTATGTAAAATTAAGGAATTACCTAATCAATCTCTATCTTATTTTGAGAAAGTATGGAAATAAATTACAAATACAATTACTGTGCCTCAATAAGATTTAAAGGATACTTTTACAAATGTTGTGTTACCTATGTATAAATTATTGGTTATCTCTAATCATGATTTAACATTAGTTGGAATGATAGATATTTTACTTAAAAAAGAATATTATATAAAGAAACTTTATAATAAACATTCTCAAAAATATTAAAATAATAAAACAAAAGAAAAACCTAAAAACTATGATAAGAAACCTCATATATATATATATATATATATAAAATTAAAGTTGTAGCATCTAATGTCGATAGTAATAATAATAAAACACAAAGGAAGTTTACAAGGTTAACTGATATTGTTGATAATATTCTCAATGTGTTATTAAAATAAGAACTTATTGAGCTTCCACCAATGGTTCAACATCACTTTCCTAATGTTGTTCTTAAAAATTATATATATGAATAATTTTGCAATTATCATAGGATAACAGGATACATAACAAAAAATTACAAGGTTTTAAGAGATATCATTCAATGTTTCATTAATAAAAAAGTTATTTAGATGGATGATAATATTAAAGCAAAATATGGACCTATATACCTCAATAATAAATAATTGAAGATATTTACAAACCCTCTATAAAGAACATGTTTGTACCCAAAAGGCTTTATTAGTTTGATAAGTACTTCAAATTACGTGAGTTATTATTCCTTTAACAAACATGGATGCATATAATATTAGAAGAAAAGAAGAAAAGGCTATAATGGAGATAGAAAAAAATGCAATGGATAAGCTTATGGAATGAACATCGCTAATGACATGCAAAATTATTTACATGTTTCCTATGATATAAAATACACTACCATAAAGGCACCAATATTTGTATCTTCATCTACAAATGGTGTATGGATTATAAGACCTTACCAGATACATAAAGTTTTTGCTAAAAATGGAAAAATGTTAGATTATAGTGCATAATAGGTAGGTTAGTTTTCTGGGGGGGGGAATGTATATGGTTTGTAGTGATATGGACTAATTCATTATTTTATTAACTTTTTTGGTAAGTTTTTAAAATTTTTCTCATATGTTTTTATTTCTAAATTATTAAAACCCATGTTGTTGATGGTGTTTGAACTATTCATATATTTCTATCAATGTGTATTTCCTAGATTAAAATAAAAATGAATAGTATATTATTTATCTTTATGGTCTATTGAAATATTTTAAGAGGTGGGTATTAAGTTTTAAATTTGCTAAAATGAAAAACCTTATTGGTATTCATAATTATCAGATATTATAAAATTCATATTTTTTCATTAGGAATTCAAATTTGATATTTCATATTGCTTATACATTGTTATGGTTTTATGTATAGTTGAATTCAGTTCATTGTATTAATTATTCTTTTCTAAAATATGATTTCCATGACATGTATGGTTTATTATTAGTAAATTTTCAATTTATGCTTTTATATTTAATTTGCAAATTATAAAAGTACAAATTTTACACAACTAAGATCATTCATACATAATATATAAACCACAACATGCATTCAAAATTGTAAATAAAGTTGGAGCTAAAAAGAATCTCTCTCTCTCTCTCTCTCTCTCTCACACACACACACACATATAGGATCCATGTCTTATGGTATAATCTAGTGGCATAAACTACTATCACTACTCCTAGCTTCACTAATCATAGGCCTCATACTACTACTAATACTTTATGTAAAAATAGACATTGCACCTAATACATCTCTAGAGCTTATCACATTAGTGACCATTATTACCTTAGCCCTATCATATTTTTACTTAAGTGTTACAATACCATTTTTTATCTATCCTATCTATCAAACTATGCATGAAAGCCTACTAATCATAGGTATGTCTACCCTCTCTTATAACCTCTTCATGGACTAATCCATGGAAGCTATTTGTGCATCCCTCGCTAAAAGTGTGATTTTTAGGGTAGATAGTTATGACAATAACCTTGAAACCATGGTCTCAAAAGGCTTAAACTTTTTAACCTCTACCTATATGATAAGAATTAGAGTATTTATCTCTGCTACAAACACATAGAAGTCATAAGTTAGTATGTCATATATAAATAAAAAAATTGATATACTATTAAGTGTGTCATATGGTGTTACCTACTACTACAAATGGTACTACCTCAATCAAGGTATCTAACTTCAGTGTCTATGTAGTTGGTGATCCTTGCATTCAATTATCACACATAGAATTATCCATATTTTATGAATCCTCATCAAAATACCCCTCTTAAGATACAACCATCTCATCATCTACATCCTCATTATCCTCTATACCTAATGGGGTTGGTCAAACTATGTTCCACCATGTCATGTATCCCTACGTAATACCCAGAGTCATAGAGGTAGGCTATATGGAGTCTATTATTCATGATTCCTCCCATGTTATCATCCAAGTAGGTATAATCTATGCCTCTTGGGGAATATACCTCTTGATTCTCTATCTGATGTAATAAATGGAGGTAGGTGGAATAACCCACTTTTTACCAAATTACCTAAGCACCTATTATGGCAAATAGACCTCTATAAGATTTCTTTGGGTTTGAATAAAGCATAGTTTCATCATTCAAGCAAGCTAATAAGAATACTCATCCCATATATAGTTAGCTTAGGAGACCCATACAAAGTCTTGAAGCTACAGTCTATCAACCTCTCATCTCCTCATGTCTAAAGTTTATGGGCACCGATACCCATGTAACCTATAAATATTACAGGTCAATGCAATGTTTGAGGAATCCTTCCTCATCTTTTATAGTCCAACTAGTCAAATCATAACTATATTCTCATATGCCCAAACTTACAGTAAAACTACATGAGTAATACTAATGATAAACTTATCTATAAAAAGATAATTTTATAAATCTAATTTCATAAATCCATGTAAATTTATACCAACATAATGAGAGCCCATGCATATCTTGTATGCTTGGTAGAAATGTACTAAATAATATATACCATTACAAAGGAAAGGATGAGCTACTCTTATCCATATATATGTATATACATATAATGGAGGAAATCAATAGCCTCAATTTCCTAGAAGAAGATAAAAACTCATCGCATGCTCAAAAAGAAGACTACATAAGTACTCAACAACATGTTCCTTCTGTCATGATAGGGGTACCTTAAAATCATACCAATCCTTATCCACCATGTCACCAAGATGACTCCAACAACTAGAAGGTAATGGAAAAGTCTACTCAAAATGTTCTCATAGCAAATTGACAAGGTAAAAATGATAAGTAAACATTCCTAAGTCATATTTTTATCTAATTTTAACCTAACTCTAGCTAAATGAATGAACTTCTCAATGATAAATTTTATGCTATGAAAATATTGACCCATGTGTATAAAATATAAGTAAATATTTTAATCACCATATGCCTCTTTTTCAAAAGCTAATTATACTACATTCATATAGCTAACAATGTTCAAAAAGTAAAATTGAGGTACATATTTGATGCATGATGTATGAAAATGATAAGCTTGACTAATAGTATTATGCATCATTGATAAAATTGATGATGCTCAATTTTCATTATTTATTACTACTTAATGGACATTTCTAGCTGTGTGTTTTATATAAAATTGGCAAATGATTCAAGTATTATATTTTAATTCTAGTTTTGATGGGTCTAAGTAGATGCATAAAATGAATGTTACATGATGAAAATATGAAGATTTTAAATTATCAAAATTAGATTTAATTAAATACATGTGCAAATTTTTCATTCCTATATAAAGGCATAATTATATAATGGTAATTTTCTAAATAACTAACTTCAAGTGCCAATTGAATATGGTATTTTTCATAAAGTTCAATTTCATTATTCTCATGTTGTCCATGGTATGATTAAGATGAAATTATGAAATCTTTCAAATACTCATATTATTATTACAGTTTTAATGGATCAAAAAGATTGGTATCAGCCTTTTATGATTATTGCATAGACAAAAATATATAAGGTTAAAAATTGAAAAATATATTGAATAAGGAAAATATTATTCTATATGGTTATATGGCTTAATTATGTAATCTACAATGCTTCAATTTGTAGTGTCACAAAGATTCATCTGAGGTTACTCTATATTCATAAATTACAATGCTATAGTTTGCTATGTACCTTTGTAGAAACCATTTTTAAGTATTACTCTTATGAAAATGAAAATTATTATATAGGGTCTTAGTGTTAACACATAAATTTGATTTATGTATTTGTTAATAAATTATAAAATAGTTGTCCGCACTTGTAAATCAGTTATTAATGTTATCTTGGATTTCATTAATATATATCATTTCTTACTATGTTTCTCTTACTTATGTAGGTACATGCCGACTCAAGGAGTGCATCATATTATCTACTACCTATATAAATAAGGGATCTAATAGTAAGTCCATAATCAAGGATACACATGATCCTGCGTATGGTCTTGATATTGGCAAAAACCCTGTTAGGTGTCTCTTGACACTGCCTATCAAGCCGAATTTTGTGTATCCCCTTCTTACGAGCATTTTGAAGAACTAAAAGACTTATCTGATAATCATGTTGTGATCATTTTGAGATTTGAGTGGGGGTGTAGACTCGTTGAAGATGGATCATAGCCAAACGAAGGTCACTAATGCTCCTCTATGAATGAATTCAAACCATCGATGTTCCTATTCAAGTCGATGAACATCACCTGCGACCTCTTTCTGTGACTTTTTAGCTTCATGATTTCAGGTGTGGACAACGTTGGATCCCAGGATTTCATCAACAGCTTCATTTCGAGCATGCTCTATGAAGTGGGTATATAACTTCTATCTTGATAGGTGGTGTCATCTTATGCCTGACTACATATACATATATCTTATATCTTGTATAATATGAGTTTTACAAATAATTTTGAGTTTATCATTTTGTCAAGATACTTGTTCCATTTTTTCAGTTGATTATCTCTTTCGTTATTTTGTATAAATTGCAATCCATAGCTTGAATACAAATATATTGGGTTTGTAGATATTTACCTGCTTATTTATTTGCATGCTCAATTTTATTTGTAAACACTTAGGTTATACTTTACTATTTAATTTTCTTTTCTATTTTTGATAGAGGAAAGTCAATAATTCAAATTTGATTTTTAACTACCACATGCTATAAAATATTTTAGAGAGCCTTTCAAAATCTCTTCTTTTTTTTATTAATTTCAAATTTATCCACCAGTTTTAATAAAAAAAAATGCTTTCATGATCTTTGTGATACATAATGTTATTACCTATTTGAATTTAATATCATTAAATTTTTTAGATCTAATATGACTATATCCATGTTACTAATAGCATGGGTTTATTATGAATTAATTGTAAATAGGGCATGTTATAAAATATTTTAAAATTTTAATAAAAATGCCATTCTTTCACAAATATACATTGATATAAGAATGATGAATAAAACTACAAAAGACAAGATTGCTAACTTCTATAGAATTCATGGTGTCAATGGCGTAGGTTTGCATTAAAAATTAGAGCACTTAATCAATGTAATATGATTCAATATGCAAAATTGATATGTAAGGCTAATAAATGTTTTAATATTTGGTATTTTATATAAAAATCAAATAATATTATGGATGATAACTCAATATTATATTAATCAATATTTTCAAGGCCATGATCCCTCCATGAGCAACAACTCTCAAAATTATAAGTTATTACAAGCTTGGGATATCAAAAGACCTCACCAACTTGATAATTAGGGTTTTAAAGAACTATGACTCACATCAACCATAATGACACATTATATATTATATTGATTTCATCCTTTATCTTTCAATTGATTATTCTTTCATTGGATATGATCTATGTAAGTATTATGTTGGATTATTCTTAAGGTATTATTTGGGAGAGTAAGATTCACATAAAGATTCTCTCCTTATATACGGACTTCAATTTTTGGCTTGGTTCCCTTAAGCAACTAGCATAAGGGGTAACACAAGATCAAAAGGGGGGAGAAAACATATTGTACTTGACATATCGATCAAAAAAGTGAAGTTCACTTTACTATTAAAAAATTTCTTTTCTTCTCTAAGCTTATTTGGATTATCTAATTTCAATATTGTTTATTTCATATCCAAAGAGGGGTAGAATTTAGATGCCTAAAAATAATTTATTTCTTGTTTAATAAATCATTATTATACTTTTTAAATGACTTATTTAAATATAACAAATATCAAGATAAAGCTTATATTACAATGCAATATCATGTGTTATATTAAATGCTATATCATATATCTTGATTCATATTTTAAAGTATCTTGATATAAAAATATCTATATTATTTCTATAGGTCATCCTTCACTCCTTTCCTTGTCTTTGTAGGCTATATAAGCAATTAGAATAGGTATACCTATATAAATTAGAAATCTTTGATATGATAAGATCTATAATAGATGGTTTTTAACCATAATCTTCATCAAAAATGATGTCTTTTGATTGCACCTATTATGATAATTTATTATACTCTAATCTCTTAACTTTTTATATTTTATGCATGACATAATTCAACATATTCCATACAGTTAACAATGTGCCTTCCCATGCAACTGATGATATGGACCTCTTAGATCAAGAGTTTTAGATTTCAATGGTCAAGCTATTGATTCAATGCTTTCTGATGTTGAGAATTGTACATGCACTTCATCTCAGGTTCATATATTTCATGTATATTTATTATAACCTAATATAGTGTATCATATATATTTCTTATTATATTATATATCATTATGTACATTCGTATATTGCATAAGTCAAGGTCGATGGTTTAGGTCAAAATTTTTTAATAGAAATGGCAGATTCATAAGAATTTGACATCTTACTCTTATCATTTTTTATTATTATGTTATCTAGAACTATGAAAGGGGTGTGATCATTCACTTATTTGTTATCATTAAGTAAGGTTCCTCTTGGTTTTCCCTAGTAAATGGATTGACTTACCCATTTTGCTAACATGGAAGATAATGATCATCATGATGTTGAGAGACCAAAGATATGGTGGAAGGAATATATTACAAAATAACTATGTAGCCTTTTTTTAGCATACAGTGAGTTTTTATTTTTATTTCAATATTCATCATATTTCTACCTCTTCCTTTGAAACCCTAGATCTTCTTGGTTTCCCCTAGAAATGCCCATTTAGCATTTTATTTATTTTTATTATCATTATTTTTATTATTGTAGTTTTTCCATGTAATTAGTTTGTATTTGGTTAGAAGTTTAGAGCAATGTTTTATATTTATTATGGGTTATTTGATTTCACAATATTGTAAGATCATCATTAGGGGTGGATCCATATCACTGAATGTGTTAGAAAAGGCCATAGGATGGTAGAAAATAGGACATGAAGATGACATCCTCATGCATTCCATCTTGAATGACATAGTTATGGTTATATGTGTACAACTTAACCTTCCTGTCCATACTACTTTAGCTGAGTATTGGGATCAAGTTACTAACATCTTTCATCTTCCCTTAAGTAAAATGATAGTTACACTTTTAGATGTTTATAAGATATGGAGGATTATCATTCAATAATTTCTAGTGCATCATGCGTAGATCGAGAGTAATGATGATTGATAGACCTTGGCAACATGGTTAATAGGGGAGGGAGATCATGACTAGGAGCATAAGACTACCCACTTATTTAAGGTGTATAAGTTTTTATCTTCTTCTAGGAAATTGAGGCTATTGATTTCCTCCATTATATGTATATACATATATATGGATAAGAGTAGCTCATCCTTTCCTTTGTAATGG
>Ga0068629_1000687_pt1 | contig 10356 bp, 11 predicted proteins | sample InSIn3gowninarea_FD_77432 | JGI IMG/M metagenome (GOLD analysis project Ga0068629, IMG submission 77432) | Clean room microbial communities from NASA Spacecraft Assembly Facility at Jet Propulsion Laboratory, Pasadena, California, USA -... ...
ATAGTTCAAGATCTTATTCAAGGGTGGTGCATAATAAAATTGTGTACCCTATGAGCTAGTTTCTCTTATCCCTCAATAAGGAAATCTTTAGGTTCTTAAGCAACTGATACAATCGATAGTAAACCATGGTTGGGAAAACCTTGTTGGTAAGTTTATTGGTTCTAAATTAGATATAAATATTATTCAAATGTGGTATAAAGAAAGATGGAAGCCCCATGGTCACCTGTTTATCATGGTCCTTCCTAAGGAGTTTTTCATGGTAAAACTCCTCCTTGAGGAGATTTAAAAACATTTAATTAAGCGAGTCATGGTTCTTTAACAAGAGAGGTATCTTCCTTAAATGTTGGGGTTAAAATTTTGATCCCTTAGTCAAATTATTAATACAAACCCCATTTGGGTTAGACTCCTTATACTTACCTTTCAATTCTAGCATAATGATATTCTGCTAGGGATTATCTATTTCATAGTGAAACCTATCATGTTAGACTCTACAACTTATTTTTAATCTAGAATGATATTTGAGAGATTTTTTTTTTCTCTATTGACATGAAAAAGGATCTTCCCCCATCTATAAACCTTAAATTTAACTTGGGTACTTGGACATATATTTTTGAATATGATAACAAACCCTTAGTTTATTCTCACTATGGTTAAATAGGGCATTTGGTTAAATATTATGCTTTGAAAAATAAGAAGAAAGTGCCTCTTTCAAACTTTTGTGCAAATGTTTTAGAATCCAAAGGCTTAGGCCTTTGAGGTATTGCTCAAAGAAAAGGGTTTGACCAATAGAAAATAGCATAAGGGAAACCCCTACAAACTCTAGGAGTGGGCCTCTTGTAATGAACCCAAATTGGGGGTCCCATTTTGAGTGCTTCACCTTTAAGCTATTTTATCTCATAAAGTAGGGTGCACATCCTCTAGGAGGACATTTAGTATTTTTTGATGAATTTTAGTTATCTTGATGTAATTTAATATTATTTCTGGCCCTATGATGATGTATGTTCTAAATTTGGGTGCAAAAAAAAGTAATGAGCACTCCAAGGGTATGTGTACCTCTTATAGGGGTACTTAGGAGTGATTTTAGTAAATGATGAGTATTTTATTAGGTCAATTGGACCTAATTTTATAATTTAGGGTTATAATTTATCATCCCAATGTGGGATGTCATATGTAAAGTATGTAATTTGTAATTTAGGAGTATTTTGTAGTAAATGTCTGGACTAGGTCGATCAATCAACAAGAAGAAAAAATAGATTAAATATATAAGGAGGGAGATGCCTCAATTGAAGATCATATTTTATTATCTAAATAATTTACCTTGGTGTGATCTTCTCCCCATTCCTCTTATGTTCATAAGGGAGGTCTTGATGTTGGAGTACTCAAGCTTATTCTAGCCAAACCACTATTATTGTAGTTGAAGCCCTAGTGCTTCCCTTTTGCTATGTGCATCAAGGCCCTAGTGCTTCATCACTACTACAATGAGATCTTAGAGTATTTTCATATCAACTAAGTTAGATCCACTCTTGGAGGCTCTTATGCAATAATTGTTAGTTCAAGAGAGCAGAGCTAAAGGATTGATTAGATATGAAGGTTGAGTGAGGATCCTATAATCCCTTCTTATTCCTAGGAGTGAAACATTGTAATTGAAGAGGCTATTTGAGATATTTTGTAAGCTTTAGAGAGGTGGATCTGATCACCCTAGTGGGACATCACCCCTTTGAGAAAATTTCTATGCTCCTTGAGACTTCACATTGGTTCATAATTATTATCTGATATCAATAACATTTTTATATAATTTTTACTGGCTTATTCCCTTTCAATATTTTGAGTTATGTGATTGTAGGTTGGATGTGTACTATTTTGATGTTATTTTGAGTAATTTTGTGGCTTAAGATAATTTGTACTACTTTTGTGAGATGATTTAGGATATAATTTGGGTGTATCTAGTATGATTTGAGTAATTTACTAATTATCATAATCTTAGATAATTATTTACATGGTTAGATAATTTCATTTTGAGCATATTGAGTTGGGAATAATTGATTTTCATATATTTTAGGTTGAGCCCTATTTGGGATTATTACAATGGTAATAGAGCCTAGCTCTTTCCAACCTACAAAGATAAGTTTGGAGTGATAAGTTAGATCTAGGGATCCAGTGGAATTAACTTCCATATATAGGGTTTAGAGATCCTTTACTACATGGAGATTCAGAAATCCATCAGATCTAGTGAAGTTAATTTCATATGTAAGGGATTGTAGTACATTTAAACTTAAAGTTGTAGCACCATACCTGGGAGATAGATCACCATAATTTTAAGGCATATTTGGCATCACATCCAAGATCTAGTTAGCTAAGGATAGGTCATCAAATTTTTGAAGGATCGTGGGTTGGATTTGAGGTATTAAAAGAGTTCATCCAACATCTAGAGTGTGTTTGGATGAGTCATGAGGAAATATAATATATTTTAAATTCCTACTATTGAGTTTGGAGCCCCTGAGTTATATGTCCATCCTTTGGATGCCTATTCCATCGTAAGGAGCTTTTTGGAGCATATTACTATGAGTTCTAATATCTAGCACTAATCATCATCCTTCATAATCATCTTTTATCAGGTTTAAACTCTTTGATTTGATATCTTATGAATTTGAGGTAATTTTAACTTAATTGGAATTTTAAGGATTAAGGAAAGGATCACCCAATTTTGGGAAGCCCTATTTTGGATATTGGGGAATTTAGAGCATTTTGGATGCATTAAGAATCCATCACCATATTTAGAATATTTTTACAAGGATACCTTCTTGTTTTGAGATCCTCTCTTATGCAACCCAACATTCATTAGTTTTACTAGAGAAGGAATAAGATGAAAGAACAAAGAGAGATCGATAACATAGAGCCTTGGTTGGAGGATTTGGTAGAGATGATCGGATATTTGTTGAACAAGTTGGATGAGAAAATGCCAACTAGATGAGATATGATTTTGAACCATATTTTCTTATTTTGGTATCACTCCATCCCTTTGAACCTATCCACTAGGCATCCCATTTCATCTTTGTTCAGGTGAATATTTAACATTAGTGTAGATATGTATGTCGATTTGAGTAACTTACATATTAATATGCTGAATGTGTTTATGGAAGTAGGCAAGTTATGATATACTAGAGATGATAGGTTTTGGCACCCTCAAGAGATCATAATCAAGGAAAATAGTATCTTAGCATTTAAAGAATGAAGATACCTAATTTTGCAACTACCAGTCATGTATCCAGATCATGTTTAATGCTAGCTCGAGAAGTGGCACTTTGACATTTCCCATTTTATAGATCTAGAGAACTGGTAGTTGTTTTATGGTCGATAGTATTAGAAGAACATTTTTCTGTTAATTAATTGTAAGTAGTGCTCCATGAATTCTGAGGAGCCATTGTAAAAAACTTATTTAAGTAGCTAGATGGAATGTGTTTGCTTCTTCTTATGTTTTGACTATAATGGATAAGAGATGAGATAGTGTAATTATTTTATTCAATGAATGAATGGTATTATTTTGGATCATATCATTGATTAAGATTCAGTGGGATATTTCTTTCTTGCAACTGGATCATTCCTTGTAGATTCATAGGAAGGGCCCCCTATAAGTTGAAGATTGAATGCTTCAATGGTTAGCATTTAGTTACACAATTGTGCTTTGATGTGTATTCATATTTTATGCTATGGTAGTGCTTATTTACAATAGAGATAAACTATTGTGTGGTCTTTCTTAATCAATATCATCTTTATTTGAAGAGTTGTTTATGTACTATTTGCTTTCAATTCCATGTTAATGTAGTTCTTCATATTTCTTGTTAAGATTAGTTATGATTTTTTGTAATCATTGTTTCTTGTTTCCTATTACGATTAGGCTTTATCAATTTAGGTCCTATTCGATTTTGTTTAGTTTATTTTCTCTCTTGGTGAAAGGTGCAAAATTGGGATATCAATATATTGATCTTCCCTAAGTGTTAGATATAACGAGATGTTCATCATGAGAGCTTAGAAATACTTCTAGGATTTGAAAACTTCCACTTTGCATTCTCTAAGATTGGAGATAGTTAAGTAGGCATTTTCCAAGATAACCTTGGTATGCATATACAGTGTTGAATCCTTCATAAGATCCCCTCCTAGATTGACTTATAAATGATGCATCCTAAAAATAACTATCATTTTGGCATTGTTATCGAGGAAGGAGTTTAAGCAATATAATTCATTTTGATTAAACCATAATATAATAGAGGGATAGAGAAAAAGTTAACATTTTCTTATCTACTCATTATGCATTTATGAAGTAAATCATTCTACTTTCATTAAAATCAGGGATCATTTTAGCCACAAATATTTGCTAATAAGCAAATTTTAGCAATTCAAAAATTGGAAATGGTGAATTTTGTACTTTAGCACAAAAACCAAGTTGCCAAATTTTTTTATTTTTTTGGGGCCTAAGTCACCAAAACAAAATTAAATTTTAATTAATTTGCCAATGTTTAGAAATAATAATTAGCCGACTTCACCTTGAAATTACAAATTATGATTTATATTTTGAGTAAATCACCCTATATAAATAACTTACTTAAAAAATAAATTTCATATTTCCATTCATTATTATTTTCTTCTGGATGAAATTTGAATCTCCTTTGCGCATTGTGTGAGCGAGTAAAGAATCAACAAAGCATGCAATTAATGGTAAGAACTAAGATCTGATTTGTTATTACCACCATCTAATATCATGTTACGATTGTATGAAAACAACTTGCAACCATTTGGTAGCACCTGTAATCATCTAGTAGCAACTTGCCACCTTACGGTAGTAGTTTACCATCATATGATAGTAGAATATCACTGTGCGATAGCTTATAACCACCATAAGATAGCAACTTGCCATCGTATGATAGCAGGCTACAACCATGTAGAGATAGACTACCACCATTCGATGACAAGTCACTATTTGGTGGCAACATTCCCTCGTCCAATAGCACTCTACTTTTGTTTTGTGTCACTACTACCTTTTATATATTTATCTTATTTTTTATACTATGTATATTTTTTAAATTCAAATGTTAATTGTAGATTCTATGAGGATGGACTCTAAGAAAAGTAATGATGGATGAAAAAAATATATATTATCTTATTTTGTTAATAAAGGGTCACAAAATGAAGAAACTCATCAAGCATCAATTGATAGAGGTACTTTTCTTAGCCATTATTGTTAATTTCTTAGACTCAAAATTTTAAATTTATTTATTTGATATATGGAAGTACATTGTGATTATAATGATATACCATCTATATGTTTCAATTAATAATAATAGTAATTCTTAATGTCAATATGCAAAAAACCCTAATAGTCATATACCTTTTGATCTTGCTCCAATTGATGTATGATGACTTTCAGTTAAGTACCATACAGGTGGACCACCTTTACATGATGATGATCCTTCTAACACATATACAGATAAAAGTCCAAAAAAATGTATAGATAAATCTTAAAAAAAGATCTAAAACAAAAAATAATGGATAGTTGAAAAGAAAATGTAGTGCGAAATGGACTATTGGAAGAGCTTTGCAAGTCGATTGGGTAGCAAAATATCCATTCATTGAACCAATTGATCCTGGTGATGGAAATGATCCAACAGAGTGCAAATGTATGATATGTTTTTGGGCAACAAAAAAAGAACATCGAATGCAACTGAAACTAGATACAATACAAAAACATTGTGGTAAATTATATTACAACAAAATAGATGAGAATGGACAGACAATTAAGTGTTGCAGGGATAAAACTAAAGATGAGTGTAATCACTTACGATATAAAGTAGAATATGAAAGGTATATGAAAGAAAAATAAATTGTACAAGAAAAAGGTGGAGCACTAGAAACACATTTTGAAAAAATTAATTATGCAAAAAGGTCAACAAAATTTACATAATTCTGTACTATATTTCATATTCTCAAATAGGTTAGGCCCATTGCAGATTTTATGAATTTTAAAACTTTATATCAAAGAGTTGGATTAGAGAATGTACTGCAAAAACATTGGTCAAAGTTAAATTCTTGGGAAATGGCAAAATGTTTATCGATGGTTGAGATTAAAAATTTAAAAGATAGTTAAAAAATCATAATTTATTTCACTATCACTTGATAAAGTTACAGCAGTGGATAATACTTCATGGGTTTGTATGCATGTATACACTTTCCAGAATAATTGTAGGACACCACATCTATTGAATATTCATAAGATGGATGAAAACTGTAATGTGAAAAATCTTTACAATTTAGTTATTTCTAACTTAAGAACTTTTGTTAGAATGGATGACTATGAAATTGGTACAAAATTGATATGTGTTGGAACAGATGGTGCATCAGTAATGCAAGGTAACCGAAATGATCTTTGTGTTAGACTACAAAATTTTGTAGCTCCTTATATGATTCCCATTCATTGTATGACATATAGAATGAACTTTGCATATAGAATTGTTAGCACTTTTATAAGCGTATAAAAAATGGAAGATCTTATTCATGATTTACATGCATATATTGTAAGAAGTCCAAAAAGATATAGAGAGTTCAAAAAATTTTCTATTGGAATTACTAATGCAAATAAAATTTTAAGAGATAATGATACAAGATGGATTTCATTGTATGAACCAACAAGAAGAGTTTTGATAGAATATCGATCTTTGACTGGTTATATGTATGAGCATTGTAATACGGTTGATAAGGCAAAAGATTTACTATTTCATTTAACATATTTTCAAATATTGCTGACCTTATGTGGAATTCTTCCAATGTTATAGGAAATCAATACTTTAATGAAACATGCTCAAGAATGAGCTATATACATATCTAATTTCATGTCTTTGAGAAAATGGGTTTCTTTATCTTTGGATATACTTTATACAGGTGCAGATAGTTTTCAAGGTCCTTTATTTAAAAGATGGAATATTTTGATAAATTTTAAAGATCCAAATAATATTTTGAAATTTGACATCAATGATCATCTTTGTATAGAGGTGAAAGGAAAGTTGATACCATTACATGTTCAAAACATTAGAAATGATTTGGTTGGAGCAGAATATGAAGATGAATTTGTAAATCATCTATTATTTGATAATTTCATTTATGAAACACGTATTAATTTGAGAAAAAATTGTACAACTTTAATCAATGAAATCCATGAATGATTTCAAAGGGATGATTTTCTTGAATCTATGGCAGTTGTGAATCCTAAATTTTGGAATACAAATAATGGTGAATAGTTAATTTGCAATTTATTTCACAAATACATGGTAATTTTTGGACCACATTTTGGCAAAATTGTAGAAATAAATGGACAAAGCATTAATGGCATTTTAAGTAAAGAGTTGTTGACAACATAAACCAACCATTTTGGACTTGCTATGATTGAACAATACCCTCTATTATCAGAGCCAACAGAAAATGGGGCCATTAAACATCTTTGGATGAAACTTTATCCAAGTTCTTATCTTAGAGAGAATATAAGTGAGTGTTTCAGATTATATGAATTATATCAAACAATGATTTTGAGTTTTGTTGAAGATGAAAGGGTGTTCAATGCTTTATCTTTTATTAAATCCAAGCTTCAAAATAAATTGGACAAAAACTTGGATACATGTATAAGATTATATGTTTCTTCTTCTGCTTTAGATTCTTTTCCGATAGAAAGGGCAGTGGATATTTGGTTTTCTTTTGCACAAAGGAGAGGTGCAGATAATTGTGAGGAAAATGCTCAAACAGAAAAATATACACCAACACCAAAGAAATCAAAAAAAGAAAATGTTGTCAAAGGTTTTGAATGTGAAATATCCGAATAAAAATTTTGTTCTTATATTCTTAGTACCTAATTTGTTTCATGTTATTATTTAATTATAATTTCAATTACTATATTTTTTTCTATGTATGTTATTTGTATAACATTTCAATCAATACTAAATTCAGTCAATATACTTGTATAACATTTCAAATTTCAAATAATCAAATATAACAGAACCATAATATTGTTAAAATAACAACACAACCATAACATTTTAAATATAAAATAAACATAACATTTGAAATTTAAACATAAATTTAACATTTCAAATAAACATAATCCAATTTTAAAAAAATATAACCATATAATCAATAGTCTAAACTAAAGTAGTCTTAAAAATAAGATAACCATTCAATTTAGCTTAACTAATAACTATAACATTAAATCAAACATAACATAATCTAAAGTATTATAAATCAAATATAATCATTAAAACATGACCATAACCATAAATAAAAAATAATCATAAAGATCGATAGTCTTAACAATATGAATAACCACATAAACCATCCAAGTTGTCCAACTATAAACAGAAACCATCAAAGTCTTAAATATAAAATAAAATCTTAACACATAATCCAATTTCAAAAAAACATAACCATATAATCAATAGTCTAAACTAAAGTAATCTTAAAAATAAGATAACCATTAAATTTAGCTTAACTAATAACTATAACATTAAATCAAACATAACATAATCATCAAAATATTATAAATCTAAAATATTATAAAAAATAACAAACATAATCTTAACATAACAAACATAATCTTAACATTAAATCAAACATAACATAATCTAAAGTATTATAAATCAAATATAATCATTAAAACATAACCATAACCATAAATAAAAAATAACCTTAAAGATCAATAGTCTTAACAACATGAATAACCATATAAACCATCCAAGTTATCCAACTATTAACAAAAACCATCGAAGTCTTAAACATAAAATAAAGTCTTAAGATAACCATAGAAATGATCAAAGCTTTTAAACCTACTCCCCTCCTCCTTTTCCTCCTAAGCCCTCAACCCCCTCTGGCTCATCCAATGAAAGATCGACAAGAGTAGCAGATTCGACAAGATTAAGTAAAATATTTTTGTCAAAGGTAGATATATTATCGGTTGATAGCAAACTTGGATATATAGTTGATTTATCTTTCTACAAGATTTTTGGATTGAATTTATTCTCCTTAATTGTCTTTATATAAAAAGTGTTCATTTTCTTCAAGTAAGCCATTTCTTCCTTCATTTGAATGGCTATAGTAACACCTTTTTTTTTTTTCCAATTTTCAAATGAATTTTGTACATTTAAATATCTTTTGAAATTTTATCATAACTAACCTGCAATCAAATAACAACATAAAAATCATAAACATAGATATGAAAATATTTTCAAAACATAAACATAAAATATATAAACATTGAAATTAAAAAATAAATTGTTACCTCAACTTCTTCCTTTTTCACTTTCATAATCTCTACCAAACCTTTATCTCTTACCCAAAGGTCATAATAAACTTGGGCCTCTGCATTTAAATTTTCTAAACAGTTATACATAATACCCATAATGTTATCATCGTATTCACATTGAACATTAATTGAACCTACCTATGCTTGATCCTTTAAACTTTCTATTTTAGCAAGTTCATTCTCGACCAATTTGTACAATGAATCACATTGAGAATAATTATGATAACGGGTATTAATTTCCTTTATCAATTCTTTTGCCCGTACTTCCCATTTCTTTAAAGTATTGATGTTATCCATGACAACATCTTTCAACTCTGCCAATGTATCATTACAAACAAGTGAATCCAATGGAAAGTTGGTGAGTTCATCATCGATTTTACCATCTTTACCTCTGTATTTCCTGAGGGAGCTGCAGTATTTCTCTGTGGCTATTGAGAAATATTAACCTGACTCTAAATAATGTCATGAGTGGTCAAATGTGGATTTGAATCACTATGCATTTCCAAATAATCAACATCCAAAGGGATGTTTTGTAAACCAGAAATATCAACACTCTGTACACCATCTAATTGTAAATTAGAAAATGAAGATATTACTGATAAATTCATTATTCTATGGTTCATGGTAGGAGCCTCTTGCTGTAGATTCAAGCATTTTCCAGCTCTTCTTATAGAGATTAGATGTACAGATGGATGACGAGGAGGCAACATGGGTGACCTCCATTTTTGTAAACTAGATCAACCACCTATATCAATAATTTTTTTATTATAAAAATATGAATTTATATCTATGGGATAACAAGTTTATGTAAAACTAACTCCAAAAGTAATTACCTAAGGTAGGTGTAGTTGATGTAGTTCATAATGGCTAATTAGATGAGTCTTCCATATCTGGATCTTGAGCTATATTGATTGGAAAAGAATCTGAATAAAAATTTGAAAACATGTAACATCTATTTATAGATAAGTGAAAGTTAGAAACATATAAATATCATTTATATCAAAGTACTATTTATATCTGAC
>Ga0068629_1000688_pt1 | contig 10354 bp, 14 predicted proteins | sample InSIn3gowninarea_FD_77432 | JGI IMG/M metagenome (GOLD analysis project Ga0068629, IMG submission 77432) | Clean room microbial communities from NASA Spacecraft Assembly Facility at Jet Propulsion Laboratory, Pasadena, California, USA -... ...
AATGAACAATTCTTGGATGATACAAATGACAAAACCTCCTTTCTATATATAGGAGTCTAAGGAGTCACAATATAACCCAGCCGACCTAACAATAATAATATAAAGCCACAAAAATAACAATAGAGGGATTCTATGGGGCATAGTAATAAAAATATGGGGGCAATAGGGGCACAACAATGTTAATAAGGGGTACAAATACAATAGTAATGGGGTAATCACTAGTATTATAGGGACCTATCATTCTATTTCCTCATTTGAATCTGAGGTGCAATATCTTTTGCTCTCCCACAAAATCCTGCCATCCACTATTGGATTCACCCAATCCTACTCTCAAGAGGTTATCTTGTAGATACATTCTATATCGTCATCATTGTCATAGTCACGCACTGGCTATGTGTAGCATGATCCTTCTGCAAGGTCTAAAGGTACCACTACGCACAGTGACTTTTTCTCAAAAATCATCTTGCGCTTCTTTAGATTTATCACTCCATTCATGTCAGTGGCCCAGTCTATTCCCAGTAGTGCGAGATAAGGATTTTTGTCATCAACAATCTCTATCACTTCAAAATCTGCAAGCACGCTCGCACCTTTGATATCTACCATTATTCCCTGCAATCTTCCCATTGTAGGATCTTTTGCTGGTTCACCATTCGCAATTGAATAGGAGACCATTGCAACGTGAGCTTGCCCATGCACTCCCATGTCTGCTTTGGCAGGACGTTCACATCTGATCCTAAATCCAAAATCACTTGATCCATCTCATATTCTTCGATTTGTGTAGTCAATCTCATCTCCCTCCCTATTCACGTTGTGTGCTTTTTGAGCTTCTGGACTACGCAGTGTTCTCCTAGTCTAGCACATCTAGTGATGAGTTCTTGCAGTCCTTTCACCACTTTGTTGTCACGCAGTAACTTCATGCATGTCTCCAGAAAGGTAGTGAGCATTGACGTGTGCATCTCTGCCAGTTTGTCTTTACTACCTAAGTTGGAGGCCTCTGTGAAGTTCTTCTTAGCTTCCATAAATGTCTCCTTCACGCGCTCCAAATCGAATTATGGTTTCTTTGTTGGAGCCTTGTGAACCCTGGCACTCTCTTTGGGTTGCTTATCTTTGTCATCTCTTGTCGTGATACCACTTCGAAGCATGACATTTACATTTGGGTCCTCCTCGGCCGGCTTAGACCTCATCATTTGCAGGTTCTGAGTTGGGGGAGGTTGGAGTGTTCCTTTATCGCGAAACCCCGCTAACAGTGTGGGGTAGTCCTTCGTCTCATGATCAAACTGGGTACAATAGAAGCATGATTCTCTCGTCGGATTTGTACAATCGTGGTCATAATGCCTTGGCCCTCTATAATTGTAATAGATTAGCTGTCTATGACCCCTTCCTTGTCCCATTCCACTGTGACCTCGTCCGCACCCCTGAAATCCAATGTGTGCCATCCATACATTTTGATTGAGGGCTCACGTTTCGGTCTGAACTCTGTAGGTAGGAGTCTGATCCATCATCAGTTCATAACTTCTACAGGTATGCTCATCATGGCCTACTAACTTGTAGAAATTAAAGAACAACTATTGGGACGTCTGTGTATACTTCTATAATAGATGGAATTTATCTGTAGCATGCTTCCCTCTTATCTGATAAATTGTGTACCATAATGCAGGCATTGCGCTCGGTCATACTTGTGCCTCTAATCTCAATGGCATTAGCCCTCCTCCCACCAGGTAGTTCGCAAAGACTGGATAATGGTCCTTATCATGTCCTTGGCCTTTGCATTTTATGCACCATACCTCCTCGCACGCTTCTGGGTGAGTTGTCATGTCTTGTTGCAAACTCTGCATCTCAAGACACAAGTTTTTAAACTGCGTGTGGATCTGTTGGACTCCCAAGTTAGGATCTTGTATCGAGGTCTTGTGCAGTCTCATTGTGATCTCCAAGGCCTCGGCCTGAGTGGATAGCTTCTATTTTGATAACGTGGTCCTTAGATGTAGCGTTAGGGACACTACAAACCATGTGTGGTGTTGCCCATCCATCAAGGTAATGTTGGCTTCACGAATCATACACTTCAGTCTCTGATCCAGCTCCCAGGGGGTCTCACCTAGAAGCATTGCAATTTCCTTAAATCCAATAATCAACTATGTCTTTGATTTTGGCCTGCTAAATCCCCTGTCTAGCGCAGCTTGGATATCTATGATTCCTACATTTGGGTTGTCATTGGAATGCTTAATGTACCACGTTAGTGCGCGATCCTGCAAAGCACTGACCAGCATTGCTTTATTTATGTTGTCATCCATGACTCCCTGCGCTTCCCATATAGCCTTTACTACGAACCAAAATTGGTCCGGATCTTCATTTCCTACTCCTTTGGACACCGGCAGCTTTATTGCACTTGCCATATTGAACTGTGGTGGTGAAGGAGGTGGTGTGGGCCAAGATGGGGTTGAAGATGGTGAAACTAGTGGTGGTGTAGGTGGGGGTGGTATGTACAGAATCTGATGTCTTATCAGACTGATCGCACTTCTTGGTGAAACTTTCGTGAGCTCCTCCTCGCTCTCCCGCGGAGGTGAAATCAAGGGACTAGTCTCTAATTCTTCGCTACCTTCGTTTCTATAGATCCTCCCACTTCGCGTAGCCCCAAACATCAATTTATTCGCATAACCTGCTTTTCACACAGTAGCATCTTAATCCAAGTGTTCAAATATTTAATGTACTTACCTCGCTGTCCTTTAAGGAAGTGTCGTTCCACCTCGCTATAGCTGATTGAAGTATCTACCGCGAACTCAGTGATAAACCCTCCTATAATTTGATCGTTCCAATGGTCCATAGCACACGTGATCTTATCCTCTGATGCTTCCAGTTTGCGCACCAACTCTGGAGTCCACACAATAGGTTTGTCGAGCCTACACCTTCCCTGACTGTCTGTTAGCTTCGTGATCCACTCGTACAACTCAGATGGGAAGGATGCAAAGAAAATTTCGTGGATTTCCATATATAAGTAGTGGTCTAACCACTTTTCCTTCGTTACTCACGGATTCCTATTTTCCTATGCGGTGAACTCGTGAATCTTTCCATCCATCCAATCTTCAATTTCTTTCTTTGTCAAATTCCAGTGACACAACATCAGACATCTCTTATGCAGATCCTGGTCCCAGAAATGGAACCACTTGTTGGCTTATTAGGGCCTGACCTAGGTTCAAAGTTGATTTAGCCAAAAAAATCCTGGTACTACTGGCCCTTTCGGCAACAGTCCACGGAGCACGAACTGAGGTCACACCCGAATTAGTATGGGAGGGTGCTAGAACCGGTTACCGCACCCTGGAGATGTCTAATGGGTTCAAGAGGTCTACAGTTCGACCCTACACGCATGTCGTTAGGTGCACTTTCCCATCCCTCGCAGCCTAAGATGTTGCCTTCGCGCAAACCTACTCGGGGGCTGAACGCTATTATTACCCAAGCCCTTACTAGTATTCCACTGTTAGTTGATTATTCTAGCCTACTTGCGTGCTTTAAGTTATACTTAACAACATCAATCATTCATATAGGTGCACACAATAAATAAACAATATATTTGAAATTTATATCAAACATGCATTAATCCAAGAACAAATACACAAATTGGTATCAAACTTCTCTTTATTAATTCCTTCTTTGGTTATAAACTCGACTCCACCCTGTGCACTCAGCGGCAGGGGTCTGTGCACTCAGCTACGGACTACTAGGCCTCTGTGCTCTCAACTGCAGAGCCTTCTCCTGCTCTATGACCCAAAGAAACCCTTAATCACTCAGACTCTTCCCTTTTCTCTCTATACTTCTTACTCCTTTTACACTTAGAGCCTCGCACTATTTATACAATCCCATGGTCCATAGACCATGGGTATGCTGACATTACATTACAAAACTAGGGCAGACAACCTTGTGACTCTAACATACTTCCGCGCCTACAATTCACGGAGCTTTACAACATCATTTGGTCAAAACTTGGGCTTTGAGCCCCAAAACATGCCTTGGGGGGGATTCCATGCCTAACACATGCCTTGACTCAATCATAAACTGATCGAATTCCTTTACTAGATCCATCACCATGACTACTTTATGGTTACCCTAACTGGGTGGTATTTCTGAAACAGATCATGTTGTGGCAATCCTGGCTACTCCCTTTGTCACTGCAGCTTTATAGTTATTGTTATATATCATCTATCTACCCTAGCATTCCATCGTCCTAAAAATATAGGAGGGATCTTTGTATTATGCTTGAAGGAGGTAATGCATCAAATCTAGGTCCTTCATCTTAAACTTAGAGATCAACTCCCTCTAAATCCAGAATAAGGTATCTTAAGGAAGCCTTGACTACTCCCTTTATTATGGAAGTAAATATTTATGCCAATGTTTCTCCTTATGAGTCCTTCTACTTTCGTCAAAAACAAATCATATAAGATCAACCTTTATCCATCAATCCAAGTTTGAGCTATCATATTTTGCAATCAAGAGATTCCTTCATGTCCCTCAAAGCCTTGAGGTGGTTCATGTACACTTCTTCCTCAATTTCTTCATTGAGAAAAACAACCTTTACATCCATATGATGTAATTCCTAACAAAAGCAACAATAATTCTATTATAAGTGTACTTGGAAACTGGAGAAAATGTTTTTTCATGATCCTCTCCCTCTTTCTAGGAGAACCCTCGAATCTATCTATGCTCCCATCTGCTGCATTCTCGATTTTGCAGGTCCATTTGGAATTCACCACTAATTTATCTTCAACACAATCAAGGTATACCCCAAACTTCTTGATATTACTACTCCCTCTAAGCTTAGATGTGATTTAGTACAATATATCTCAACATAGATCACCGATTTTTGGACAAGCTTTGCTTTATTCTTCTACTACTTCCACCTACTGCTAGAGCCTTGGAAACCTTCGTTATGTACTTGCAATCCTCACTAGGATGCAATGGAAGAATAATTACAATGAAGTAAGGCTATAAAGACAAGAGGTTAATAGTAAAACAATAACAACAGTAAGGAAGAGATATATATGTTACTTATATTTTGAAGATTATAGGGAAATGTCATCTCTCTCTTGATCTTAGAATTCTTGCAATTTTATCAACCTTGTCCTCATCATCAGCATTATGTCATTCCTTTCTTGCATGAGCTATGGTTTCTTCTTTCATCAAAAACATTATCTAGGCCCATATCTAATGTTTTATCCATAAACCCTAGGATTTTCACATCTAAGACTTCTAGTCTTCTAGGATTTACAAACTCTAAAACTCAGTTTAGAAATTTTTCAAGTCCAAAAGACTTTGTAATGTGCAAAATATCCTTCCCATATCCAAATGTCCAAAAACCATAGAGTCCCCATCCCTCATAAAACAATCAAAGATGTTTCATATTGATGTTAGTCTTAAACAAGTGTATCATGATTAGGGATCTCCAATGAACGTTGTTATATAAATGTGAGATGTCATCATCAAGAGAGAATACATTATACTTAGTTGCAATAATGTATTTTCAGCTAAACAATGATTTCAACCCTTTCAAACCAAGTACCCTATCCTTTATCATAATAACACCTTTAGATATGCAAATAACTCAGTTTTCTCAAGAGAACTTCGATCTCCAAACTTGAAGAGGAACTTGACCTTTTTCTCATTGTAAGTTTTTCATGTCCAATGAACTTGTTCCATCAAGATATGCTTTATTTAAGTATATATTAGTGAAAATTATATTTTTCCTTACTTCAAATTTTGACTGCCTAAATAATAGACTTCAAGATTGGGCATCCATATTTCATAGTTACAACATAAGTCATACGTTATCATCAACATGTGTAGTGCATCTTCCAAGGACTTTACTTAACAATGCAAGGTCCATGACAAAAAATGGAGTTAATACTTTAAGAGCTTGTAGCTTCAACATCCTTCTTCTAAACATAATGCAATGTATTTCATTGAAGCATCACACCACAAATTTATAACTATGATGGTCTCTTTATAGGTTGATTTTCCCATGCCTCATACTCATATTCAAACATGATCCAGGTGGATATTGGTGGCCACCCACCTATTCCACCTAGACCCCCAGTAAGTTTCATATGTTTCCTTGTTCAGCATTTGCTAGTTTTAGCAAGTTTTCGAGTCATGAACTTTTGTAGCAATTTTGACCCCTTAAACTGTGTTTTTTGTAGTTTGTGGTAGGCCCATTTCTATCTATGGCGAAACTTATAGTACTCAGAGATACCTTTCCAACAAGGTATCATATGCACCAAATGGAGATAATATGACCAACTTACGACTTCGAGAAGTTGGCTGCCCAACAAACCCCAACGAGGCCCACAAATTCTTGGTGTTACATCTCCTGGGGTTAGGTTTTTGGTTGTTTAGGGTTTCTCATGTTTTCCAATAATAAATAGGCCCTTGAGCCTCATTGTAACACAATTCATAGGCATGTACCACCACATCTCTTCTCAGAGATGAGCTACCATCACCCGAGCTATCTTATTTCCATTCTCTTTGTAAGCATAGTTCAATGTTTTTCTATTAATGAAATGAAGTGTTTTTCCCCTGCATCTCTGTGTTTATGATTATATTTGTAAGTTGTTTCATTCTTGTTTAAGTTTGTATCAATGGTATCAGAGTGGTCTGCTTTTTCTCTATTTTTCTTTGCATGTCCCCATCGAGGTCAGGGTATAAAGAGTTAAGGCTTGATCTAGTTGAACCATTGCAAGATCAGCCTCGCAAAACTCGACGACCTCCCATGGTGGAAGAAAAGAAAGATGAGGGAGCAGGAGATCCTTTCAAAATGTTTCTCGAGGAAGCCCTCGAGTGACAGAGGTGTTAGATTCGGTCTTTACATCCCTCCGTCAGAGATCATTTCTCCTTTTGCATTTCATTTTTAGGTGTCTCGCTCAATTCACTCAGTTGCATTCGGCTAGGGACATGCCAATATCTGATAGAATGGTCTTGTCATGTATCTGCTGGCTTGTGTCTGATCATTAAAGTTCATCAAAATTCATCGAAGTCAATGTTTCAGTCATTCATAGTCATGGATGGTCTTTTGGTCAGCAAAGAGTTTTTTAGAGTTTTTTAGGTCTAAGGTTTTGTCAATTTAGTCTTCAAAATGCCAAATAATATCAGCAAATGCATGAGGGAGGTTCAAAATCAGTTTCCATTGCAAAATCCCATCGTAAATCATGCTTGAGAACGATTCTTCTTCAAAACTCTATTTTGAAGAAGAAATCATCAAATTTGTTTTTAAATATGTAATTTTCCAAAGTTTTTAGTCATGAAATGTTTCAGGCACCACTGTGATCCTTTGCCAAAGTCCACTACCAATCATCCCTGCAAGCAGAAAAAGTAAGTTCATCATCAATCCTAAAGTCAGAGGAAACAAGAAAACAGAATACATTTCAAAATGTGAAAGTGCCAAAGTTCTGCAACGTAAACAATGGGTTTTGCAAATCAAAGAATCAAAGTCCAAGCTATAAAAGATATTTTTTGTGTTTCAACATCTCGTCCACATATCAAATACATCAAAGAAGCCAAAATGAAACGTGGAGGTGCGAAATTGAGTGTGAAAGTTGAAACTGTGGTGAAGACAGTGTGCGCGGCGCATTAGGCCTCTGTCGCGGCGCATCCACAAGACGCGGCACACTGGGTGTGAACACTCAGTGTGTTTTTACACAAGCGCAATGCACTGGTGAGGCGCAACGCATTGGGCCTGCCATGCGGCGCATACAGCCAAAGGCCCAAAACTGCTCACAATTCCTCCAAATTGCCACTAATTCACACGGATTTGCTAGGAAAATTCAAGATAGAGTTCCTCAAAGTCTATTGATTAGGAGGAGTGCAAAGTGGAGGTTGATGTAGAGGAACTTGTAGAGTATGATGTTGGCACAGTGATGAAGCATAAAGTAGAAGCTTCAAGAAGTAGTTCTCAGCTTTTGAAAAGGAAACATTACACGGAGAATGGGTCTTTTAGCAAGATACCTACAGAAATTTATCCAAACATATTCAAGTTCCTCTCTCCAGAAGACCTAACTAATTGTGCATTAGTGTGTCAGTTCATGAGGGCTGCAGCATCATAAGAATCTCTTTGGAAGCGAATGTATTGCATGAGGTGGGGTTTACCTAAGTCAGACCATGGAAACTTGCGAGAATGTGCTTGGAAGAAACTCTATATTGAGCATGACATGGTAGACACAATGGAATTTGTTCAAGGTTGTCCCATTGAATTTCAGGAGTACTACATACAAATGCAAGCAGCCAAACGTAGTTACACTCCTCATCATTCAATGTTGAAGGATGATATCATGATTCCTGATACAACAGTGGGTCATCAAATTAACCAGTTGAAGCAACATCATGGTTTGCTTGATGTTTTCACAGGTGCCCATGTATGCTCTAGAAGTACATGCAAATACTCTCAAAATTGGTGACATTTTTCTATGTGAAAAAAATAGGATTTGTGCATGTGTGTGATCATACATGCCAAGAAACAGTGGTAGATGCAGCCAATCAACTTTTAATATGCCTTATTTCTGGTCGTTGTTCTGACAAGTGGATTTCCACTACAGAAGAGGAAGTTAATCCTGGATATCAACAAGCTGATTATGTTGCAGCGGATGAAGCAGTGCCATTGACAGGTGATGGGCAACTTGGGGCTCTATTTGGCTCATCTATACCCTATTCTCCCCAGTTTGTTGCCAAATCCAAAATCATACTTGTTTCTCCATGTTGTTGCCTGGGCCTTCTTCACAGTCATTAAGATAATCAAGATCTACCTAAACATTAACCAGGTATTCTTCAGAACAGTCTCTAGAGAATCACAGATACAAGTTGCGTGGCCCATATTCCACTAAAGCTCCTTGCAAACCATTCTTTGTCTCGACTCTGCCAGTCAAATTATCCATTTCATTTCAAACTTCTCCTGACTAGGGCAAGATATCAATAAGTAGCCTATATTTTCTTATTCTCCTTATGCATGCTTGCGCATATTTTTGGGATATAATTGTTAAAGTGAAAATTCAAAGACCGAAAATCAAAATTAAAATGAAGAATATCTACCATAGCAAAAAGATAGGAATCGATTGCCTATTTTGTCCTCAGTCACGATTTCATGGGATCCACGCTACAATTTTTGCCTTTTAATTGGTCATCAGAGAAATTCCAGTGGAACGTTGTTCTTTCTTTAGAACAGATGAATGGCTCTCTTTCTATCTTTATAATTTCAGTTGAAACAGCTCCTTATTTTCATTGATCTGTTTTCCCACCTCTAAGTTTTATTTATTGTATTGTAAATCATTTGTAAAGGGTCTGAGTTCTGGGAAAGGTGTGGAAGAAAAACTCAGCGCTTCACTGTACAGTTTGGCCAGGAAATTAATAAAATGATGCAGCTTTGATTCATGAGATTCATGTGGTATGAGTTTAGCATATGTTTCTTCTTTCTATTTCATATGTATCTTGTTATGTTTTATAGTTCATTCATAATAATTTCAAGTTGAATGCTTTTAAGTAAGAAAGGTAGAATCCAGTTTACTACTCTGCCTCGGGAAGGCATTCATGCTTTGTGTCTCTTCTTCTATTTGAAAAGATTCATTTATTATGCCCTTTTCAGCTTCTCCACGGTCCTTCCACTCCATATTATTTCAATTTGATTGCTAAACTTTCTGCCTATCTTGCCCCATGAAATACCCTATGTCTTTGAGTTAATTTCTCCGCTCATGCTATCCTTTGTCCCTTACATCCCTGAAAATTCAGTCATTCATTAAATTATCTCTTTCATATTTATTTACTAGCCTAAAATCAGTATTCATTTTGAGTCATCTCAGAACCTATTGTTTATTTTTACTGAGTATGACCCGGAGAGAGCCCTCTCCTGTCCTTGTAGGGCTAGCTACGAGGCTGAGCGTGGTTTGATGTGGACCTAGAACCTTGCCTTTTTAGCATAAGGAAAATCTAGGCTCTAACAAGAGGGATGCAATGATGGATAACTTTGCCCCGATCCTTCGACGACTACCCACAGGTGATGGATCTTCATCCACCAGCCACTCTGGAGGCATCACTCCTTTTAAGGTACAAGTTGACTTCAATATTCCCATATTTGAAGGCCTGATAGATGAAGACATCGTAGATAAATGGCTAAATCTATTGGAAGGATATTTTTCAGTTCATGACTTTTCCAATCGGGAAAAGATTACTTTTGCACTTCTCAAATTCACCCCACATGTCAAGGATTGGTGGGAAACGTACTGTGAACAAAAGGACAAGAGTGACCCCGTGTTGTTTTCATCCACACCCACTTAGAATTCTTTCAGAGACACCATCAAGGAACAATATTACCCTATCACAAGCTATGAAG
>Ga0068629_1000689_pt1 | contig 10354 bp, 11 predicted proteins | sample InSIn3gowninarea_FD_77432 | JGI IMG/M metagenome (GOLD analysis project Ga0068629, IMG submission 77432) | Clean room microbial communities from NASA Spacecraft Assembly Facility at Jet Propulsion Laboratory, Pasadena, California, USA -... ...
ATCTGAAAGTTGTTTTGAAAAGACAACGTGATTATGACAGTACCAGCAGGTTGTTGCAGAAGTAGTAGGTTCTGTAATGATCTCAGCACCACTAGACAGTTTGAAAATATTACAGGTCTTTATGTCCCTTATTGGCTTGTCGATTGTGACACAAATGGTTATTTAAGAGGAACTGGTAAGAAGATCAGCTCTTGGAGAAGTGGCGATTATCGCTACACTAAAACAGATATTTACTCTATTGGCCGTAGCGCAAGTATGACCTTTAGTTATCTGCCACATGATGCTTCTAAGAAAGCTGAAGATAAAGTTATGGAAAGTATTGCCCCATTTGATTATTTGCAGCTTGAAGATTTCTCTTACTCATATCTCTCAGGCTTTATTGCTGAAAAGTATGATGTAACAAAAGAAGAAATTTATCCTATCATTAAACAAAGAGTTGAAGAAGCCGTTAAAAGTGAGCTTCGTTCTTCTGTTCATGGCTACTCCTCAACTTCTTATGCCGCACAAAATGTACAGATTAATCGTACAAGGTTCCATTATGCGCTGATGCCAATCTGGATGCTTACTTATCAATATGCTGGCACCACCTATCTCTTTGCTATGAATGGTCAGACTGGTAAAACTTACGGTTCAATGCCTATTTCAAAAAGTAAAGTAAATAAGCTTACTATTGTTGTTTTCATCATCACCTTTGTTATTTCATTATTTATTTTACTTTATCTAGGAGGTATTCAGATATAATGCATGTTCAAAGTACTCATAACAGAAGAGCTATTTCCCTATTGTTCTTTATACTTACTCTGATATTTACTATTTTTCCTCTACTTGCAGCCGATACCACACGTATTTATGATCAAGCAGGACTGTTTTCTTCCGATCAGGTTACAACGCTTGAAAGCATCATATCAGAATTAAAAGAAACTTATAGTACAGATCTTGCTATTGTGACAATAAATGATGCTAAAGGGAAATCTAGTATGACCTATGCTGATGATTTCTATGATGAAAATGGTTTTGGCATTGGTACTGAATATGATGGTGTACTGCTTCTTATTGATATGGATAATAGAGAAATCTACATTTCAACTAGCGGCAAGATGATCCAATATTATACTGATCAACGCATTAGTAATACACTTGACCATATTTATAACTATGTAAGTATGCAAGACTACTATCATGGTGCCAAAGCTTTCTTATCTGATACACAGAAGTATCTTGATAAAGGCATCTCTACTAATCAGTATAGTGTAGAAGGAGACTTTGTTTATAGTCCTGCACCTGTTAATCATGAACCATTTACTGATAAATATGGTGATCGATTAAAACCTGAAAATATCGCACTTAGTACTGCTATTTGTATCATCTTTTCTTTAATTGTGGCCTTCATTGTTAGAGGAATCATTATTTCGGTTTATAAACACCCTCGTCATACTATACCAAGTACAGTTCCAAATCGACTAAGTGTCCATTATTCAGAACGAGATGATCACTTTGTTACTTCACATACCTCCCGAATACGTATACAATCTAATGCCAGTTCAGGTGGTCATAGTAGTGGCCGCTCATCTACTCATCATTCAAGTAGTGGTCGTTCTCATGGTGGTGGTGGCCGAAAATTCTAATAGAAATCTCTCCTTTTTCTCATGATCTTATAATGTTTTTCTTATAGTTTTCTCATGACTCATAGATATACTAATATCATCAAAGCAAGGAAAACTTATAAAAAGAAAATATAAATGAAAATTAAAAGGAGAGATTTTATTATGGAAAATATCACATTAGAACAAATCGATTTAATCATGAAAAGAGCAAACGTTACTTACACAGAAGCAAAAGAAGCTTTACAGCAGTGTGGTGGCGATACTGTAGAAGCACTTATCTATCTTGAAAAAGCTGATAAACTTAAAAACAATAAAAGTACAGCAAGTACTTGTGGCAAAACATTTTGTGAAAGTGCAAAAGCTGTGATCCAAAAGCTTAATGCAACACGTTTCATCTTAAGAAAAGAAGATAAGAATTTCATCGATATTCCTCTTAGCATTGCTCTTATCGTTATTCTCTTTAGCTGCTACATCTCAATCGTTGCACTCATTGTTGCTTACTGCTGCGGTTATCGTATCCGCATCGTTGGTGAAAATGATATTGCAAATAAGATCAATGAAGGCATGGACTTTATCAAAAAACAACAACAATAATGCTAACGCATTAGTCTTATCTTAAAGGCTCCAATCTGTAAATCACATCAGATTGGAGCCTTTTGCTATGCTTAGTTTTATCTATCGCTAAAGTACTTTTCTAATCAAGTTCTTCCCCTTTTCTCATCATTTTATCATCTTTCTCTTATGGTTTTCTCATGGCCACTAGCTATACTAATATCATCAAAGCAAGGAAATAAATAAAACAGATCATAGATAAAAATTTAAAGGAGAGAATTTATTATGGAAAATATCACTTTAGAACAAATCGATTTAATTATGAAAAGAGCAAATGTTACATACGCTGAAGCAAAAGAAGCTTTAGAAGAATGCGGAGGTGACGCTGTAGAAGCGCTCATATTTCTTGAAAAACAAAACAAGATCAACCAATCTCAATCTGGATCCCAGTCATATGGCTCTTCTCTTTGTGATGGCGCAAAATCCGTCCTTAAAAAACTCAATGCTACACGCTTTGTCTTAAGAAAAGATACTCAAAACATCATCGATCTTCCTCTTAGCATTGCACTCGTTATTATGATCCTCTGCTGCCACATTTCAATTGCGGCTCTTATTATTTCTTACTTATGTGGCTGTCGTATCCGCATTATTGGTGAGAATGATGCTGCTGAAAATCTAAGTGCTGGCATGGACTTCGTTAAACATTAATCCCTCTTAATATATAGAAAAGCTACTAGCTTCATGCTAGTAGCTTTTTGATTTTAAGAATATTTTATATAGCTATTTTTAATTGGATATATTAATATCAATATCTGAAATCTATTAGCAAGTTTATGGAGATTACTTATGAATAATAAAATTTATGAATTTGATGCTGTATTACATGAGATTCCTGAGAAAGGCGGTGCATATATTATCTTTCCTTACAATATCCGTGAGGAATTTGGTAAAGGCCGTGTGAAGGTACATGCCACCTTTGATGGTATACCTTATGATGGCAGTATCGTTAACATGAGCATTAAAGATGAAGCAAATAATATCTGTCATATCATTGGTGTTTTAAAATCTATTAGAGAAAAGCTTGGTAAAAAAGCTGGTGATACACTTCATGTGATCATCACTGAACGCAGTTAATACTTTACCTAAATTCATCATGGCACAAAAAAACTCGTCAGTATCGCTACTAACGAGTTTTTTGATTATATTATGCAAGCTCTGCTTTACCTGTATAAAGTTGATGGTAACGTCCCTTAATGTCAAGGAGCTCTTCGTGAGTACCACGTTCAATGATCTCACCTTGTTCAAGTACCATGATCGCATCGGAATTACGTACTGTAGATAAACGGTGAGCGATCACAAATACTGTTCTACCTTCCATCAGTTTATCCATACCTTCAGCAATAAGCTTTTCTGTTCTTGTATCGATTGAGCTTGTTGCTTCATCCATGATGAGTACAGGTGGATTCGCAACTGCTGCTCTTGCGATTGCAAGGAGCTGTCTTTGTCCTTGTGATAAGCCTTCACCATCACCTGTTAACACTGTATCGTAGCCATTTGGCAGGTATTTGATGAAAGAATCTGCATTCGCAAGCTTAGCTGCTGCGATCACTTCTTCATCTGTTGCATCTAAACGACCATAACGGATGTTATCTGCAATTGTTCCTGTAAATAAGTGTGTATCTTGAAGTACAATACCGATTGACTTTCTAAGCTCATCTTTTTTGATATCTGTTACATCGATACCATCATAGATGATCTTACCTGAGTTGATCTCATAGAAACGGTTGATAAGGTTTGTGATTGTTGTCTTACCAGCTCCTGTTGAGCCTACGAAAGCAATCTTTTGTCCTTGTTTTGCTTCTAATGAGATGCCCTTTAAGATGGTCTTTTCTTCGTTATAGCCAAAGACAACATCTTTAAATTCAACATTTCCACGAAGTAACGTATGGCTGCCGTTATTGTTCCAAGCCCAGTTACCAGTACCTTCTTCTACTTTTTCTAATGTCACATGGCCATGATCTACTTCTGGCTCTTCATCTAATACTTTAAAGATACGTTCAGCCCCAGCAAGTGCTGCGATGATCACATTCATTTGTTGTGAAATCTGAGAAACTGGTTGTGAAGTTTGTCTTACATATTGTAAGAAAGAAATAAGCGAACCAAGGTCAAAGACGCCCATAATTGTCATCAGACCACCTACACAGCAGTTGATGGCAAAGTTCATATGAGAAAGATTCCCCATAAGCGGCATCATAGAACCTGCAAATGTTTGTGCACTTGTAGAAGCTTTTCTAAGCTCTTCGTTAAGTACAACAAAGTCTTCTACAGCTTGATCTTCGTAGCAGAATACTTTAACAACCTTTTGTCCTTCGATCATCTCTTCAATATAACCATTTAGTTTACCCATGTGTTGTTGTTGCATACCAAAGTATTTACCACTGGCAGCACCCATCTTCTTCATGATAAACATCATAAGACCTAATACAGCAAGTGTAATGATGCTTAAGATCGGACTTAATACAAACATCATAATGATAACACCGATGAAAGATAAACCAGATTGCATCACTGTTGTCACACTATTATTTAAAGCTTCAGATATACTTTCGATATCGTTTGTATATAAACTCATTAAATCACCATGAGCATGTGTATCAAAGTATTTAATAGGAAGCTGTTGCATTTTATTAAATAGATCATTTCTGTTCTCATTCACTGCTTTTTGTCCAATATGGACCATTGTTCTAGAATAAATATATGAACTTACTGCCCCAGTAAGGAAAATACCACCCATGACTGCAAGGATTCCTGCTAAACCTTTAAAATCTCCAGGAATGATATAGTCATTGATCAGTGGTTTTAAGAAAAATACACTTGAAACCATTGATACTGAACTGAGAATAACAAATAAAAGTACGATAGCAACTAAAAATTTATACTTACTAACATAGCTCATTAAGCGTTTAAAGGTTGCTCCCATATTCTGAGGTTTTGGACGTCCCATTTTTTTTGGTTTACCTGCCTTACTCACTTAAACCAACTCCTTCCTGTTGAGATTCATAAACATCACGATAGATCTCACTATTTGCCATTACGTGCTCATGTGTACCCATCGCTGAAATCTTACCATCATCCATAACGATGATCTTATCTGCTTCACAAACAGAATTGATACGTTGTGCAATGATGATCTTTGTTGTATCTTTTAATTCTTCACTCTTGAAGGATGCACGAATTTTTGCATCTGTTGCTGTATCTACAGCACTTGTACTGTCATCTAAGATAAGTACTTTAGGTGTTTTAAGAAGGGCTCTAGCGATACAAAGTCTTTGTCTCTGACCACCTGATACGTTTACTCCACCTTGTCCAAGGTCCATTTCATATTGCCCAGGTAATCTGCCAATAAATTCATCAGCACATGCTGCTTCACATACGGTTTCAATCTCTTCATGAGAAGCATCTGCTTTACCCCATTTAAGGTTTTCACGAATACTTCCTGAGAATAGAGTGTTCTTTTGAAGTACCATTGCTACAGAATCACGAAGTGCATCAAGACTGTAATCTTTTACATTCACACCACCAACAAGTACTTCACCCTCTGTTGTATCATAAAGTCTTGGAATAAGCTGAACAAGTGAAGTTTTAGCTGAACCTGTCCCACCAATAATACCAATGGTTTCACCAGAGTTAATCTTAAGATTGATACCTTCAAGGTTATTTTCTTTACTTTCTTCTTCATACTTAAAGTTAACGTTCTTAAATTCAATTGAACCATTTGCTACTTCAAGTACTGGATCAGCTGGATCAATAATATCTGCTTCTTCATCTAAAACTTCAACGATACGTTTAACAGAAGCAATTGAACGTGAAAGCATCATCAGTACCATTGCAAGCATCATGAGTGACATAAGGATCTGGAATGAGTAAGCCACAAAGCTTGTAAGCATACCCACTTCCATAATACCATCAAAGATCATATGTCCACCAAACCAGTAGATAGCGATCATACTTGAGAACATCACAAGCTGCATTACTGGGATGTTAAGAACGACAAGGCCGAAGGCTCTTTCTGAAGCATTTAATAAGCTATCATTTTCAGCTTTGAATTTCTCTTTTTCTTTTTTATCTCTAACGAAGGCTTTTACAACACGAATACCAATAAGGTTTTCTTGAACAACTGTATTGAGTTTATCAATATGACGTTGCATAATCCCAAAACGTGGCCCTACCGTCTTTAAAATTGTTGCAACTGTAAATGAAAGCACTGGAATAGATACTAAAAATACCATAGCAAGCTTCGCATTGATCATGACTGCAAAGATTGCTGCAAAGATAAGCATCATAGGCGCTCTTACTAAAAGCTTGATCCCGAGTGTTACTGCATTTTGAATTGATGTAACGTCTGTTGTTAATCTTGTAATTAAAGAAGCTGTACTAAACTTCTCGATATTTTTAAATGAATAGGTTTGAATCTTTTTATATTGAGCAAGTCTCAGCTCTGCTCCAAAGCCTTGCCCTACTTCAGCTGCAAATTTACTAAGTGATAAACCACAGCTTAGTGAGATAAGTGCTACTGTGACCATGAGGATACCCATTTTGATCGTATAAGCTGTATCACCATTTGTAATCCCAACGTCTACGATCTTCGCCATAATAAGTGGGATCGTAAGTTCAAGGATTGATTCTAATATGGCAAATACAACAGCAAAAATAGCTGGTTTCTTATACTTTTCCATATAAGGCATTAATTTCTTTATCATGTCCGCTACTCCTTCTAGTAAATATTCTCTTCATCTATCACTTTACTATAAACTAAGCTTCATCTAATCCTTTAAGTGCTTTATGAAGTAGTTCTATAAGCTTGTCTACTTCATCAGCTCCTAAGTATTGCGTCATGCGCATTTCTAAGGCAATAGGCCCTATGTGAGCCACTTCTTCAAATAATTCTTTTCCTTTTTCAGTAAGGATCAGCCTTCTATATCGGCCATCATGTGATGAAGCCTCTCTTTTTAGAAGCTCCTTCATTTCTAACCTTTTAACGATGCCTGTAATGGTCGGATTAGAAGAATCAAGGTACTCTTCAATATGCTTTTGATAAATAGCACCTTCATCCTGATGGCTCATAAGATACGCTAATACTTCAAATTGACTCAGCGTTAGATCGTATTTTTCGAACTCATTATTCAGTTGTTGTACTATTTTTTTATCCACGCATTTTATCAGCATGCCGATATGTTTTTTATGACAACTGTTCATTTCCCTTTTCTCCTTAACTATTGCTATGTTTATAGGATTACATAAATAGATAGCATGCTATCTATTATAGCATTTAGTTGCTTTATGTCAATTAGTTTTCATTTACTGTTAATAGTTACATATTTCTTGATATTTATCATGTAATCTTCAAATAATAGACACATTAAGGGGGTTTAATAGACTTAATAAACTACAAGGCGTAGATATTTTTGTAAATTATTTCCATTAAATAGAGGTTTAATATATGAAAAAACCAACTTTAACGCTCGTTCTCTTAAGCCTAGCTATTGTACTAACAATTATCTTTACAGCTTGCAGGTCAAATGAATCCTCTGATATTCCTAAGGCAGATATCTCTTCTGTACTAGATGTACTAGATGATGATATCAGTGGCATTACTTGGTACAACGAGACCACGATCACTTTAAATGAAAATATCATGGTAAGTGGCAATGGTGTGGCCGTAAAGGACTCGTCTATCAAAATTATGGAAGGTGGCAATTACATTATTACAGGGACACTCTCTAATGGTTCAATTACTGTTGCTACAGATGACCCTGTTAATCTTACACTCCGTGATGCCAATATTACTAATTTATCTGGACCAGCTATCTCTATAGAAAAAGCAGATGTTGCCTATATCACGTTAAGCACTGAAACCTCCAACTTTTTAGTAGATGGTCAAAATTATGATGATCCTGATATCATAGGTGCATTAGTAAGTAAGTCCCCTCTATATATTCAAGGTAAAGGTACTCTGACTGTTTCAGGCGCCAATCAATCTGCGATCAACTGTCAGGATGCTCTTACCATTAATAATGGTTCACTTTATATTTCTGCTATCAATGATGGTATTCAGTCTGCTGGAACACTCACGATCAATGGGGGTAATATTGATATCTCGAAACTCATAAATGGTATAACGACTAGCCATTCACTTTACATGAACGATGGTGTGCTTTCTATATCAGATACCACAAATGGCTCATTTTCAAAGGGTGAAACTAAGATCAATGGGGGCACACTCAATATCTTAAACTGCACAATGGGTATTATCAGTGAGTCTACTATGATTATTGATGATGGTACACTCAATATTGATGCTGATCATACTGCCTTACTTAGTAAAGATGCGCTTACTATCAATGATGGGCATATTCATCTTGATTCCGATCAAGAAACTCTATCTGCTGCTTATTCAATAACGATCAACGATGGTACCATATTAGTACTCTCAAATGACCCCAATAAGGCTGGTATTAAATATGGCAATCAATTTAAGATCCTCGGTGGTACACTTTTAGCTACTGGTGGTTCCATCATCACACCAACTAAGGCTGCAAACACGCAAAAATCATTACTCTTAGATACGATTACTGCGCACACTTTAATTCATATCCAGCAGGATGCTTCTTCGGTGCTAAGCTTTGTACCAGCTGCAGATTATCCATATATTCTTTTTTCCTCTCCACTCCTTCAAAGTGGATTTACCTATGATATTTATTTAGGCGGTGAGCTTATCGGAGGTACTGATTTTTATGGACTTTCTCTTGATGGCAGCTATCGTGCTGGCACCAAGTATGTTTCCTTAACTTTATAAATTAATATATCTTTTTTATATGTTTCCTCGTATACTATAGTTAATTAATGAAATTTTCTCATTTATATTTTTGTTTAAGACAACATCTAACTTGTTCTTACAATCTATTTGCAAATGAGGTGACACATGAAAATCTATATTGTTGGTGTCGTTGGTAGTGGTAAAACAACGCTGGCAAAGCGTTGGTCAAATGAACTAAACATTCCCTTTTATGAATTAGACTGCATTATTTATAGTGGCAACGATAAAGATCGCCATAAAAGGACCCCAGAAGCGCAACATGAAATGATCGATAAGATCAATAAAAACGAAGATTGGATCATTGAGGGCACCTACCGTGAAAGCTGTCACTGCCTTCTTGACTACGCAGATCGTATCGTCTTTCTTGATACGCCTCTTTGGCGAAGGCTTATGCGCATCTTTTCAAGGCATATGAGACAAGTCATCCATATTGAACCGTGTCACTATATCCCCACCTTTAAAATGCTCAAATATATGTATAGACTCACAAAGGATTTTGAGAAAAATAAAACAGCTTACCTTAGTAAACTGACCCCTTATAAAGAAAAACTAACTATTATCCATAGTAATGAGAATATCTCATTACCTATATAATCTAAAAATAATACTTACAACAGAAAACTCCATTTATGAAGCCTTCTCATAAATGGAGTTTATTTTACTTGATCGATCGATATATTTACCTTGTAGTTCCCGAATGCTAAAAGTTCATCTACAAGTTCAGATAATATCTCTTGTGATTCTACTTCTACTCTTAACATATAGCAGCCATCCCCACTAATACGATGTGCTTCAACTATTTCCTTTTTACTTTCAAAAAACTGTTTAAATAAACCATGGTTAGGTGTTTTCATAAAGATAGTGATAAATGCTATGATCATTTTAGGCAAATATTCTTTTTCTAAAATGACCTTATAGCCTTTGATCACACCAAACTTTTCCATCTTAGTAATCCGATTAGAAACAGCTTGTCCTGTTAAATGTACTTTTTCTCCTATATCTTGCATTTTCATTTTGGCATTAGACTTTAATAATTCAAGAATGTGCAAATCCACTTCATCCAAGCTTATTCGCTGATCTCTAATGTTCTCCCCCATTCTATTCCCTCCTAAATGCTTTCATCATTCAACTTATATGCTTTTTTCCTTTCACTCTTCAATTTAGTTTTATTTTACAATAATTTTAATAAATCAGAAAGAGAGGAAATAGAATATGACTCAATCACATGCATTAATCGTTATCGATGTTCAAAATGAATACTTTACAGGTACTATGCCTGTTACTTATCCTGAAAATAGTTTTGATAATATCAAGAAAGCTA
>Ga0068629_1000691_pt1 | contig 10338 bp, 6 predicted proteins | sample InSIn3gowninarea_FD_77432 | JGI IMG/M metagenome (GOLD analysis project Ga0068629, IMG submission 77432) | Clean room microbial communities from NASA Spacecraft Assembly Facility at Jet Propulsion Laboratory, Pasadena, California, USA -... ...
ACCCGGTTTGTATAATATACAATTAACAATTACCGCAAAAGATGGCTGTAAAAGCGACTCTACTATAACGGTTGCCATAGGCTCTAAGCCGACTGCTAATTTTACGGTTATAGATGCCTGTTATAAAGCTGCTCCTTTTGTAATTGATAAATCTGCCAGTAAAATAGGTGCTATCAGTACCTGGAACTGGAGTTTGAATGGTACGCCTTTGCCTCCAACCCAGCATCCTCAATTTACTACACTGCCAATAGGAGTTCATCAGCTACAGCTCAGTGTATCCTCTGTTTATGGTTGTACGTCAGATGTAGTATCAAAACAATTTACGGTAAAAGAAGTTCCAAGGGTGCAACTATCGGTAAAAGACAAAGGCTGCGCTAATGAAAGTATAACCTTTAATGCCCGGCAAACAGATAATGCCACCATCATCCAGCAATGGAACTGGACCTTTGGTGATAATGCCACGGCTTCAAATGCAACAACTTATCACACCTACACTAAAGCCAATATCTATCCCGTACAACTTTGGGCAATAGCCGATAATGGTTGTTCATCCGATACAATGACAAAAAGTATTGAAATTAATCAGGCATATGCTTTTGCTGGTAATGATACAATTGTTTTAAAGAATGTTCCTTTTCTATTAAAGGGAGAGGGGAACGGGGATTTTAAATGGAGCCCTTCTTCCGGCTTAAGTGATGGTACTATTAAAAATCCTGTTGCAACCCTTTCAAATGATCAAACCTATCAATTAACCGTAACTACTGCCGAAGGTTGTATAGCTGCAGATACTATCAATATTGTTGTATTTAAAGGGTCGGCTATCTATGTGCCTGATGCTTTTACGCCTAATGGCGATGGCAAAAACGATAGGCTAAAACCTATGTATGTAGGTATTAAAAAGCTGTATTATTTTACTATTTATAATCGTTGGGGGCAGCGGATGTTTTATACAACCAATATGAATGAAGGATGGGATGGAAGGGATAAAGGCCTTCTATTATCAACCGGCACTTATATATGGGTAGTAAAAGCAGAAGATATTCCGGGAAGAATTTACGAACTAAAAGGAACCGTAACCAGTATCAGGTAAGTTGTTGATTATTGATAATTGATTATTGATAATTTTGTGTGATAGGGTGTCTCTCGCAACTTTAGGTTTACCCATAAAACAGTATTCATTACTACTAAACAAAGGCTGCTAAAGTGATGCCTCTTGCCTGTCGTCACCCTGACGAAGGAAGCATCTGAAGGATAAGCTTTAGTGAGGCTTGTGCCTGTAAGACAATAAGCACTTTGGTAAAAGTTTATACTTAGGGCAACATTCCTAAAATACTCGTTTCAGATACTTCGTTCCTCAGGATGACAAGTTCGTGGGTATTACTTTCTCATTCTTATCTCTATTGGTAAATCATTTGTTTCTGAAAGCCTTTACCTTAATAACCAATAACATTTTTATTGATAATCCTAAACTCGAAGAGGATACTGCGGAGTATTGAGGTAAACGCAGAGTCCTCTTCGAGAGGCAATGCTAGAACGCATACGAAGCAGCCTGCTTGTTCAACTAAAAAAAGCAGCTTCTCTAATAATCAATAATTCATAATCAGAAATCTAATAATAAAGAACCTTACGGTTGATGCGGTTCTTTGTCACGCATTTCCCATACTAATGCACTAGCGCCAAGTATAGCAGCATCGGCTTCTTTTAACTCGCTAAATATCAGTTTTACTTTATTTTGAAAAATAGGCAACAGGTTTTTTTCCATGTGTTCTTTTGTTGGGTTAATTATGAGCTTGCCTGCTTTAATTACCCCTCCAAACAAAATAATAGCTTCCGGTGAAGAAAACATAATAAAATTAGCCAGCGCTTCGCCTAATATCTGTCCCGTAAACTGATATACTTCCTGTGCAATTTCATCTCCTTTGATAGCACATTCATATACAATACGGGAGTCAATTTCATCCATTTTATATTTACGCAGCAAACTGGGTTTATCGGTTTGTTCCAGCATTTCCTGGGCGGTAAGCATAATACCGGTAGCGGAGGCATAAGCTTCTAACGAACCATGTGCTCCAGTGCTGCGGTGTTTGCGTCCACCCGGCCTGATAATAGTATGGCCTAACTCCCCGGCAAATCCGTCATGGCCTAATATTAACTGCCCATTGGCTACAATACCACTGCCTACCCCTGTGCCTAAAGTAATCACAATAAAATCTCTCATACCTTTGGCAGCACCATACATCATTTCGCCAACAGCGGCGGCATTAGCATCATTCGTTAACGAGCAGGGCAAATCAAACCGGTCTGATATTAATTTGGCAAGGGGTAAAATACCCGTCCAGGGTAAATTAGGTGCATATTCAATAGTACCCGTATAATAATTTCCGTTAGGAGCACCAACACCAATTCCTCTTATTTTTTCAAATCCTACGGCATCAATGGAAGGTTTCAAAACTTCATATAACGCTTCTACAAAATCTTCTACTTTAGTATAGGCCGTTGTTCTTAATTTGTCATTTTTATGCGATATATCACCCCTGTGGTTAACAAGGCCAAGCTTTATTCCGGTTCCGCCAATATCAATTCCTATAGCGTATTGATCTAATCTTCTTGTCATGATTGTAAAGTTTGTAATTGATAATATAATAGTTATATGTACTAATGGCCTCCCACGCTGCTTTTAACATCATAATCAATGCCTTGTGCTCTTAATATAGCTTTAGCTCTTATTGCATAAAATGCCAGATAAGTAAAACAGGCAACTCCCACAAAATAGGACATCTGGATACCTAATAAATTATTACTGGAAAGGTAGCCTTGTAATAAGCTGATGAACCCTCCTCCCATAATCATCATAACCAAAAAGTTAGATCCCTGACTGGTATGCTTACCTAAACCTGCAATAGATAAAGTATAAATACAGGGCCATAGGGTAGAGCAGAACAGTCCTACACTGGTAAAGGCATAGACACTAACAAGGCCATTGGTAAAAATTCCAATTAATAAAGCCGTTATTCCAAACAAGGAAAAAAGCAATAACTGGCGGGCAGGATTTCCTTTACTTAAAAAATCTCCAATGATTAAGGCAATAATAATAAGCGCATACACATAAAAGGGAGTAATATCGTGGTTGGCTAATTTATTAATTAAAAGAAACACACCAAAAGCAAGGTAAGGCATTATAAATCGCAGAATAGATTTGGCACTATCGCTTACATTAAAAGCACCAACTGAAGATGTCCATCTGCCCATCATTAAACTAGCCCAGTATAAGGATATAAAAGGGGCAATATTTTCGGTAGGAAAAGGGGCACCATTAGCCGTATGAACGTGCTGCTTCATAAACTCAGGCAAATTACTGGCTGTAGCTACTTCTACACCCACGTATAAAAAAATAGCTACCATTCCCAGGGCTAATTGTCCATAGTTTAAAGCACTCTTTCTAACATGAGGTATACCAAAGGAGGCATCTACATCAGTAGGCGTAGCTACTTTGGCTACTTCCTCTTCTTCCTGCAAATTAATTTTATTAGGTACGGAAGAAAATTTAAAAATAATAGCTACCAATAAAAACAAACCGCCTAAAATTAAGTAAGGTGTTTTTACAGCACCAATGTCGGCAATTTTAGCGGTGTCGCTGGTAACAGAGCCAAAGATGGCAATGCTAACTAAAACAGGACCGATGGTAGTACCAAAATTATTAATACCTCCCGCTAAACTTAAACGTTGCGATCCCGTACGGGGATCACCCATAATAATAGCTAGTGGATTAGCTGCTGTTTGTTGCAGCGAGTAGCCAAGGCCAATAATAAATAAGCCGGAAATTAGTAAAGCAAAAGAGGCTGCCTGAGCAGCCGGATAAAACAGCAAAGCTCCAATTGTAGAAATAACCAACCCCAACGCAATACCATTTTTGTAGCCTATACGATTTAATATGTCTCCGCCAATAGCTTTACTAACACCTAAGTAAATAAGAGAACCTACTGTATAAGCTACGTAAAAAGCAAATGAAATCATTTGCGACTGCCATTGTTCCAAATGCAGCTTTTCTTTAAAAACCGGTATTAATATATCATTGCTTGCTGCTACAAAGCCCCAGAAAAAAAATACGGATATTAATATACCAAATTGAGACCACTTCGTTTGTTGATTCATATAGCACGTTGTTTACGTTGAAGGGTTGAAAATAAAACACTTTTTACTGCAAATGAAAAATTGTTGCGACAATAAAAATAAAAACAATTAATTTCAAAACATTATAAGTTGTTTTACATAAGATGGAAATAATACACGTATCGGCAGAATGTTACCCCGTTGCCAAAGCAGGGGGCTTAGGTGATGTAGTAGGTGCATTACCAAAATACCACACAGCATCAGGGCATACCGCAAAAGTGGTGATGCCTATGTATCGTACCAAGTTCTTATATCAAAACCAGTGGGACCTGGTGCATGAAGGCGGCCAGTTTTTAGGCGGTCACTGGTTTCACTACAGTATCATAAAAGAAAAAACAGGCAAGCTTGGTTTTGATTTGTACTTAGTTGATATTAATGGGCTGCTTGACCGCGAAAAAATTTATGGTTATGATGATGACATGCAGCGGTTTATAGGTTTTCAAATTGCCGTATGCGACTGGTTAAGCAGGTGGCAGCACAAACCGGATATTATTCATTGTCATGATCATCAGGCCGGGTTAATTCCTTTCATGGTTAAATATTGTTTTGACTTTAATAGCTTGGCAAATGTTCCTACCGCCTTTACTATACACAATGCCGAATACCAGGGGTGGTTAGGTTGGGATAAGTCTAATCTTCTTCCTGCTTACGATACCTGGAAAAGCGGTTTTTTGGAGTGGAACAATACTATCAACTCTTTAGCCAGTGCAGTAAAATGTGCCTGGAAAGTATCTACGGTTAGCCCAAGTTATATGGACGAATTAAAACATTCGGCCAATGGTTTAGAGGCTTTGTTTAATTATGAGCAGGGAAAATGTGTTGGCATATTAAATGGTATTGATACCGATGTGTGGAATCCTTTAACCGATCCCTTACTGGAAAAAAATTTTGATGAACATTCGGTTAAGGAAGGAAAGAAAAAAAATAAAAAAGAATTATGCCAGCGCTTTAACTTAGACCCCGATAAGCCCTTAATTGTTTTTATTGGACGGCTGGTAGGTGAAAAAGCGGCCGATGTATTACCTGATGCTATCCGCAGTTCCCTATATCAACATCATGGCGGCGCCAACTTTTTAATATTAGGTTCCGGCGATCCAAATATTGAGTACCGGTTAAGCAGTATGAACGATCAGTTTGCCGGATATTTAAATACATTTATAGGGTATAATGAGGCGTTGAGCCATTTAATGTATGCTGGCGCAGATTTTTTATTAATGCCAAGCAGGGTAGAACCTTGCGGATTGAACCAAATGTATGCTTTGCGTTACGGAACCGTGCCTATGGTACGCAGCACCGGCGGACTAAAAGATACGGTTGTAGATTTTGGAGATTGGCAAGGATATGGCATACGTTTTAACCACGCAAGTGTTCAGGATATTACGTATTCTGTAGGACGGGCTATTGACTTATATAATAGCAAGAGGGATTTGTTTAACTGGATGCGTAGTTTTATGATGCAGATTGATAACTCCTGGGATCTTTCTGCCAAAGAATATATTAAATTGTACCAATCAATAAAACCATAATAAGAAAAAATCAGAGCCGTATGAGTCAAGAAATATTGTCCGTTATACTCGGTGGTGGCGCCGGTACCAGATTGTTTCCCTTAACTGCCACCCGTTCAAAACCCGCTGTTCCAATAGCAGGTAAATACCGCTTAGTTGATATTCCTATTTCCAATTGCTTAAACTCGGGTATCAACCGCATGTTTGTTCTTACCATGTATAATTCTGCATCCCTGAACAGGCATATAAAAAATACCTATCATTTCAGTGCCTTCAGTAAAGCGTTTGTAGATATTTTAGCTGCCGAACAAACACCGGATAATTTTAAATGGTTTCAGGGAACTGCCGATGCAGTACGCCAGTGCTTACGGCATATTGAGCCTTTTGAAAGTGAATACGTTTTAATTCTTTCTGGCGATCAGTTGTACCAGATAGACTTTCAGCAAATGTTTGAAAACCACAAACGTTTAGGGGCTGATATTACTATTGCTACCATCCCGGTTACCGAAAAAGATGCTTCCAGCTTTGGCATATTAAAAACCGAAGGTGACTATATCACTTCTTTTGTTGAAAAACCAAAAACCGGTTTAGAAGACTGGGTAAGTGATACAGGTGAAGAAATGAAAGCCATTGGAAAGAATTATTTAGCCTCCATGGGTATTTATATTTTCAACAGGCAATTATTATTTGACTTGTTGTTGAATGAAAAGAAGGACGCTGCAGATTTTGGTAAAGAAATCATACCTCAATCTATAGATAAATATAAAGTAGTAAGCTATCAGTACGAAGGCTATTGGGAAGATATTGGAAATATTCAGGCCTTTTTTGATGCAAACCTTGCTTTAACGGCCGATCTTCCGGAGTTTAATTTGTTTGATACCAACAATCAAATTCATACCCGTCCGCGTATGTTGCCGCCGGCTAAAATCAGCGGTACTACACTCGATCATGCTATTATTGCAGAAGCCACTATTATCAATGCCTCCCGCATAGAACGTTCTATTGTAGGCATCCGGGCAAGGATAGGGCATGATACGGTTATAGCCAATACTTACATAATGGGTAGTGACTATATAGAAACCCTGCATCAGATTGAAGAAGATGACCAGCATGGCGTACCTAAAATAGGTATTGGTGATAACTGTTATATTAACAACGCCATTATTGACAAAAACTGTCGTATAGGAAATAATGTACGTATAAACGGAGGAAGCCACTTAACGGACGGCGATTTTCCGCTTTATGTTATTAAAGACGGTATTATTGTAGTAAAGAAAGGCTCGGTATTACCTGATGGCTTTGCTATAGAATAAATGGGATTACAGCCTTTTATAAAAAAATAAATTTTTAGTCCGAAGTAATGTGTACTATGTACAATAAGTAGTATCTTTCGGTCATTAATTGATCGGTTGCTTATGGCTATACAGTCTTCCGCCTCTTTATCAAAGGGGCCAGTTGCAAAACCCAAATTGTCGCTGGGGCAAATCTTCTCTATGAGTATAGGTTTCCTTGGGATTCAATTTGGGTTTGCTTTGCAAAACGGTAACACCAGCCGTATATTACGTTCTTTCGGTGCTGATGTGGATCAGTTGCCTATGTTCTGGATTGTAGCGCCTTTAGTGGGAATGATTGTGCAGCCCCTCATTGGTCATTATAGTGATAGAACCTGGAACCGTTTAGGCAGAAGAAAGCCTTATTTTTTAACCGGGGCTATCCTGTCTTCTTTAGCCCTTATCTTTTTACCCAACTCAGCCTCCCTTTCTTCGGTAATACCTGCTTTATGGGTAGGGGCCGGAATGGTAATGGTTATGGATGCCTCCTTTAATGTAGCTATGGAACCTTTCCGAGCTTTAGTGGCGGATAATCTTCCTGACCGCCAACGCACCTTAGGCTTTAGTATTCAAACCTTTTTAATAGGTTTAGGAGCGGTAGCCGGTTCTGCTCTGCCGGAAATTTTAGCAAACAGTGGTTTTAGCATGCAGGCCGGTAAAGATGGTGTGGCCGATAATATAAAATACTCTTTTTACATTGGTGCGGCTGTATTTATGGCGGCCATTTTATTTACCGTATTCTCCACAAAAGAATATCCCCCTGCGGAATATGAACAATATCATGGCAAACCCGAAGTAACTGAACATAAAGGCCTTGCCCAGATAGCTGCCGATTTTGGCAACATGCCCAAAACAATGAAGCAATTAGGTTTAGTACAGTTTTTTAGCTGGTTTGCTTTATTTAGCATGTGGGTATTTACAACCGATGCAGTAGCTACCCATGTATATGGATTAACAGGTGATTATTCAAAATCAGTTGCTTATAACGAAGCCGGTAATAAAGTAAGCACTGCTTTTGGTGTGTATAATTTTGTAGCCATGATCTATGCCTTGTTTTTGCCTGTTATTGCAAAGAATATTGGTCGAAAACTAACGCATTCTATTTCGCTTGTAGCCGGTGGTATTGGTTTAATCTCCATCTTTTTTATTAAAGATCCGGCACTTTTAAAATATGCAATGGTAGGCGTAGGATTAGCTTGGGCAAGTATTCTGGCTATGCCCTATGTTATTCTTTCCAGCTCCATACCTGCCGGAAAGATGGGCATTTATATGGGGATTTTTAATTTCTTTATCACCTTACCTCAAATTATAAATGGATTATTTGGCGGCTGGATTGTAAAGCATCTCTACGGCGGACAACCTATTTACGCTATTGTACTGGCCGGTGTTTTTATGCTATTAGCTGCCATCTCGGTTGCTTTTGTATATGATCCCGGAACTAAAACAACTATTGAACAACAAATTGCATTACCCAATGAAGTTGCTTAACCTTTTATTTGTTTGTCTTTTCTCTTTACAAGTTATTGCTCAAAAAACGATTGATGTATATCCAACTCATTGGTGGGTAGGCATGAAGAACAAAAATTTGCAACTAATGCTGCATGAAAACAACATTGGTAATGCAACTGCTGTTACTACCACTTATCCAGGAGTTACTATTAAAAAAGTAAATAAAGTAGAAAATAAAAATTACCTGTTTGTTGATGTAACTATTGGGCCTTCTGCAAAACCGGGAACAGTTAATTTTAAATTAACCGGTGCTCCTGCTGCATCACTTAGTTATGAATTAAAGGCTCGTAGAAAAGGCAACGGAACGGCTTATGCGCAAGGGGTACGATCTCAGGATTTTATTTACTTACTTATGCCGGACCGTTTTAGCAATGGCGATTATAGTAATGATAAAGTAGCCGGTATGAAAGATCAGTCGCTTAACAGAGATTCAATATACCTGCGTCACGGCGGCGACCTGCAAGGTGTAATTAACCACTTAGACTATTTGCAGGATTTAGGCGTTACCACGGTATGGCCCACACCTGTTGTTGAAAATGATATGCCTAACCGTACCGAGCATGGCTATGCGGCTACCAATGAGTATAAAGTGGATCCACGTTTAGGCGGTGATGCGGCTTATAAGCAATTAAGTAATGCTTTACACAAAAGAGGTATGAAACTGATTCAGGATGTAGTGTATAACCACGTAGGCTTGCAGCATTTTACCGTACAGGATATGCCTATGAAAGACTGGCTGCATCAATGGCCTTCTTTTACAAAGCCTAACTATAAAGATCAGGTATGGTTTGACCCCCATGTAGCCGCCGTTGATAAAAAAAGAATGGCGGATGGCTGGTTTACAGATGAAATGCCTGATCTAAATCAAAGTAATCCTTATGTAGCCAATTATTTAATTCAGCATGCTATATGGAGCGTAGAAGAATTTGGGGTAGATGGCTGGCGTATTGATACTTACATTTATGTAGATCAGGATTTTATGAACCGCTGCAACAAAGCGTTGATGGATGAATACCCAGCTATTACCATGTTTGGAGAAGCCTGGGTTACGGGAACGGTTAATGAAGCTTATTTTACACAAAACAATATGAATACTCCTTTTAAAAGTAATGCTGTTGGAGTAACTGATTTTCAATGTCTATTTTCAGGCATTCAACCTGCACTTACCCATCCTAATGATGGCGTTAATAGTTTATACCAAACCCTTAGTAGTGACTTCCTCTATAAAAACCCCATGAACAATGTTATCTTTTTAGATAATCATGATATGACCCGTTTTTACTCACAGGTAGGAGAAGATATTGACAAATTAAAATCGGGCATTGCTTGGCTGCTGACAGAACGGGGTATTCCTCAACTATATTATGGAACAGAGGTTTTAATGAAAGGGGTATCAAACCCCGATGGCTTAGTTCGCTTAGACTTTCCCGGTGGCTGGAATGGTGATAAAAAAAGTGCCTTTACCAAACAGGGTTTAACTAATAGCGAAGCGAATATACTAGCCTATACAAAAACCTTAGCCAATTTTAGAAAATCCTCCTCCGCAATTAAAACCGGCAAGTTGATGCAATATGTGCCACAGGATGGTGTATATACTTACTTTAGATATGATAATAAGCAAACGGTAATGGTAGTTATGAACACCGGTAATAACGAAAAAACTATTGACGTAACCCGGTTTTCTGAAAGAACCAATGGCTTTGCCATTGCCCATAATGTGGTAACGGCTGCTACTACTAATTTAACCGGCCAGTACAATAGCGTAAATAGGTTGTCCGCCGTAGAGATGCTTTACAATCCAGCCGCCAAATAATCCATTTATA
>Ga0068629_1000692_pt1 | contig 10336 bp, 10 predicted proteins | sample InSIn3gowninarea_FD_77432 | JGI IMG/M metagenome (GOLD analysis project Ga0068629, IMG submission 77432) | Clean room microbial communities from NASA Spacecraft Assembly Facility at Jet Propulsion Laboratory, Pasadena, California, USA -... ...
AATCCATCACAACATTGCTCTGCTTTGGGTAAATATTCATATTTACATGTTTTCTACTATTTAAGAAGGATCCATGATTGTCACATGACCTTCTTAGCTTCTCACCAATCTTAAACACCTCACACCATCAAGCCTAAAGTTCTAAAGCCTATGCCTACCTTGCCCCATAGAACACCTTGCATTTCTAACCTTATTTCCCAGACCTAAACTTCCCAGCTCCTCCTGATCCAGCAAAATTCAATCAAAACCTTTGAGCTACTATACCTAGCCTAAATCATTTACCTGATCTAGTCATCTTGACTGAGATCCTTATGGAGAGAGCCCTCTCCCAGCCTAGTAGGGCTAGCTACTTGGCTAAGCTTGGTTTTTGGTTACCCTGACGTTGCCTCCCTTCAGCCTAAGGTCAATCAAGGCAATAATAGATGTTTTGGAGTGGTTTAGGATGATGAATTGAAAAATAACACCAACTCCAATTACAATAGGAACAAATCAGATATAAGATCCAATGTAGATCCAACTCTATTGAAGAGATTAATTCGTAGTCTTATGTATCTTAGTGACACTAGACCAAACATTATGTATGACGTTAGTTTGATTTTTAGGTCCATGGAGCAGTGAAAATTTTAAGGATGGCAATTTATCTTGAAGATTATAATCCTTGGCAAATCTTACTGATCCATAATATGAAAACTATAAAATGTTTGGTGATATTTTAGTAAAATAATTAAAACTTCTAATGATTATATGTAGTTTCTATAAAATTTTAGTGATTTTTAAGGTAAAATATTTATTTCTTATCAAATTTGGGTGACTCATTTTTAGGAAAATATCGGAATTGGTGAATCCTTTTTTTGGAAAAAGCATAAAAAATTAGCCCATCTGTGAATATTAGCCCCTAAAATTTTCCCTGCCATGGAGTGTCCAAAAGACTTATATTGGAAATAAAGAAAAAAAATGAGATAATGATTATTGGAATAATAGGATATGGCATATTATACTTTAGCACTAATAGTGATCTTTTAGTTGGGTATACTCATAGTGATTTTGCAAGTAATGTGAATGACATGAAGAGAACTTCAATATATGTTTTTCATCTTGGTTTAGATGCTATTTGATGGGAATCCAAGTGGCATCACATTATGACAATCTCATCAACTAAAGTACATTATAGCAACCATAATAGTATCTTATTAAGCAGTTTGCTTACACAAAATAGTGGGTGTTCTAAAACAAGAACAAAAGAGACCAACTATAGTGTATTGTGACAAAAACTTAGCATTACCTTTTTAAAAGAAACATGTTTTTCATAATATTAGCAAGCATATTGATACAAGATATCATTCATTAGAGATCTCATAAATAATGGAGAAATCCACTTGGAATATTGTAAATTAAAAGAATGGTTAGATGGCATATTCACAAAGCCATTGACAAGACATGTATTTGTGTTTCATAGACAAACCTAGGTGTTGACAGCCTAGTTGAGACATATACCAACAATAACTTGTGGTAGTAATCATAATTAAGGAGGAATGTTAAAGATAATTAATCCTAGCAACTACTATCTAGCTTGAATATTTTTGGTAGCTTATATTGAGTCTAAATTTAGGAAGAGCCATTCATGCATATGTCATCTAAGATTTACATGTCTGTTGCTAGAGATTTTGGGTGTATTTAATCATATAGCTTCTAGAAATTCAATCAATAAATTTGAAATACAAAACAATAAGTTTTTTATGTTAATTGTGTGGTTTTCCATCATTTCCACTTAACATATCTTGTAGCTTACCTCAGATTAAGTGGTGATCAAGAAAAAAGTATGTAGAAGATGATGACCGAAGGCACTAGTTACAATATTTGTGATCATGCTTGTAGGAATATTGTTTCTTTTTGAAATCATTTTGTATTATTTTTAATACATATCAACCTCTCATTCATCTTCTCACCAAAAAATAACAATTCGCTCTTTCAGATAGGGTTTAAAATTGATGTTAGGGTATATCCATGGAGATGGGTTACACTTTTTGGCAAAGTGAGGGCACATTTTGGTGATAAAAGGGATGTTAGGTTCCTATAATACTAGTGTAGGCCCCTTATTTTTATTATTAACGTAGCCCCCTATTGTCATCACTGTGCCCATGTAACCCCCATATTGATATTGTTGTGCCCCATAGAAGCCCACTATTGTTATTGGTGTGCCCTTACATTATTATTGTTATGTATGCTCTGATTATATTGTGACCATTTAGACTCTTATATATACGAAGGAGGTCTTGTCATTTTTATCATCAAAGAATTCTTTATTTAAGTGATGTAAAGGAATTTTCCTCTCGAAGAGGATAATTTTTCAAGTTGTTGATCTATCTTTTCTTATGTTTTGTGATTTGGTTGCATAAAATTTGTTATCAGAGCTTTGAATTCTAGGGTTTTACTACTTCAAAATGTTCATCTTGGAATCTTCGCTATAAATGTTTTTCTATGAAGCTTTAGAAGATGAATTTCAACCACATGGAACCAAAATCTTGGTGAACCTCTTATGGAACTTTCAAATCTTGTTTCGCTAAATGTTGTGAGATATGGTCCGAAGAAGTTAGGGTTTTTTCATGCTCCATAATTTTGTCTCAAACAAGTGACCTAGGGAAAATCTTCATAACTTTCTTTTGAAGAATTAGATTTAAATTCCATAAAAAGTGACTAAAAGTACACGATTGTGGTATATCTTGTATCAAATTTAGGGCCGAAGGTTGAAACATGACATGTGGAATCTCGTACAAGTTTGATCTACTAAACCATTCCATAACCAGGTCATTGTGGGGGATTTGGCATAACTTTATATTAAAGAATCTAATCTTGGTACGACTCATGGAATTCGAAAGAAGACTCAAAGTTCTACCATAAGACCAAATTTTAGACCTTGAAAGCATGAAATTTAAGAGATACAATAGTTTCAATATCAAGCTCTAAAAATTTAGAAGAAAAAGTTGTAATTTTTTTTAATTTTCATACATTTTGTTTGAAAAAATATTCTTAAGTAATTCAAAGGGAATAATAAAGCATAGATAGCATTATTTGGTTCCAATATGCCTTGAAGCAAAAAAATAGATACTCTTAGTAAACAACCAGAAATATCTACTATGACACATGAACAAGAGGAAGAAATGCAACATGATATATTGAAATTACGCGACCAAATGCAAAAATTATGATCTCTCAAAGAGTAACCAAAAATGAAATGGAAGCTAAGATGAATTTTTTAAAATAATACATGGAAGGTTTGAAGGATGTATTAAAACAAGACATGGAAGCTAATATGGATGGTTTGAAAGAAGACATGAAAGACTTGAATGAAGGTTTGACAAAGTTTCTACAAGATATGCTTCCTAATGGTGAAAAGGTATTCCGTTAAACTCACGATGAGAACAAAAGGAATTTTAAACATGATTTCAGAGAATCTAACTTTGGATTGAATACCAAACACATTCTAAAGATTGATATGAGGAAATTTTATGGTAAGGATCTGGTAACATGGATACTACAGATTGAGCAATTTGTTGATCTACATGATGTGAAACACACACAAAAGGTACGCATTGCATCTTTATATTTAGAACCAATTATTTGTACCGTATCGATGGCTTTGTTCTCATAAACCACTTGTCACTTGGTCAATTTTTATGGAGGAAATGATAGCACATTATGAGGATACAAAGAGAAACACCTTCTTTATCCAATTGATAAATCTCAAACAAAAGTGTTCAACGGTGGAGCACATTGAGGACATCCAAAAACTGAATACCAGGGTAACTGATATTTTAGAGGAGCATAGGATTGATTTTGTCATAGGGAGTTTTAAGGATAAAATACATCATGAGGTTCTCCTTTGGGAACTTGATTTGTTAGAGAAGGCATTCAGAGTGGCAAGAAAATTTGAAAGAAAAATTATGGAAAAAAGGAATTCTACCACTCACAACTATAAATATGGAAGTGTTGCTACTCCTAGCCTTCCACAACCTACAAGGTTGACACCACAACAATTGGAAAAAAAAAAAGAGCAAAAGGGCTTCATTTCATTTGTGATATCAAATACACTAAAGGTCATAAGTTTTTTGAGAAGAAATTATTTTACATAGATTATGAAGAGAAGGAACAAAAGGAACAAGAAACATCAAAATAAGAGGATATACACTAGGAACCAACCTTAGAGAAAGAAGAAATGAATTTGACCATATATTGTAATCCATTGGCAAGAATTACCACTCATCAAACCCTAAAGATAGAAGGATATATCAATAATAAAAAGGTAATAATGTTGATTGATTCAAGTATTACGCATAATTTTATTCATTGTAAGATAGCCAAGGAATTGAATTGGTTTCTATCTAGCATAAGAGTGTAAAGTGATGGTTGCAAATGGAGGAATTAAAAATTTCTTTAGAAAGTACCAAAATATTAAGTTACCCATGGGGGAATATGCATTTAATAGTCCAATGTTTTCCATTCTAATGGGTGGTGTTGATGTTGTAATAGGAGTCCAATGGTTACAATGTTTCAAGATCATAGCTTTTAATTTTCAAGAACTCTTCTTGGCCTCCCACCTATTCGTGATTATGATTATGATATTCACTTGATTCTAGGAAGTGTTCCTCCAAAAATCAGGCCTTACAGATACCCTTATGCCCAAAAGAGTGAAATTGAATGTATGGTTGCAAAAATGCTATAGGCTGGTATAATTCAACCTAGTCAAAGTTCTTTCTCTACTCTAGTAGTATTGATGCATAAGAAGGATGGATCATGGACTATGTGTCCATATTATAGGGAGCTCAACAAGCTCACTATTAAAGATAAATTTCCCATTCTTTTCATTAATGAATTGTTGGATGAATTACATGGAGAAATTTACTTCACCAAGTTGGATCTTTGTTTAGGATATCATCCAATTAGAATGAAGACAAAGCACATTTTGAAAACAACATTCAGAACTCATGAAGGTCATTATGAATTTTTGGTCATGCTTTTTGGACTTACTAATGCACCTTCAACATTTCCAGGTTTTATGAATTCCATTTTCAAACCCCTCCTTATAAAATATGTGTTGTGTTATTTGATGATATACTAATCGACAACACTTCTTGGAAGGATCATGTTCAAAATGTTGACAGGGTGATCAAACTATTGGAGGAGAAACAATTATATGATAAAACCTCCAAATGTTTCTTTGGAGTACAAGAGGTGGAATATTTGGGTCATATTGTATCTCATGATGGTGTTAAGGTAGACCCTAAAAAAAAAATCCATTAGGGAATGGGAAATCCCCACAACCCTCAAGCATCTTCGATGATTTTTCAGGTTGACAGGGTATTATTTCAAATTTGTTAAGAATCATAAGAGAATAAAAATGCTTCTAACAAAATTAATGAAGAAAGACACATTTTCTTGGACTCTATAAGAAACTAAGGAATTTGAACATCTTAAAGAGGATATGTGCTAGGCACCGGTATTAGCTACACCATACTTCAAAAAATCCTTAATTTTGGAATGTGATGCCTTAGGAAATGGAATTGGTTTTTTTTTAATGCAAGAAGGAAGACCCATTTCTTTTGAAATTCATGCAATCAAGGGAAGGTATTTATATAAACCTATTTATGAGAAGAAAATGTTGACATTACTACATGCACTAAAGCAATGACAGCCTTGCCTAATGGGAAGACACTTCAAGGTAAAAATGGATCATGATAGTATTAAATACTCTTTGGAACAAATATTATCTTCAGAAGAGCAGAAAAAATGGGTCATAAAGATATTGGGTTATGACTTTGAAATCATCTACATAAAACGGAAGCAAAATGTTGTTATAGATGCACTCTTAATAAAATATGAGAATGTGTAAGCATTGATCTGTGCCATTTCTATTAATAGGCCTGATTGGATAACTAAAGCAAGGGATGAATGGAAGAATGACAAAGAGGTGTGGAAACTCATTCAATATTTGTAGCAGGATCTCAATGCATATGATACATTTATATAGAAAAATGATTCATTATGGCACAATTATAACTTATATCTCTGTAATAATTCCCAACTCTAACAAAAGATTCTTTTGAAATTGCACACCTCCCCCTTGGGAGGGCACTGAAGATTTTTGAAAACTTACCACAGGGTTAAGAATGATTTTTTTTAGGGTGGTCTTAAACATGATATTCAGATGTTTGTGGAAAAATGTTTGGTTTGCCAAAAAAATAAAGTTGAGACAATTAAGACATTGGGTTTGCTACAACCATTAACTATTAAAAGTCAGCATTAGGAATAGGTCTCAATGGATTTTATCATAGGTTTATCTAAGTCTGAAGGAAAGAGTTTCAATGTGTCATCATGGTGGTAATTGATATACTACCAAGTATCCACACTTGTGTGCATTATTTCGTCATTTTAAAGCTAGTATAGTTGCTACCACATTTATGGAAACAATTCGAAATCTACATGGAAACCAAAATATTATTGTAAGTGACAGAGAGCCCAGTTTCACTAGAAACTTTTGGAAGAAATTATTTTCTTGTCTTAGTACTCAGTTAGCTCATAGGTCATCTTATCATCCTAAATTTAACAGGAAAACTAAGATAGTGAACAAATGTTTGGAAGGATATCTTCATTTATTTGTATATGATAAACAAAAACAAGGGGTCAAGTGGTTAACTCTGGCTGAATGGTGGCACAACACTTCCTTCCACAGTACAGAAAAATGACCCCATTTATGGCACTTTATGGATATCATCCACTGTCCATCACATCATCTTTAAGAGAAAATTCTAAGGTTCAAGCAGTGGAATATTATATCGAGCGTCAACAAGTTCTCAAACTTTTAAAGGATAACCTCACTTTGGCACAAAGTCAAATGAAACAATAGGTAGATCAACATCACAGTGAAAGAAGTTTTGATGTAGGTGACTAGGCATTTTTAAGGCTACAACCATACAAATAAATTTCCCTCAAGAAAGTTATGAAGGATAATAAATTATCACCCAAGAATTGTGATCCTTACAAAGTGTTGCAAAATATTGGTAATATTGCATACAAATTAGATTTGCCTGCATCTTCACGAGTACACCTAGTTTTCCATGTTTCATGCGTAAATAAAGTTATCAGTCAGAAGCTCCCAGTTCAAACAACATTGAGAGAACTTGATGAAGAAGGAAAAATCATATTAGACCTGAAGTAGTCATGGAAACAAGAACCTGAAAACTACAAAATCGATCAATTTTAGATTATCTCATTAACTGGAAGAACTTATCTGCTGAAGATTTGACATGGGAGGATGAAAAATTTATACAAAAGCATCCATAACTACTCAAGCATTGAGGATGACACTTTTTTGAGGGAAAGGGCCATGTTAGGTCCCTATAATGCTAGTATAGTCCCCTTATTTTTATTATTACTGGATCCCCCCAATGTTATTTTTGTGCCCATGTAGTCCCCATATTGTTATTATTGTGCCCCATAGAAGCCCATTATTGTTATTGTTGTGCCCTTATTTTAGTATTATTATGTAACCTCTAATTATGTTATGACTGCTTAGACTCCTATATATATCAAGGAGGTCTTGTCATTTGTATCATCCAAGAATTGTTCATTTATTTGAGTTCAAGGAGGTTTCCCCCTTGAAGAGTCTAATTTTCAAGTCATTGATCTATATTTTCTTCTGTTTTGTGATCTAGTTGCATAACAAGGGGGCTTGATTGAGACATTTCAAGTGCTCGATCGAGAAATTTTTAAGCACTCAATGAAGTTGCTTAAGGGCTTAGACATAGCTTGTTCAAGAATTTAAACAAATCCTTCATTGAGCTCTTGTGTAACTTGAGTTAACACATGAGCTCGATCAAGCTATAGGCTCGATTGAGATCTAGAGCTAGACTGAGCCTCTATTTGGCATTAAAAGCCACAACTATAGACTATCAAGTCATCTTTTTCAAACAACAAGGAAAATAACAACTCGAATGAGGCCTTTAACTTCTCGACTGAGGTTCTCGACAGAGGATTTTAGAGTTGAAATAGGTGTTTGGGAGATGGATCAGTGACCCACCAATATTCCTGAAGATCAAACCAACCACTATCTAGAAGCTAAGGTACATTTCCTATCATTGTTTCTCTATTGGAAATATTTTTCTTACAAAAAAATATATTAATTTGAAATGAAAACCCACCATACAAAAACCATGAAAACCACCAAAAAAACCAAAAATACCACCAAGAAAATCCTTGAAAACCACCAAAGAAACTAGATAGCTTAGGTTTTAATTTTCTTTTCATTTTATTGTATAAGTTTTCAATAATTGCAATGGTAGCGTGTTTATTATGAATTTTTTCTGGTTTTGAATGGTAAAAACTTTATTTTCTAATTATTTTATGTTTTGAAGTTTTTCTTAGGAATTTAGTGAAATAAATTCTCAAAATATTTTGTTTTTTTGTTATTTAAAATGCATTTTAAATCTGAAACAAATTTGACAAAAAATATGCCCAAAAAATTCCAAAACATAAAACAACCTAAACTATGACCTATAAATAAAAAAATTATGACATTCAAATTGACACAATAAATATGGTGGCTCATGATTAATCTCTACTTATCAAATAAGAAATTTGATTTTTTTTGTTATTTAAATTTAAAATAAATTATATTTTAAATATTCTTTAATAATAAATAGAGTACAATTAGTTTAAAAAAATTAATTACTTAAATAAAATATTATCTATGTTAAAAATCAAAAACAAGAAAATTTTGTTATATATATATGGAAACTATATATAACATATTTATATAACATCATGTAACTATATAATAAAACATAAAATTATATATAATATAACTATAACATAACATTTAATATTTAACATATATATATATATATATATATATATATATATATATATATATTATTATTATTATTATTATTATATTATTATATTATTATATTTTTAACTATGTAACATGAATAGGTAGTGTTTTGGCAGAGCGAAGGCAACTAGGTTTTTCGTCAACTACAACGGGTTTCTCTCCATGGATCGGCACAGAGGAGGGAGCTCCACTCCCTCCTACAAGGAAGCGATGGCCAACAAGGGTAAGATGCCTCCGGAGAAAGGAAAAGATGATGTGGAGGAAGGAAGAAAAAACAAGGAGGAGGAATTAGAAAGTACTAAATCGAAGGAGAAGGATGGCACAAAGGAAAAGGAAGAAAATGACAAAATACAGGGAACAAAAGACAAAAATCAGAAGAGTCAATGCAAACCTATAGCTGAAATTACTCCTAGAGTAGTTTTAAATGATCCAGTGCTGCAGGAGCACAGAGATCACATGCAGACTTATGCAATCATATGCAAATTCATGGGGCTATGGCCCACTGAAAAAGCTTTACAAACATGGATAAGATACCACTGGAAACCCAAAGGTAGCATTGATCTACATCTGGGGTCCAAAGGATTCTTTACTGTAGTGTTCACTAACATTAGAGATAAAGACAGAGTGTTTGAAGGCGAGCCCTACTCCTACATAGCAGCAGGGCTCTATATGTGGCCATGGATGATGAACTTCCTTCCGGAGCGGGAAACTTTTACTTCAGTTCTGGTTTGGGTAAGACTCTGTTCTCTACCTCTTGACTATTGGCAAACTGAATCCCTTGCAGCCATAGGCAATAAATTAGGATGGTTTATCAAAGCCTCCAAAGCCACAAGGAGGGGAAAATATACCTCTTTTGCTAGGATCTGTATGGAAATGGACCTCTCCAGAGCTCTTATGGATGAAGTCCTCTTGGAGGTTTTTGATCAGGAATGGGTGCAAACAGTCAACTACGAACATATTCCATTTAGATATCGCAGATGCCGTGAACATGGGCACCTTCTAAGAGAATTCCCCCTTAGTAAAGTAGAGAACAAAAGAAAAATAAACACAATGAAAGATACAGTTAGCTTTACAAAGTAGTTCATAAAGGGAAAAGTGGCAAAAAAGGGCCAAAGCAACACCAAGATGAAGGACAAAAGGGTAGTCAGAACTAGTTCCAAGTTCTTGAAGAGGAGGAAGAAATATCAGTAGAAGATCAAGCAACGAATGAAGATTATGAGAAGAAGGAAAAGGATAAAGAAAGAGATTAGACACAGCAAAACGAAAAATAGAAAGGGATCATGCTGAATGAATCAGAGCTGGAAATGGATCAAGAAATGACCCAGAGTGAGGTGTTTAAGATTGGTGAGAAGCTAAGAAGGTCATGTGACAATCATGGATCCTTCTTAAATAGTAGAAAACATGTAAATATGAATATTTACCCAAAGCAGAGCAATGTTGTGATGGATT
>Ga0068629_1000693_pt1 | contig 10335 bp, 15 predicted proteins | sample InSIn3gowninarea_FD_77432 | JGI IMG/M metagenome (GOLD analysis project Ga0068629, IMG submission 77432) | Clean room microbial communities from NASA Spacecraft Assembly Facility at Jet Propulsion Laboratory, Pasadena, California, USA -... ...
AGGATATAAAGAAGGCAAGAAATGAAGACATTCAATCCTACTTCATGAGGATTACGAAGATCAAAAATGATGTTCTTTCGATTGGAGAAGCTATTGCTTATAGGGATCTTACTCTCATTGCACTTGGAGGGCTCCCTCGTGAATGGCACGTGTTCAACGCCATTATTCTTAACGACGACAGGATTCCAAGTTTTGTGGAATTGTTTGACTAGATGTTCTCAAGAAGAAACAAGGATGATGGAACTAGATATGCCTTCAAATAGGAATGATCCTACTGCATTCTCTGCTCATGCTAAAAAGAAGAACAATGCAGGTTCAAAGAAGCAATATCAAGGAAGATCGGGTTTCAAAAATGGAAGGGAAAATGATTCATTTGCAACAAGTTTGGCCAGTATACTAGGGAGTGTCCTAATAGAAGGGACACACCTCATGATGATGGCAACCACAACAACAACAATTTCAGGGGCAACAACAATCAAAGGAATGGTAGATTCAACAACCAAGGAAAAAGGAATGCTCTTGCTCCTCATCAAGGAAATGGTCGCCCTCCCAAGAGATCAAGAAACACTAGGTATGATGAATCTAATGTTGTTGATAACAAGCAAAAAGAATTTTATCTTACTAATTGTCCTCTCCACTGCATCTCCTCTGAACACTTTGGGAAATTGGTTGATTGATAGTGGTCCTTCAAGGCACTTCACTGGGTATAAGGAAGCTCTTTCAAATCTGTTTGAAAATGATACAAATTTGGAAATTATCCTTGCAGACAATGCCACCTATCCCGTGAAGGGAGTTGAGAATGTTATTCTTCGATTGAATCAAGATAACACCTTTCATCTACAAGAAGTACTATATGTACCCTATCTAAAGAAGAACCTGGTATCTATCTAGCGATGGAGGACAAAGGATTCAAGGTGGCATTCATCGATGGAAAGGTACGTATGTGGAATAAAAATTTCAAAGATGCATTTACACTTGGCTTCAGGGTTGATAGCCTATATCAAGTTGGAGGAAGTCCATTGGGAGATATGTCTTGCGACACATCACTTCAATTCGAATTATGGCACCGAAGGTTTGCTCATCTACATTATAAGGCTCTACCTGATGTGAGGAAGATGGTGACAGGTATGCCTGAATTTAAAGTGGAACATGAAGGTGTTTGTCAGGGGTGTGCGGTGTGCCTAAGGAAAGCATACAAGAGGACCATTCCCTTCAAGTGATAGCAAGACTATCAACATATTGCAATTGGTTCATTCTGATCTATCTGGTATGATGCCCGTTAACTCATTAGGAGGATATTTATTATGCTATATTTATGGATGATTTCTCTTGCAAAACTTGGATATATTTCTTGAAGAAGAAGGACGAAGTATTCTCAATTTCTCATGGTTCCGTTCTTTCAAAGCTTTGGTCGAAAATCAAACTAGGAAGAAGATCAAAATATTAAGGACCAATAATGTAACCGAATATGAATCAAATGGGTTCAATAATTATTGTAGAGAAGCTGGCATTAAGAGGGAGACTACTACCGCATATACTCTTGAGCAAAATGGTGTTGCTAAAAAGGAAGAACCGTTCTATCGTAGAAGCCACTTGTGCCATGCTTCATGACCAAAGCCTTTCGAAGTTCTTATGGGTCGAAGCTGCAAACACCGCCGTGTATGTTCAAAATAGGCCCTCATCAAGCGTTGGACTCCAAAACTCCTGAAGAAGTTTTCACCGGTAAGAAACCTGATGTTTCTCACTTTAGAATTTTTGGTAGTCTCATATATTTTCATGTACTGAAAGAAAAGAGAATCAAATTTGATGCTTTTGGGAGGAAAGGAACATTTGTGGGTTATAGTGAAACTTCTAAGCCATATAGAATCTATGTGCCTGGTCAAAGAGAAGTGGAGATAAGTCATGAGGATGCTGCGCTTGGGAAGATTAGTAACCTTCCTCTTCCAAGGAAGGACAAAGAAGCAGATTCAAGAAAGCAGGGGGAATTGCAGTATGAGTCGATGCCCGATGTTGAAGGACCAATGGATCCCATTGATCCACCCCCTCATGAGCCCTCCTCCTCAAAAAGGAGACCCTCATGGCTTAGGGAGACTCTTGAAGATGCCAAGAGACATGTTGCACCTAGGGGGACATTTTGTGAAAGCAAGAAGTCGAATAGGTACCAAGGGTACTTAACTGCAACGAGCACCATTGTTCAATCTAAGCCTTGCACATTCAAAGACGCTGCAAAGCACCAAGTTTGGAAGGATGCAATGAATGAAGAGTACGAGTCAATTATGAAGAATGTTGTCTGGGATGTGGTCCCTAGACCCAAGGGCAAATCCGTTGTCACCTCGAAATGGCTCTACAAGATCAAACATGGAGATGATGGAAGTACTGAAAAGTTCAAGGCTAGATTTGTTGATCGAGGCTTCTCTCAAAAGGAAGGTGTGGACCACGATGAGATATTTGCACTTGTTGCCCACTACACCACCATTCGTTCGATTATAGCCGTTGTTGCCTCGCAAGGATGGAATCTACACCAGATGGATGTCAAGACCGCCTTCTTACATGGTTCAATTAAGGAGGAAGTCTATGTAGAACAACCAGAGGGGTTAAAATTTCAAGATCGTCATACACATGTATGCAAGTTGAAGAAAGCCCTCTATGGGTTGAAGTAAGCTCCCCGAGCTTGGTATGAGAGGATCGACAACTATCTGATGAAGCTGGGATTTATGAGAAGTAAAGCTGATATGAACCTTTACTTTAAGGTTGAGAATGATAGACCTCTCATCTTGGTACTTTATGTGGACGATCTATTTCTGACTGGTGCAGACCCTCTCATTCATCATTGTAAGAGGGAGTTGGCTTTCGAATTCGAGATGAAGGACCTAGGGCTGATGCATTGCTTCCTGGGGTTGGAGGTCTGGCAAAAGCCAAGTGAGATTTTCCTTTCTCACGGAAAATACATTGTGAAGCTACTTGAAAGATTTGGGATGGTGGACTGCAAGTCCGTGTCTACTCCGATGGAACTTAATTTCAAGAAGTTTATGTGAAAGTGCTGTTGCGCTTGATTTGGGAAATCCTTTTGAATATCGCCAACTCGTGGGGGCCCTGGTGTTCTTGGTGAACTCCTGTCCGGACATATGTTTTGCAGTGAATACATTAAGTTAGTTTATGGTCGAGCCTCATCACATACATTGGATTGTTTCCAAGAATCTCTTGAGATATCTCTAGAGCGCAATCACTTATGGACTGAGATACACTACCGGGAATGTGAGGCTCCATGGTTACTCTGATGTAGACTGGGCTGGTAGTGTGGTGGATCGTAAAAGCACATCTGGATGTTGCTTCTCTCTAGGTTCTGCTTCGATATCATGGATGAGTAGGAAGCAGAAGTCGGTTGCCTTGAGCACTGCTGAGGCTGAATACATTGTTGCTAGTATGGCCTCCTGTGGAGCTGTTTGGTTGAGGAAGCTCTTTAGTGAGCTGTTTGGACATGTGCTGGATACCACCATGATCTTCTACAACAACCAGAGTGGGATTCGTCTTTTTGACAATCTTGTGTTTCATGACCGCTCCAAGCATATTGATATTAGGTACCACTTTATCTGGGATATGGTGCAATGGGGAGCAATAAGGCTCCAACACATTGGGACGGATGATCAGGTCGCCAATATTCTTACAAAGCCCCTAGGGAAGGTCAAGTTCTTAACCTTCCGTGAACGACTTGGAGTCGTGGAGAGACCCTCTTATGAGGGTCTCGTATGAGATGGATATTGAGCTCTGGGAGCTTTGGGGGGCTTGGGGTACTTCTTGGAGCGATGAGCGACCATAGGGTGAGTGGTTCACCTTCCCCTAATTGTGCGCGATGTACAGGATGAGTGGTTCACCTTCCCTTGTGATACCCCATGTTGAGATATGCATAAGTTGAGTGGTTCACCTTCTTCTATGATATATGAGCAGGATGAGTGGTTCACCTTCTCTTGCCGGCACATCCTACCCATGTAGTCTGGGACTCATGGGAAAAAACCTTTCATCTGGCCAATGAGTAGGGAAATGAGGATAGGGACCATAGTACTACCGACGGACATATCGTGTACCACCGTACTCCCTATGCTAAGATGTTGATATTGATCTGGATCAATGGAGATTGACTTCGGGTCAATTAAGAGTGGTATGACACACTCACTATTATTGGAGGCTAACTTCGGGTCAGTGGAGAATGTTATGATACGTTCTCGATCATTTCTTCTTTCTTCATGGTTCAATAGAGCAAAGTAGAGACAGGGATGTACAGATTGTCAGACAGTTTGGCAGGTGAAGTTCTCCCTAGTTGAGAGGGAGTGTTAAATTTGGAAACTAGGGCCAAACTTCACCTTAGACAGCTCATATGAGGCAGCTAATATTTTTATTGGATTCCTCTTTTCGAGAGGTGTAGGATTGATCTAAAGATCGTCCCATTCTAATATGTACAAATGGAATTATGAATTTATTTTGATTGTGGACAAATTGTCAAGGTCGACCAACCATCAAAATTGCACCTCAATGTTGCATATAAATACAAGGGCCTCCTCATTTTGGCATCTCACTCACACTCATTCTTCTCTCTCCTTCATTGATTGGGTACGAATTTCAGAAGAAACTCTTCACCCGTGCGAAGAAGAGAACGGTTTTTTCTCCCTTCGTTGACCGAAATTGCATGAGAGCTATTTTGACTTGCGTTGCCCTGTTTTGACTGCGGTTTTGTGTGGAGGATCTCTATTTGGGTAGGCCACATTATTGGGCACAAAAATTTGTTGAAGAATTTAGGGCACGTGGTTAATGAGATTCTTCTTTATATGATAACTATTAATACTTAGCTTGTTAATCATTAGTGTGTCTTCTTTAATCATTAAATAGCTACCATAACAAAGAGACAAGAACACAATAAGTTGGCATTCTGCTAGGGCCAAAACCTGTCCCTCTTGGAGAGGAAAACCCACATAAAATTCTTCTTATAGAGATTCAATTGACGAACACCAAGACCATGACCCTTGACCAACTGAGCCACTTCAAGACCAAGCCACCAATCCTCTTCTTCATACTACTAAAATCATCATCTTCACTACACCATGGAGACATACATTGCTGCTACAACATTACTGAGAATATTCTTGTACTTCCATTGAGAGACTCATCATAGCTATGAGCTTCATGGCTGCTGCATTTCAATATAGATCACATCAATCCTCTTTACCATGTATATTTTGAGACTGTGAGACAGTGATCATCAAAATCGTGACTGTGCTTATGATATATGAAGGTCGAGATGGAGTTTGATAGTGATCCTTCTTGCCGAGGGTGTATACTTGTGACTACACTTATTATGACACCGAAATTCATATAATTTCTTTTTCACTGAGGAGTATATTGCTTCAGTACTGCAATGAGGCCTGTAACAAGGGCGAGACTGAGACTTCTTAGAGAAATTTCAGGTGAGTCTGAGATGGTATCTCTAATGTGCTTATCTGAGAGAGCGCTCCTTAAAATATGCGAAGTCCAGACCTATACCCATCCGAGTTTCTTCAAAGAGATGCGAGATCCTTCTGTGTACTTTTGCGGTGACCCCATTTGCCTATTTATAGGTGTACGTTCATCGATGCAAGCCGACATGAATTAATGAATTGTTGTGTCACTTCATTTGAGCTGACGTGTCTATTCTTTAAGTCAATTTTGCTGGCCAACTTGACTGTTCTTTTCATTGATTTTCTTGCTTGTTTTCAAGAGGATTGTGCTTGTCTTTGGAGGGTTGTTCTTGACTTTAGGTTGACTCATATACATTTCATAAATGCTCAAGAAGAGCTCTGACTCTTTAACTTTCCTAGACCTATGGAATGAGCAAGAAACTCATTCTTATAATTCTCAAAAATAATATTTCTTTTTTTTTACAAGTACAAAGATCAAAATTACATGTATAAATACTGAACCTAGTTACATTTTGTTTAACACTCCCTCTTAACTAGGGAGGTATTATAATGGTACTTGGTTATTCTCAATCTGAAGAATTTCTCATAAGAAGAATCAGATTGGTAACCCATCTGTATAGCATCATAGTAACCAATATTGTTTTCATAACAAGGCCTTGACTGGCAGCGCTATCTCTCAATAGATCAGAGCATAATGTTTTCGAGACCAATGACTTCTAGACACCTTAGTCATTGTCTCTCAAGGTACATACCCACCCGGGTGTTTACTGAGTATGACCTTTTAGGACTATTCTTGTCTTGGGTTCCCAGTCCTCAAAGAATATCGGTCCTCTTGCCTACTCTTGTCTTGGATGTCCTACACATCCTCAAAGAGTATCGGATGCTAGTTGATTACTCAATCCTCCCATTCTTTCTTCCCAAATGAAGATAAGAATGTTGTGTCTAGCTCTTGCTCTCAATTGTGGAAGACATGCCCAATTATCCTCTGACAAGGCACTTATCCAAGTTCCTTTGTAATTGGGAACTTGTTATAACTCCCTTTTAGCTAGGGACTTGTCCATTCATCAGCAACTTCTTCTTCGTGGGTCCTCCAATTCCCTGATCTCCTTCTTTCTTTTGATGTCATGAAGTCTTTGTTCGAACTTCTTCTTGGTAGGGCACCATCCATCAATCACTTTCCTTCTTATTCCGTCATGTCATTCCTTTCTTCATTGAAGGTGGCCTTCTTGGTACATATCTGTAACCTTCTTCATATGGCTATTTCTTTTCTCTCCATGCTTCTTTAAGGAGTTTCCATCCACCGTATGAATGCTGGTTGTACTTGTACTCACAAGTCTTGTTCTAGTAGCCCTGCATGAACTCATCTAGATATTTCTCAAGAAATCAAAACATCATATTAAATTAAATCATACCTTATGAGATGGATCTTCATCATGACATCTTCTTGTAGGTATCAACATTCTGCATTCATGTTGATGCATCTCCCAAAGATATCCATTGTCAAGGATCTACATCTTTTCCATCAGAGTCTTCATATCTTTCCGAGAGATTTCGTAGTCAACTCTTCTTGGTCCTGGGATGTTGATTGTCTTTACCATGGTTGCATATCTTATGATCTCTTCCTTCCTCACACATTCCATTCCTAGAGGTTTTCTAATCAGAGTTATGTAATTGTTGTCAACCACCTCATATTTCGTATGAGGACATATTATGTTGATTTCATCTAGTGTGACTTTATGTTTTTCTGCATTCTTTCAAAGGAGGAGATCTTTTTCCTTTGATCATGCTTTTCAAGATAGAGGTATTGATCTGCAACCATACGACATTACATTATAAAATTTAAATACAAATATACATACCTCATTTTACCTTTAGGTTGTCCAGGCTTCTTTCAGCAGCTTCCTTGATTGAAAGATCTTCAACCCCTTGAACTGCTCTTAGGTCATCATATCATTATTCATGAATTCCACAAGTTGGAGTCTCTATCGAAACACTTGCTTCATCCCTGGATTAGTGAATCTTCTAGTGAAGATTCCATCAAAGAACCTGGAGGATCTTAAAGATCCCTATCAAACAAATGTTTTCTTTTTGTTGCATGATGAGCCTTATTTACATGTTTGCCTTCTGCAAAGTTGTTGCCTACAACTTGCCTTCTTTCATAGAAACCCTAAGATGTTGACTGAGGTATCTTACCTATCCTGAACATTTAGTCACCCTTGTGATGATGTCACGAGATGATGTTACACCACATCCTATATTGTAGTCACATTCTATGTAGGATCTAGAAGCCCAAGAAGAGACTTATTGATGCAGGAGCATGAGGCTTGAAGACAAAAGGCTTCATTTCATTCTAAAAATCCAAAAAAAGTTTACAAGCAAAGGAGTGGGATCCTTTAGCTGTCAATTTACAAAGCTTTTTAGATAGGATTTGAGCTAGAATATAGGCATTTGAATGATTTTGTAACTAATCCAAGTAGTTCAGACTTAGTGGAGATTCTCAAGGAGAATATCAAGCAGTTTAGGTATTTATCTAGGATTAGCTAGATTCGATCCATTGATTGAGGATCAGATTGTTGGATGTAAAGTATTTATGTAAGTTTTGAACTATTGTAAAGGGATTTGGCTAGATTTGGCTATATGGAGAATTAGACTGTAAAAGAATTGAAATATCTCTGTATCTTTGTGTATTCTATGCATGAATGGTTAAATCCCGGAGGCTTGAATTCCTTCGAAATATCTTTGTGTATTGTTGAATTCTTGTTTGGCTTGTAAAATTTGAGTTTTGTATGATCTAGTGTTATTGCGTTTAATTCCTCATTCACTGTGTATTGAGTTAAATCTAATGTGTTTCGAACCACATAACTTTAATTAGCTAAGCTCCAAATTCCATAGAAAAGTGTTAAACTTGGCGGAAGCGCTAAAATCATAGCGGAAGGAAAAGAAAAGGCTGATAAAGTCATGAGGGAACCCGAAGAAGCCTAGAACCCTCCGATCGACAGAATCATTAGATCTACAGTGGTCGCATGCAAACAAGTGCCGGAGTTAAACAGAGGAGTAAAGCGGTATTCATAGGAAAAAGTTGTTTTCACGTGGACTTGAGGACGCAAGCGGTATTTTGGGATATTCACGCGATTCCATTTAGCAGTCGACACGTAGCATAGAGAAACTGCTTTTCTCTCATGCTCTCAGCTTGATCAACGTTGGCAAGAATTCCACGCGATATTACGCGTCAACCATTGGATAAAGCGGGCTTAATCAATGGTGGAGGATCACGCAGCTAGTTTGCGAGCAAGGAAAGCGCCAACCATGAAAGAGGATCGATGGTGGAGAATTAACGCAATAAAGGTTGGGAGGAAGGCGAATGCGAGAAGTTTATGAACAACAGTTTGTTTTCCTTTCGGTTCCGGGGTAAGTGAAGTTCAACAAATTTTCGGGTAATTTTAGCAATTCTGATGTTTTAGTAGAATACCTAAGTTTGGAGGCGGATGACTGAAACAACAAAAGAAATAGAAGAACTTCAACTTGCGCTTGAGGAAATCGTTTCTGGATTTGAATGATTATCCCTTACAGTTGCAACCAAACCACCATTTGTGGTATCAGAGTAGCCTATTAACACTGAACAGGATCTCAAGGATCAGAAAAAAAAATCCAACATGGCTTTCAGAGTTGGAGGAAGAGGTGGTGGTCGAAGAAGAGGAAGACTAGTTGCAAATGCTGAAGTATTAGAAGCTATGCAACAGATGCAAGCTAGATTAGAAGCAATGGAAATGGCAAGAGATGAAGATGCTGGAGATGTCAGTGAGCCTGAAGTTGGAGCTGCAGAAGAAGAGGAACCTGCAGATGTAACTCCTGAAATGAGATTCTTTAAGTCAGTATTAAGATCCACATCTAAACCCAGACTTGAAGTTTCAATTTATACAGGAAGTTTAAGCCTTGAGGAATTGATAGATTGGATTAATGACATGGATAAATTCTTTGATTATGAAGAAACAGAAGAAGGAAAGAAAGTGAAGTTTGCTATCACAAAATCTAAAGGACATGCAACACTTTGGTAAGATGGAGTGCAGGCAGAAAGGAGAATACTTGGTAAACAACCAATTAAAAATTGGAACAAGATGGTGGCAAAGTTGAAAGGTAAGTTTTTGCCAAGTGATTATCAACAGACATTATTTAGACAGATGCAGAAACTTAGACAGAGGTCTATGACAGTAAAGTAATACATAGAGGAATTCTACAAAGTGAGCATAAGAGCAAGACAAATCCAAGATATAGATGAGAAGGTTGCAAGATATGTAAATGGGCTCAGAATGGAGATTCAAGATGAGATAAGTGTACTGTCTCATAAAACAATAGAAGAGGCTTATCAGATGGTATTGAAGGCTGAAGAAAAATTCATGAGGAAGCAATCTGCTAGAAATAGAGGTACTTTCTGAGGAAGGGGAAGTCAAGGTGGTAGAGGAAGGTCTACAACACTTAGAGATCTAGCAACAACTCAAGTCAGCATACACCCACAAGAGGTGATGCAAGTGGTAGAGGGAGTTTTTCCAGAGGAAGAGGAGGCAGAAGAAGAGAAGTCAGATGTGACAGATGTAACAAGCTGGGACACAGAGCCTATGAGTGCCCAGGAAACATAGGAATAAATCAGAGAAATGAAATTGTTGCTAAGACTGAAGAGGAAGCAACAAAGGTAATAGAAGAAGAAAATGTACCAGAGAAAGGGCAGTCTTTGGTAGTTAACAAAGTTTTGTTAAAGCCAGCTAAGGAAATTGTTGAACCAGCACAGAGAAAGACCTTGTTCAGGATTGTGTGCAAGGTTCAAGGGAAGTGTTGTCAGATGATAATTGATAGTGGTAGTATAGATAATTTGGTCTCTATAGAAGTGGTGGAG
>Ga0068629_1000694_pt1 | contig 10334 bp, 8 predicted proteins | sample InSIn3gowninarea_FD_77432 | JGI IMG/M metagenome (GOLD analysis project Ga0068629, IMG submission 77432) | Clean room microbial communities from NASA Spacecraft Assembly Facility at Jet Propulsion Laboratory, Pasadena, California, USA -... ...
CTTCTAAATCATGATCATTCACCAGATCCTACTTCTTCTTAGATTCAATAACCAATGTCCTTGGAAGAAGGGAAATCCATTAAGACGAAGCATGGCCAGCACACAATGTGCATTGACAGTGGTTTGCTCATAATAATGGCAGCTCTTTGCTCTCACCAAAGGTGGAAAACAAAAGGGTCGATGATTGTTGGCAGTGATAAGATTCAAAAAGGAACACATTTGGTGTAAATAAATAAATTAATAATTTAAATTAAATTAAAAGGGAACACCTTCGGTGTAAGTAAAAAAGGGAATCAACTATCTTGGACGATTAGGTGATCATATTCAAAAGGGAACACACCTTCGATGTAAATAAATAAAAAATCAACTATCCCATAGCAATGAGAAGAACCTTTATAATGGAGACTTCTTTTAATATCCACCACATAGTTTCCCATCATAAATCTATTAAATCTATGCATGTGCCGAAATTCACTCCAACTTAGATGAATAATAAATATTGAATTCTCCTATAAGTGGGAAGAATTAAAAGGTGAATTTAAAATGGAGTATTTATTTGCACATTATCATTGTTATTATACAAGTTTCTTTGTTCAATCCATCTTATGTTTTCTAAGATAAATAATTTAATGTGCAAAAGTAAACGAAGAGATTATCATAGCTATTAATAAATATGAATTAATTATTTTATGGTATAAATTAAATAGGTTATTTAAAATATATGTACATAGTATATTTGTAAATGTCATTTAAAGTTGTAACAAAATTTTGGACTTTATTTTTTTAAGTAATTTTTTTTATTTTAACAAATATATTTTAAACTTGTAAAACATTTTAGATGGGTAGAAACCTGGTTTCCCATATGGGCAGGTTGAGACCCATTGACTCATGTATGGCTTTCATTTTATGATAATAGAAAGAAGAGCTCCACCGCAGCTTACAAAAAAAAAACAAATATATTTTAAACCACATAAAATTAGTCAATTCATTATCCTTTTCTAATCAAAAAATTAAAATACATTTTATAAAAAAATAAAAATATTTTTATAATTATCAAAATTTTGATTTAATATTTAAATCATTCAAAATTAATATAAAATAATAATAATAATAATAAATTAATTTTTCACAAACTAACTAATTGATAAACCAGTGTAAAAATTACATAAAGAGGAACTAAAATTTTGAATAACTCAAATAAATAAATTATATTTTAAAATATCTAAAAAAATGACTAACAATAAATTGCTTTGGAACATGCTAAGTGCCCACTAATCAAAAAAAGTAGTAGCGAGCAATATAGTAATGATCCTAAGCACTTAGTCATGTGAAGCTTGACTTAACATCAAGTAGGCAGGTTGAATCTATTACAATGAGAGTTGCGGTGAGAATATGCCTTAAGGCACGGTTGTACATTTTCCAAGTTAAAATCTAATGAAATTGTTTAATGAGTTTGCTTATGCCTACAAAATGGCCAATTGGTGGGAGTAATAAAATGGATATATGAAATTTAATGTACAATCATATGCATTATAGTGATTATATTGATTATATATCATTGCATGCATTATAGTGATCATATTGATTATATATGATTGCATGCATTATAGTGATTATATATGATTGTGTTTATCAAATAAAATCATGCACACTGCCTAGAGTACGATAAGGATATTTTTATTGTGTTGTCGTGACCATGCAAAAGGCTTGGAAAATTATATAATTATATGAAATATTTATGTAAATTTGGTAGGTTGAGATTTATGGTTTTTTATGACTTTGTTTATTTTTCTTGTAATTTTAGATAATTAGTTAAGTGAAGAAGTTATTTAGGTTGAAAAAGAAATTGCAAGTATTTTTATGTTTGTAAGGGATTTTTTCCATTATAATGTGGATTGATAATGTATGTTTAATTGTTCAAAATAGTATCATTTAAATTGTCATATGATAGACTATAAATTAATATCAAGGAATAAATGAAAGAATGAGTGATGTAATTTATAAAGAGGTTCAAATAACATTAGAGATAAAAAAAAGTTATTTCGATACTCACAAAACCAAAATAAATGTTAATGTATAAAACAAAGTATTCATACAAATCACAATATGTTAAAGTGCAAAAAAATTTGGCAACGGCATCAAACTATTTTGTAGTTTGATTAAGCCATTAAAATCATTGAGAGGATTAGAGTAGTTGGTTATCAACTCATAATACCACCAGATTACACAAGGTGTATAATGTAATGTCTATTTTAGTTTCACATATGTATGTATTAAACTATTTTGTGGTTTCATTAAACCATTAAAATCATTGAGAGGATTAGAGTAGTTGGTTATCAACTCACAATAACTCCAGATTACACAGGGTGTATAATATAATGTTTATTTCAGTTTCACATAAGTGTGTATTAGACACATCCACAAGGTAGAAAATTAGTTTCAAATGATGAATAAGAGGTGATTCTAAGCCAAGTTGGTACACATATCGAACATGTTCCCAACATGTTTTGATCAACATCTAGAGGGACTAGCATAGCCCAAGGTTCGTTATTAGAGAAGATGTGGAAATATTGTCATGATTTCCCTTATGTATTGAATGGTCATGACTTTGGGAGATGAAGTTTCATAAAGTATGGGTGTACATAAAACTCAGTGTTTGGCATTGGCCAATGAGAACTATATTATGGCTTATCCTTAAATTCCATTTGCTTTTATCTATTTGGGCTCTAATAAATTAATATAAAAAAATTCTATGTACAAATTAGGACCCACTTATGTGTGGATAGTGAATAATCTTTACTATTTTGTGGTCATGATGATGACAATTATGTGATTCCTTTCAAACATGTAATTAAAATGCAAAATTTCAATATATATGTATATAAAACACATGGAGTAAATGAACATATGTTGCTTCCTTGAACATCAATACACACTATGCATTTAAAATGTTTTATATATATGAATGAATATGACTTACTAGTGAACTAATATACAAGTTTATGAGTTGTGTAGTAGTCAAATGGTTGTAGTGTCAAGGTAGCATCAATGTCAAGAGGTCAACCAGGCCCAAGTAAAGGTCTAGTGGGACTAACATAGCCCGAGTTTTATTATTAGGGAAGACACAGAGAAATTGTATCATGATTTTCCTTATGTAGTGAATGGTCATGAGTTTAGGAGGAAGTTTCTTAAAGGGTGGATGTTTAAATAAATACAAACAAATGGAACATCAAACTCATTCTTAAACAATTTCATTAGATTTTAATTTGGGAAATGTACAAATGTGCCTAACATGTATTCAAATATGTTTGTTCAGAGTTCCATTTGTTTGTATCATTTGGACTCTAATAGATTAATGTTAATTTTAGGTATGTTCTATGCTAAGAGCAAATTATTTCAATTTTCACAGTTAGCTCCATATCTTTTCCAGATTAGCAATCATATCAGCATTACAGTAAACTGCAAATAGAACATAAACATAAATCGCAGAAGACAAGCCAAGACAAGAGGACACAAGATGTGGCGCTAGCCAGGGACAAACCCCAATGTGGGAAACCCTTGATCAATTCTTCTTTTATGTTCTTCAAAGTTCAGCAAAGAGAGAGAGATAGTACATTTACAACAGAAGTCAAATTGATGATACATTAGATCAATTGAAGACATTCTGCTTCAACTGATTCTCCAAGGTGACAGCTTCACCTAACATAGTGTTGCAGCTTGTACTCATGTTGCACCCATCACTGTGTTGCACCTAGTCACTGAGCTGCTCCCATCTACTCCCATCATCATGTTTCTCCTTACTAATATGCCCATCATGCTGCATCATGCATCATCATGGTGTCTCATTCATCATCATGTTTCCCTTTACTAACATGCCCATCATGCTGCATCTTTCATCATCATGATCTGAGACTGTTCATCCTATCATTCTCATTATGTTGACACTGTGTCCTTTCACTGGTATGTCAAGGATCTCTTGACCATCATCGAAAACTATTTCATTATCAGAGTTATGCCAGGACTTTAACTTCTAACATAATCTTCATTGAGCCAAAAGAATAGATATATCATTGTTGTTCATTGTGTTTGGGCTACTACAGGTATATCACCGAGGTTTATATACCAAGACAATACGGTACCTGTTAGCTTTGTTGGCGTTTGGCCCAAAAATGGATCCAAAATACTCCCAAAGTCTCCAAAGTTTGCTTAAAATCATGCAAAGGGATCCAAAAATTCTCTTCGAATCTTCAAAAGTGCTTAAGATCATCCTAAGATCAAAACAAGCAAGGGAGGAGAGCCCTTGGAAGGGCAAAAATGCACTATCGGGAGGCCAAAACACTAAAAAATTAGTGAAAAACTACATATCGGAGGCTCTAACAGTCGAGGCACGGCAGCTATTATATCTGGCCGATCAACGGCCCATATCTAAGCAGCTAATCATAATCAACGCTATCACAGAGGAGGACTTACGGAGGGGCACAGGACACCGCCGATCAGCGATCTCTGATGATCGGATCAGCGGGTCGCATCGGCAGGAAACATGTGTTGTAATCGTAATCAACGCTATCACAGAAGAGGACTTACGGAGGGGCACAGGACACCGCCGATCAGCGATCTCTGATGATTAGATTAGCAGGTCGCATTGGCAGGAAATATGTGTTGTGTTATATATATATATATATATATATATATATATATACATACATACATACATATATATATATGTATATATATGTATATATATATGTGTGTGTGTGTGTGTATATATATATATATATATATATGTATGTATGTATATATATATATATGTGTGTGTATATATATATATATACATATATACATACATATATATACATACATATATATATAAGGCCCGAGCATTGAGCGACCAGCGATTGCGATGGGATTGCATTGCTGTATTGCATCAGTACTATACCATGGGGCGGGCCTAGGCAGGGGCATGTGTGTAACCTGATAGGCCAGACCCGATGGAATTATATGCGATAGTTGATAAATTTTGAAGTCCGCGTGAAGGCCTACTTTTAATGTATTTTAATGTATTTCATTTTTTAAACGAAATACAAAGGAACACATGACAGCGCCAATAGCGATACAACCCGGACTGAAAAGGGTTCAGGAATGATATTATATAATATTTCAGGTCCGGGGATTGCCATTTTTTAGTGTTTTTGTGTATTTTTGTTGTTATAACGAAATACAAAAGGGAACTTGGCAGCGCCAACAGCGATACAGCCTAGACCCGAAAGGGTTTCAAAGTTAAAATATATATTGTTTCAGGTCCGCCAAAGCCGATTTCACGTATTTTTCAGTGTTTTTCGCGGATTTCCAAATACAAGGAAAACACATAGGAGTGGGCTTTTGCGAATTGCGATGGTGACAAGGGCGGACCCAAGAGAAGAATAAACCAGTGTTGAATACCTTTGAAGTCCGAAAGGACAGGGAAGGCGGGATTTAGCAGTGATGGTTGTGTTTTCTGTTTAAAACATAAATATACATTGTTTTCAACAGAGGTCCACCACAGGGGCAGCGTTGTTCTGCTATAACAGAAGCATGCATTTTTAAATCATTGGAAGGGCCACAGCACGCTGCAACCTGAATCAAACAAGATCAAGGAACATCAACAGCACAGACAGCGCAACAGCCACAACAACAAACATTATGGAGCATCTCTGGCACATGAAAACTCCCGGAGAGAGCAGCAAACTATCCAAAATATCTTAATGTGTTTATTCCTCTGTCAGAAGGGGAAAAACCTCCAAGCCATGCTTTCCTTCAGGGAATCAAACAGTTAAACAAGACAGAGCGATCGATTAAGACCTCTCAAATCTTAAAAGGCTAAGTATCATTGTAAAGGCTATAAATAGTTGAAAGTAAGATGTAATAAGGGTTCAACTTCTAGAAACTAATGAGACTTTGCTACTCAAGCTTCTCATCTTCATTCATTAGTAATATAAGCTTCTTTTGTTGTTATATGTTCAATATTCCATTTTCTCTTATATTCTAAGCTTGCACATGAACAGTTTGTTCATGTTTTCTTTTGTGTCTAAGGCCAGATAACTGTCATCTTATCTTTTCTTTGATGAATTAGATTTGCAAGCTTCTTTACTGCTTGTAGCTGGCCATACATATGTGGTCATATATGCATCTGTCGGTATAGTCGGTGTTCTCTTTTGCTTCCTGTAGCTAGCCATCCATTTATGTTTATGTATGCAATCTACTGGTACAGTCAATATTCTCCATCCTTTCATTGAATCTACAAACTATTGAGCATTAGTGGTCTAAAGCCTTGTAAGCTAAGGGTGTTCATGCATGTCTTGAGTTAAAACATAGTTGAAATGGTTATCTGGCTTAATCCAAACCATCATTTATTCCAATAGTTTAGAGAACAATATTGAAGATTATATGTTACTAGGCATCTCCGAGCTACAACCTAGGAGAGTTTCTTAGAGTGATAATAGTACCCTCATCCGATCTCTTCTCTACTTCAAGTCATAGGTATGCCGAGAGTGTATTTAGTCCAGAATTTTGGTCAACACTACGTCCTCATCACACCTCCTAGATATGGTTACAACTGTACCTCAGAGACATCTTTATGCCGAGATTGTCTATTTGGTGACCTTGTTGCTCCATCAATCTGGGATCCAGCTTGATTGCACCTTATACCCATCCGAGGTGTAGTCAAGCCTTTAGACAAGGATACCTTAATTTAATGCGGATCTACTACTCCTTAATGCGAAGAATTCAAAGAGAGATAATGCGAGATCTATCACCCTTGAATGCGGGTCCCTGTATCCAAGTTCAGTTCAGTTCATCTGCGGATACCTTATGCTTTGTCTGTGGCTACTACACCCGAAATTTCAGAAAGGAAGAATGTGAAGTTCTTATCTTCTTTAACTGCGTGAACATGTCTCCTTTGATTGCGTGAACAGGTCTCCTTGCTATGTTTAGATGTCTCCATTGACTGCATATAAGGTGTCTCCGTTGACTGCGGTTAGATTTCCTCATAAGCCTGCGACTTACTGCAGCTAGGACATCACTGTGGCTAAGGCATCACCTGCGACTAGGGCATCAGCTACTGCGACTAGGGCGTCATCTACTTAGCTCAGCATAATCTTGGTGTCTCTCTCCTTCACCAAAAACCCAAAGACGTGGAGAGGAGGAGATCACATAGTGTGTCTCTCAAATGACTTCAAGTTCTCTCCTATTTATACTAAAACGTAGATGATGAATAGACATGACTATTGGGCTTCTGAGCCTACACAAGTTGTTGGCCAACTTGACAATTTGTCTTATAACACAAATAAATTCATAACTCCATGAATACTTGATGGAATTAGATGATCTTTAGATCAATCCTACACCTCTTGATGAGAGGGATCCAATAAAAATATCAACTGCCATAAATAAGATGACCCACATGGAGTTTGGCCCTAGTTGCCAACTTTAACACTTCCTCTCAACTAGGGAGAACTCCATCTGATATTACATATGTCCAACTATACTATCTTTGCCATCAGTGCCCTGCACTACTTAGCTCTGCTCAACTCTGCTTTGCTCAGCTCTGCTCAGCTTTGCTTAACCATGAAGAAGAAGAATTGATCGAGAATGTCTCACACCATTCTCCACTAACCTAAAGTCAGTCTCAGAGTGTGTACCACTGGTCCTAAACCAGTCCTCTATCGACCCGGAGTCAGTGTCATAGTGGGTACCACTCTCACTGGTCCCAAACCAGTATCATTGATCCCGGACCAATGGAGGTCATCCTAGAATAAGGAGTACAGTAAATATGATGATGCGTCCATCGATAGATCTACTATGGTCCCTATCCTCATTTCCCTGCTCATTGATCAGATGAGAGGTACTTCCCATGAGTCCCGGACTGCATGGGTAGGATGCCTCGACAGGAGAACTAATCATCCTGTCCACAGGAGAACGAATCATCCTGTCTCGTGAATGTCAGGGAGAACTAATCATCCTAGCCTACATGAGAACAAATCATCCTGATCCACAATCACCATGGAGAACGAATCATCCTGGCCCACATGAGAACTAATCATCCTATTCCATAGTTGCCACGAGAGAACTAATCACCTCGGCCCACAAGAGAACTAATCATCCTAATCCATAGTTGCCACAAGAGAACTAATCATCCTATTCATAGCGCACCACCAGGCGAGGGTGAGTCACCCTGTGGTCATATGTTGCTCCAGTAAGTACCCCAAGCCCCTCAGAGCTCCCAGAGCTCAATGCATGAAAAATTTAGGACCCTTATAAGAAGGTCTCTCAACGACTCCAAGTCATTCAAGAAAGTCACATATTTGACCTTTCCCCAAGGCTTTGTCAAAATGTCTGTGACCTGTACATCAATCTCAATGTGATGGAACATCCTCGTTCATCGACTTACCATATCCCAGATAAGGCAGTATCTAATGTCTATCTGCTGGAGCAATCATCAAATACGGGATTCCTCAATAATCGAATCCCACCTCTGGTTTTCACAGAGAATAATAGTGGTATTCATCATGTGTACAATCAGCTCACTTAAGAACTTCTGCAACCATACAGCTTCACACGAGATCATACTCGTAGCTATGTATTCGATCTCGATGGTGCTTATAGCAACCGACTTCTGCTTCCTGCTCATCCATGATATCGAAGCAAAATCCAAAGAGAACCAGCACTGAGAAGTGCTCTAGTGATCCTCCACACTACCTTCCCACTCAACATTCGAATAATTGTGCAGTTTCATATTTCTGACAATGTATCTCAATCCATGAGAGATTGTGCCCTGAAGATATCTCAGAATATTCTAGACACCAATCCAGTGAGGCTCAACCAAATATGAGCTCACCATGCTAACTAAAAAACATATGTCCAGACAGAAGTTCACCAAGAACATCAACACAAATGAGTTTATGAAACTCAGAGGCATTTCCCAAATCTGGTCCGACATCACTACCATATAACTTCTGAGAGATAAGCCTCGAGATAGTCACAGGCTTGCAGTTTATCATTCCACATCCAGAATCCAACTCCCTCTTACTTCTGCAAATGAGAGGGTCTGTACCTGTCAGAAATAGATCGTCCTCATAAGATGTCGGTATGAGAGGTCTATCATCCACAACCTTCGGGTAATGGTTTGGATCGGTTTCACTCCTAGTGAATCTCAACTTCATCTGACAGCTATCAATCCTCTCATACTATGCTCAGGGAGTTTTGCTTCAAGCCATAGAGGGCTTTCTTCCACCTATATACATGAGATTCCCAATCATGAATCTCAAACTCCTCGGGTTGTTCCAAACCTGTGGACCTGCTACATGAGGGGAATGGTCCCCTTGTAAGATTTCCTTTGGTACATCTTAGACATGTACTTTCATGCTCTTTTTGAATTCAGGCATCCCTGTCACCATCTGACTCACAGACCGTTGGTGCTATGTGTCAATGGACATGGTCCCCAGTGGACTTCCTGCAACTTGATACAACCCTAAACTCAAAAACATCTTTGAAAATTATATTTTCAAACACGTACCTTTCCATCGATGAGTGCCACCCTAAAACCTTTGACTTCCATTGCTAAAATGGACATTAGGTTCTTCTTGCGATCAGGTACATAAAAGAGATTTTGTAAATGAATTGAGTTACCCTCATTCAATTGAGAGATAACATTCCTTAGACCTTTTTTGGGATAGGTGGCATCGGCTCCAAGTATAATCCCACGATTGTTTCCATCTCTACCAAATTAGAGAGTGCGCCCATCTATCCGATGAAGTGCCTTGAAGCACTACAATCAATAAGCCAGATTCCCAAAGAATCTGAAGGAGAGGGCCAATACAAGATAACACTTCTTTATCTTATCAGAAACAACATTTGATTCTTCAGACTTGGGGTTCCTTGCTTTCTTTGAAGAGTCGACCATTTCCTTGATAACCTGTATTACCTGTCATTCCTTTGATCATTGAATATGTCCCTGGAATGATTGTTATCTTCATCAAGAGATGTGTCTCGGCCATTCAGACACTCCTTCGCATAATGGCCGAACTTATTGCAACCAAGGCATCCACCTTTCCTTCCACCCTTAGATCCAAACTTCCCAATGAAGTGATCTTAGGTAGGCCATCAGAAACTTCTGTTGTGCCATTCTAATAATATTCTCTGCTTCGGCTTCACCCTTGGTGAATTTGAAGAGGGATGAGGATTCCACTGATCCTTTTGTCCTTTCCCAACTGTCTTCAGTGATTGCTCTTTCACTCTTGCTTGGGCATTGTCTTCACCTCAGCTCTGATTCCATGTGAATTTTAGGTATGTTCTATGCC
>Ga0068629_1000699_pt1 | contig 10289 bp, 8 predicted proteins | sample InSIn3gowninarea_FD_77432 | JGI IMG/M metagenome (GOLD analysis project Ga0068629, IMG submission 77432) | Clean room microbial communities from NASA Spacecraft Assembly Facility at Jet Propulsion Laboratory, Pasadena, California, USA -... ...
TATTTCTATAGCAGAAATATATAGTAAGAAGGATTCCCCTTCTTTTGGTGGGACTAAAACTGGCAATGATAAAAGATATCATTTTATTTCATCAAATGCTTCTTGTTGTTCACTGCCCCAGTGAAAAGTAATTCCCTTTTTTAGTAGCTTATTGAATGGTTTACATTTATTTTATAATTGGGAGATAAAATATCTTATAGCTTGAAGCTTCCCTCACAAACTTTGTAGTTGTTTAATGTTTGAAGGATATGGCATGTTTACAATTGCTTTTATCTTACTTGGATCTACTTCAATTCCTCTCCTAGAAATAATAAACCTAATAATATTTGTGATGTTACCTCGAAGACACACTTCTTAGGGTTTAATCAAATATTATGCTCTAGCAATCTATCAAATGTATTAATAAGCACTTTTGGATGATCCTCTTAGATTTTATACATTGCTAATAAGTCATCTACATAATCTTCTACGATGTAATGAATATAGTCATGAAAGATACATGGCTCCTACATTTTTTAAACCAAAAGGCATCACTTTATAACAACACATCCTTTAAGGAGTTGTGAAGCTTATTTTAGGTTGATCTTCAATTGTTATTTTTATTTGATTATATCATAAAAATCCATCCATTAAGAATAACATTTCATGTCTTGTAGTAGAATTGACCAGAATGTCTATGTTAGGTAGGGGGAAGTCATCCTTAGAATAAGCTTTGTTTAAATCTTTGAAATATGTGCATATACAAATTTTTCCATTCAATTTCTTAACCGATACCATGTTAGATATCCAATCTAATTAATCAATGGGTTGAATAAATTTAACTTCCAAGAGTTTTTATAATTCTCCTTTTACCATTAATGCTATTGTTGGATGCATTCTTCATAACTTTTGTTCAATAGGTTTGACACCTTCTTTGATACCTAAGTTATGCACCACTAAATTAGGATCTAATCCTAGCATATCAGCGTATGACCATAAAAATACTTTAGATTTTTCTTTAAGGATGGAGACAAATTCCTATCTCTTATTTTTAGTTAATGACTTTCCTAACTGAATAATTTAAGGATTATCAAGATTGTCACTTAAATCAACTTCAATAATCTCTTCAACTAGCATATGAGATCTTTCCTCCAATTGGTTTGGTATAGGAATCTAATTATTATCATTAGCATTATACTCTTCATCTTTGTCTAGTTGCTAATTTTCTAACATTGCATTTATAGTAAAGTGTAAAGTATTAGACTCTTCATCTTCATCTAGTTACTGATTTTCTAACATTGCATTTACAATAAAGTGTAAAGTTTGTAGTATAGTGTCTATGTCCTTAAAACCTTATATTGTTGGTTGTTCATGGATCCATGATGAAGAGCCATTCAAACTTTCTATACTTAGATGTTTAAACTCATCACTACTTGACTAATCAAAAGATATTACTTCTAGGAGTTTATTAGGTATTTATATGATTTCTACCATATTAATTGACATTTCATTAAGAAACAACCTTTATAAAGATAAGTCTTCATATCCAACATCATCTTGATCTACCACTCCCTCAAATGGATCCTCAAACTCTAACATTTTTTGTTCTAAATCAATTATTTTATAACCAAGTTCTTTTTTACTTTTTCCTTTATATCCCAACCCAATCTTATCTATGGGTAGTTGATAGTAAATATCAATGATATATCTCAATCCTTGTTTGTATCATCCTAGGCATTATCCTTTCCATTGATATCTGTCAAAATATTTTCAAAAAAATAACCTTACATAAGGTGCTCAATATTCTATGAGTTACAAAAGATACCTTTTTGAGGTTTGGGTAAGGGAATGATATGTGGTTCCATTGATCCTTTGCAAATGAATAGTGTTTGGTTCGATTCTCTTCCTAATGTAACTAATTATCCTTTGACAAGTGAAGATTCTTTTGGTTTTCCCATTTCCTAGGTCATAGTGATATTAAATATGATATCATCAACTCCAAACTCTCTTATACCATAATCTATTAGTTTCACTGCCATGAGATATATGTTTGATAATCCATTCTTATCTTGGAGGTTTTTACTTTTGGCTAATGTACCCATAAGGATGAATGTCTTAAATGAAGAGGCTTTTCTTAGCTCATCTAAGTTTTGCACTATTTCTTCCCATGTTTGCCTTTCTTGAAGTGTTGGCTCTATACTTGGGGGTGAACCATCTTGAATCCCTTGATTGTTGAATGAATATGGGTTAATAATGTATTCTCCTTTTGAATAATTCAAAGGAGAGACCCTTTTACCTATTCATATGATTGATGGTATTTTTGGTGTTACCGATGTTGTAGAGTAATGGGTAGATAGCAAAGCCATTTCTTTTGAGAGATGCACACTATTACAATATGAGTAAGGATTCTCATCTCCAGGCATGAAATGGACCATATCTTCATGGATGTATTTTAGATCATTATGATAATTTGAAGGGACACATTACATGTCTCTAATCCAGGGTCTCCCTATGAGAATATTGTATTGAGTTATGTCTCCTTCAATTACTTGTAAGACCATTTGAATTATCTTAGATCCTACAGTAATGGGTATGGAAATAGATCCCATTGTTGAGCATAAAGCATCATTGAAAGCTTTTAATTACAAATTAGGTATACAAATATACAATAATGAAAGATTTAGGTTTTTATAGTCTGTTATCGAGATAATATTTATTATCGAAACTTCATTAATTAGAATCCTTTTAAATAATTTTTCATCTACCTTAGATATTATATGTAAGGGAGGATCTTGACCATGCATTCCAATTGATTATCTAACCTCATGATCATAAAAAGCAATAGTTGGTTTTTGACTTGCTTTAATATTTCCCATAAAGGTCACAAAGCTCTTCGAGTTATTCATATATAATTCAATGGATTGCAAGAGTTGGTTCATTGCATCTCTATGATTCTAAGATTGTTGTAGTAATTTGAATAGGGATATTTTAACTTACGAGTTCCTCAATTATTTTTGCAAGTCCCTTTTAATAAAACCTTGGAATGTTATTTTATTTTTCTTACCCTCTTTGAGCTCTTGTGGTGATGCTCACCATCCCAATAAATGTGATGTTATTGTAATTCTAATTGTGCATTACCTATTTCTTTGGTGAGTGTAACAAAGTATTATTAGCTTGGTGTTATGGGAGAGGATCTTGGTAAATTCTTAAGTTTTAATTATGAGGGGATACAAGATTGTCAACTTCTAATTTTCCTTGGTCAATTAGATTTTGAATCTTATGGTGAAGGGTCCTATACTTATTCGTTTGGTATCCCTTTTGGTGATGATAATGGCAATATTCATTCCTATTGTACCATTTGCTATTCTTGGCATCTGCTCATTCAGGACTTATTTTTGGTAACATAATCATTTGATGATCACAAAGTTTCTTCAAGATACCATGAAGTGATTTCATTAATGGAGTAAACTCTCTTGGTGGTCTAAAGTTCTTTTCCTTAGTTTACAAAGGACTGGCCTCTACATTCTTAGTGATAGAAACTTTGTTGGTGGCCAAGGGTTTATTTGCTTATTTTACTTGATTCTTATTTTTGCCATAGGGTTCCTTCTTCTTAACCTTTATCTCTCCATATTGGATCCAGAACTTTTTTATTATGATCACTTGGAAAATAGCTTCCTCAAAGGTCTTATGTTTTTGGATCAATAGGATACTAGCTATAGGTCTTAGACAACTTTGACTAAATATGTTCACTAACTCTTCTTAAGGCAAGGTATAAGGCATACTTGTCAAGATTACTCTCCATCTCAAGATGAAATCTATAATTGACTCATCTTGAAATTATTGTAACCTCATGAGATCAGTGATGGAAGTTTTATCTTTGATGTTTATCCTAAAGTATTTTAAGAATAAATTTTCCAATTGCATATACGAATGAATATTTTATTCTAGTAGATTATTGTACCAATCCATTGTTGAACCAGCAAGAGTCAGTAGGAAAATATGTAACATTAAATTATCATCGTTAGCAATAACATAACTTGAATATTTAAACCTTTTAAGGTGTTCTTTAGGATCTACCTTTCCTTTGAATGGTTCAATTTTTGGGATTTTGAATTTGAAAGGAATTTACTTTTTAGGGATATTTGGATGAATTGGTTCATTGCAAATGGTCTTGTAGGAGAGCTTTTGCTTACCTTGTAAACATAACTCTTTTTCAATCTCTATCAATGTTTTTTGAATAGTATCTTATCTTTCTCATTGAACAGGACCTTCAATATTTCTAGGCTTCACCTTTTCCTCATACCTAGGGGATACCCCATATCTTTGCTCAGCAGGTATTTGGATGTTATAATATTACTTATCATATGAAGGAGAGGGTGGTGAGGATTGGTAAGGAGACAATTGTTATTGCCCTTATGGAAGGTGTAGGGACATGGGGAAGTAGTGTGACTGACCCTTACTCTCTAGTAGTGGTAAATAATATCTTCAAGATTCATCTAGTTGCCTTCGAGGGGAGACCTCTTTTCTTTTCATTAAGTGAGAGTCCCAATGTTTATATGCCCTTTGACCTTGGGGAGAAAGCAATCTAGCTCTAGGTTTATCTTTCCTTACCATTTGGCCTACCCCTTGTTGGACATTATATTTATCATATCACCTTATGGGTAACTTACCCTATTGCATGTCAAACACCGACTATGTTTGATTTCATGGTTGCTGAATAAACTCAGTAGGTTTAGCTTGTTGGGGAATATTTCAATCATGCTAATTTGTTTGAGTTTGATGAGATGTTCTTTTTTTAGAGATTCTTCATCCTTATGCATGTAAGGTGGAATATTTTATACTTTATACCTAGATAAACCAAGATTCATCTTCCTCTAAGGCTCACGCTTGTAGTTAGTATGACTAGTACTAGGAGTAGCAGTATTCAATTTCAAAATGTAATGAGGATTATCATATACCTTCATTAGTTTTCTTACTTATGACAAAGGGATGGCCGTATGTATGGAAATATGATCATTAAAATCAACCTTATCTCTAGAGGTAGTTGAGGGGGTACCCTCTTATTTTATTATGTAAGATAATACTTCTCACCCATCTTCTAAGTATTGTATGATCCTATTGTACTTTGACTTAAAGGGGACCTTTTGAAATGTGGTATGGGTTGAATGTATTTGTGAAGGAGTGCTAGTCCTAGTATTTCCTTCTCCATGGTGACTAATCAATCGAGATTCTATTTCTATATCCTCTAGTCTTAAGGGTAAGATGCGTGCCTATGAGGAATGTGGGATATTTAGTTGCATTAGGCATCATCTAACTTCATTCAAATTATTATGAGTTAGATTGTGGTAAGTCATGTCTACTTCCTTAGGGGTTTTCCTCCTAGACCTATAACTTCTTGGTTCCTCAAGATGAGTATCATCGTAGAGTTCTACTTGTAACTGCACTACTTGAGAACATGTTTGAATCATTCTCTTGTAGTTTCAACTTTGTTTTTAGACTAATAGGTAGAAATAACCAAACATCTAACATAGCAATTCCATTTTATCTTGAGTTAATATTCATGAAAAAATAATTGAATGCATAAATAACATATATGTATAATTATTTTATGATATGATTATCATTTGTAGCCTTTTGGTTTATTAATTAAGTCTTATTCAAATGAGTGATCTGATTTGTAGCTTTTTATCTTGTTAATTTCCCTCAGTGATTTCATCTAGTCAAGTATTTTAGCAAGGTAGGTTGATAATCCCATAGACAATCTATGGTTGAGTCTCGGCTTAGTACCTAGAGTGGTCCCCTTAGTGCAATAGGATGCAAGGTATGTCATTGAAGATTACCTTGATAATGGAATCCAAGTGTAGCCTCCTTATTTATAATTGCTTGATGGAAACTGATGGCTTCTATCTTATGAGCCCAACATTCATATCCAAGTTTTGGCTCTATGGCTTATGGTGTAGTCGATGGGTACATAAGAGATATGAGAATCAATGGTTGTTCATCACCTCCAACTCACTAATGTTATTTTTAATAGGCATCATGAAAATGCATTTATCAAGTAAATAACTCATGATATGCAACTACAACCCACCCAACATGCATGTCCTTTGATTAACTTTATTTAATACGAGAAAAATAATGTCTTAATTAGTTAGTTTTAATTTAGCCCAAGCAATTCATTAACCTTTTAATGTGATTCTTTAACAATCCTTTAAATGAGATCCATTAACCATGATTTAATGAGGTTCCTTTACTCCTATGAGTGCAAAAGTAATTTAATATAGTTTATTACCTCTTCTTACAAGTCATAGTCTTTTGACCTCCTTCCAGGGGGGAAGGTAGATAAGTAAGAAGCCATTAAATGGATGCAAATTGCCTTAAATGTGGTTCCTTAAATCCTTTTCGATTCACAATCCTTCAACCTCCCTTTGGAATGGTAAGGAAAATAAGAAAAGTATTAATGTGAAGTGAGTTAACTTAATGAGGTTATTTAACTCCTCTTCGAGTCATAGTCCTTTGACCTCCCTTCAAAGTGGTAAGGTAGATAAGAAGAGTATTAATATGAAGTGAATTAACTTAAGGAGGTTATTTAACTCCTCTTCGAGTCACAATCCTTTGACCTCCCTTTGGAGTGGTAAGGTAGACAAGAAGAGTATTAATGTGAAGGTACACCTCCCAATTAATTGACCAATTTAATGTATCCTAATCTACCTTGAACTCGATAAATTAGCCTTCAATTCATTCCATTCTTAATCAAAGTTAATTACCCCTTTCTAGTGTGGAAGTAACTTAGTGAGAGTTGATTTACCATTTAATGAATAAAAGTGAGAAAATAAAAGGGTTAATTAACGTTTTCCCAATTGTACCCATTCTAATCACCTAATATTGCCTTACAATGCATAGGGAGAGCATAAGTGGATATAACAGGAAATCCTTAAGTGATCTTGTTAAGTTGACCCTTTCCTAAAATTAAAATAAAATACAAAATATTTATGATGGTTATGAACATAAAGCAAGATAATGAATACCTAAACATGGCATTTACCCTTCCTACATGAAATATGAGTACATAAATCACAGATAAGGGGTTTATTTCCATCTTTCATTTTAGTGCTTATCTTATGCTTTTAGTATTGATGAAAGATGAAATTTTATACCTTCTATTATGGGTTGTTGGCATTTCTATACGATCATCGATGTTTTATACTAGATTGTTAGCATTTTGCTTAAATCATTGGTGCTCGATATTAGTTTGTTGGTGTTTACATAGTGTAGGTAGAAGAAAAAAAATAGAAAATAGAAAATAGAGAACAAAAAACTTAGAGATAGAATGAGATTAGTAATGATTACCATAGAACATAAGATACAAAATGAAAATAAATACACAAAACGTATCCCTTACACCTTATTTTTTATGTAGTTTGCATGCGATGGGCCCTCCTTCTAGTGCAAAAATTGTTTACCTAAAAGTGTAACCCTATAAGCATACAAGATAAGACTTGTAATGACCAACAATGTACTCTATTACATTTTGAATAAACCTTAAAATATTTACAGTAGTACCTCATTCAGAGGGCTTTCGATACAATGATAATTCCTCATTCAGAGAGCTTAAGTAATGAAAATACCTCATTTAGAGGGCTTTAATACAATCTAAGATATGGGCCTCTTGGAACCTTTCTTTGATGTTGTCTATAAGCTCAAGAATCAATCTTTGGCAACCTAAAAAGGGTGTTATAAATTTATCTTCTTTGATCTTCAGTTCTTCTCATACGGTTGCTTCACATATGCAATCCCTGCACACATAAATAACTAACACATCAAACATACTTATTCAAGCCATAAAATAAGTAGAATAAGAACATGAAAAAGCATATAGCATACAAGATTACAATGCACTTAACTCAATAGATAGTCTGTTAGCATTCCAATAGAGTAACCTTGCATAAAATTAGGGATCCTTACTTCATGGTTGAAGGCTTTATTTATAGATTTGCATAATAGGGGGAGTTGTAGATGATAGGAATAAGAAAACATGACAAAAAGGCTCATCCAGCTCTTCTATGGATGTCCAATGAGGTAGGGTGCATGGGATAAGTGATGGCTCACCTAGGATCCCTTAATTTTTCCTAGAATGCCTTTAAAGCTACCATTTTTGATTGATTTTTCTATTTGCAAGGTCATCAATGATCAGGTGTTAGGTGCTAAAAATTGGATTGGGTTATTAGCAATCAAGCATGGCTCACCAATGACTAGGCACTTAGAGAAAAATCTTATGTTTGCTCAATTTTAATCCATCCTTATCTCTCCTTGAAAGAGGATAATTTTTGGGTATCTACACATACATAAATACCAAGATGCATCTAAGTGGGAAGGGGAGGCTCCAATTTGGGCCCCTTAAGGTACCCAAATAATCTTGGAGTGAGTTTCCTCACTCCAAAAGACATGTGAGTCCCCAACCCTTCAATTCAATGAAAGCAAATGAAATTTAAGTATGCCTATTATGCAAATGCTTTGATCTAGGTGTATTTTAAATAAATTTAATGGTAGATTTAAATTATGAAAGCAACGTAATGGTGTAAATGTAATCTATGATGATTTTAGCCTATACATTATGTTACATGCATTCAAATTATATAGGATAAAAAGTGTTGATCTCTCCAAGCCTCTCCAATGGTGGATTTGCCTCCATGAGAAATGTTACCTATCCTCCATTAGAGGTAGGTTTATGGAGCTTGACGGAGAATTTTGAGTAGAATCCCTTGAATTCTTTATAATTATTTCAAACCCTAACTTGAAATCTTAGCTTATTCTTGGAGCCAAAATTAGGAGCACAATTGAGTAGAAGTTATGAGAACAAATGAAAGTTAGGAGAATTATAATTTACCATTGAGTCTTATACTACCTTTAGTCACTTAAGTGAATAATTGTAGATACCCACTTTTTGTTTTATTTTGCATTTAAACCCATTTAACTCTATTTGATATTTTTTTAACATTTGACCTTAAAAAATAAATATTAGACCTAAATCAAAAATAATAAACTATGTATTTAAATACAAATAATTCATTTATTCAAAAGTACATTTTTTGATATCTACATTTTACCCATGTTGAACGAAGTCTATTTGCTAAAAAATGACTTGGTTCAACAAGTGTAGATAGTTGGATGTTAGTTGAAAAAATATTTGAACATTATGAAATTTAAAAAATCTAAAATTGAAATTTTAAACATGAAACTTCAAACATCCTAGCATAATTTGAACAATTTCAAATGAATATATAAAATATTGTGTTCATGGTATAAAAAAAAATTTAGAACAATCATGAATAAGGTTTCAAATGTAGTATTCATCAAATTCGAAACCTAATTCATGTACCCTAGTTGGAAAAAAGAAAAAGTGAAATAATCATGGATAAGGATTCAAATGTAATATTTATCAAATTCAAAACTTAATCCATGTGTCCTAGCTAGAAAATTTGGAATAAACACACATCACCATTCGAATAGTGGATTCATCAAATAGGGTAAGCAATATACTCTCATAGCTAGAAAAAATATAAAAATTTAGAATAAATATGACTAGGGATTCAAATGTAGTATTCGTCAAATTCGAACCCTAACCAATGTGTTCTTGGAAAAATTCAAAACAAGTATGGACAATACCTTGAATGTAATTTATGATCATTCAAGCCTTAGCCAATGTGTTCATAGAAATTTAGAATAAATATGTATAGCCATTCGAATGTAATATTTGTCAAATTTGAACACTAAATAATATGTTTGTGGAGGTAGGACTATGAACAACTTATATAGTGTTTGATGATTGGATATGTCAAACCTATGCAAAGCATTCATGATGGAGTAAGCACATAGACTTACTAGCAAGCACACAATCTTGCTAAATGAAATTTGCATAATTCAAACCATTTGTATTTTGAAAAATTTTAAATCAGGTAGAAATTTAAACATTTTGAACAATATTGCATTTTGAAATAAAATTTTCAATAATTTTACCATTTTTACACTTTTGCACATTTTTTGAGGCAAAAATTACGATTTTTTAAAACTTTGATTCATGAACATTTTGAACAATCAAGTGGTTTACCCCCTCAAGTGATATGATGTCGATAACTAATGATCAATACTATATTGATCGAGAATGTGTGTGCAACATGTGTAAAAATTTGCATATTTAAAAATTTGTTATTTTACCCCAAAAGAAATATATAATATATTAAGGGAAAAATAAAATAATTTTGAATAACTTTTAACCTCGAATTGGACCCACCCTTAGGCTAAAAATTCAA
>Ga0068629_1000700_pt1 | contig 10275 bp, 8 predicted proteins | sample InSIn3gowninarea_FD_77432 | JGI IMG/M metagenome (GOLD analysis project Ga0068629, IMG submission 77432) | Clean room microbial communities from NASA Spacecraft Assembly Facility at Jet Propulsion Laboratory, Pasadena, California, USA -... ...
ATATTTGAGTGATGGGCGCAGTTTCATTAGCGCATTGGTCAAAAAATCTCCGGATACTAGAAAAACAATCGTATTAATTAGTCACTTTGATGTAGTGGATGTGCAGGACTACGGAAAATGGAAACAATATGCTTTTGCTCCTGAGAAGCTAACGGAAAAATTTTACTCCATTAAGGACGACTTGCCTGAAGCAGTACGAGTTGATATGGAGAGCGGAAACTGGCTTTTCGGCAGAGGGACAATGGATATGAAATGCGGGCTTGCCTTGCATATGTCCATTGTTGAACGAGCGTCATTCGGAGAGTACGACGGCAACATCTTGTTATTGACCGTACCTGATGAAGAAGTAAACTCTGAAGGAATGCGAGCAGCGGTTCCAAAACTTGTACAACTTTCGAAAGAGCATGATCTTGAATACACTACGATTTTAAATTCAGAGCCGATGTTCAGCAATTTTCCGGGTGATAAAAATAATTACTTCTATACCGGATCTATCGGAAAAGCATTGCCGGGCTTTTTATGCTACGGGAAGGAAGCCCATGTGGGGGAACCGTTCGGGGGATTGAATGCAAATTATATGGCATCGGTAATCACAGCTGAAATGGAATTAAATACGGACTTTTGTGAAAAGGTGGGTGAAGAAATTACACCGCCACCTACGAATTTAATTTATCGCGACTTGAAAACGGAGTATTCCACACAAATTTCACACCGGTCTGTGACGCTTTTTAATTTATTGTTATTTGAAAGAAGTATGACAGACGTTGTTTCATTGCTCCAGCAAAAAGCGGTAAAAGCGGCAAATGAAATTGAACAGTCCTATATGAACAAAGCTACGAAGTATTCACAGCATACGGAATTTACACCTCAGCAATTAAAAGTGAAGGTCATGACGTATGAAGAAATTTACGAATATGCGCTGGAGAAATACGGCGAAGAGAAAGTTGAAGAGCTTTTATCAAACTGTGACTGCGAGAAAGACGATCGGGAACGAACGATTGACCTTGTTGATCAATTAGCTTCGTTATGTAATGAACTGGCTCCGATGATTGTCATTTTCTTTGCGCCGCCATTTTATCCTGCAATCAGTTCAGGCAAAAATGGACTCATCAGCAATCTAGTAAATGAGTTGAAGCAATACACGCATGAAACATTTAATATGGACTTTACTATTCAAAACTACTTTGCCGGTATATCGGATTTAAGCTATGTAGGATTAAATTATGAAAACAGTTCGATTGCGGCGCTTATAAACAATATGCCGGTTTGGGATAAAGGTTACTCGCTGCCAATCGGGGATATGAAAAAGCTGAATGTACCGGTGCTGAACATCGGTCCGGTAGGGAGAGATCCGCATAAATGGACAGAACGGCTTGACGCGGATTTTGCATTTGTAACATTAGTCGATCTATTGCAATTGACGATTGAAAAATTATTCGCTGCGCATTATGAGGTGAATGAACAAATCGTGAGCAAATAATATGTGCCTTTAACGTTTTAACGTAAGATTTATGTTACAGTGGGAATACTAACCGCCAAATAGAGCGGAGTTGGAGGCTTAATTATGACAAATACAGTAGACGAACTATTAGAATCGCTCGTTGCAGCGACAATAAATAATGAAGTGAAATGGAGTAAAGGTACGGAAGCGCTGGAAGATGTGTTGGAAGATGTATACGGCAACACGGAAAAGCTTTATTTCTTCTTTGATGAAGAAGAAGGTTCAAACATCGTTTTAGCAACGTATCAATATTACGAAGGCGAAGTAGAAGCCGATGAATTTTTAAAAGACGGCATGAGCCTGTTTGTCATCGACGCAGATGATTTTGAAATTTTAAATGAAGTAACAGATGAAGATGCGGACGATGCAAAACTATTCCCAGCATTAATGGAAGCAATTGAAGAAACGAAATAGGCTTTGAAAATGTAACGGGTGCGAACTTTTTTTATAGTTCACTCCCGTTATTATCGTTTATACGAGCTCAAACACTATGCCTTCCGGATAAATACCAACATAGGATTCTTCTTCATTTAAATAGGCGATTTCAGCTCCATCAATTACTTGATTGTCGGTTAGTACTTTTAGAATCGATTCCAGTGCTAACTCTAAATCCAATACGAGGCAAAATGTAATGCCAGCGCCATCCCCGATTTCGGAGCCATAAAGTTCGCCATTACCAGTCTCATGCAAAATATCATCTAACAAATCCTCTACGAACAAACTTTTTTCCTCCGCAGCTTCAAACTGCTCTTCCTGCTCATAACGGTATTGAACGGCTATTTTAATTAGCGAATTGGGATCCACATATTCATAACCTTGATTGACTTTTTCTGTCGCTAAATTATTCATGACTTTTTTAGAGCTTTGAAAAAATCCTAACGGTAACTCTTCCTGTTTGCCTCTCTCACCTAATATACCGGATAATAAATTAATCTGTTTTTTCACGTTCCATGCTTGCCAAAAAAGCGTGTCACTGCTCGTTTTCTTAAGTAATCGAATCATTTTCCATCCTCCATATCCTATCTAAAACCTCATACCCTTTAAACTATGTAGCTAGACAACAGAAAGTTTATAAAGGAATCTTTTTTATTCCTTTTTTCTCGCGCCATTTTTTATTAGAACATTTGTGCCGATATTAGAAGAACTCGGCTGGATATTTGAAGATCGGTAGGTGATATTAGAACAAACCGCCCCCTTATTAGAACAACTAGAGGATATATTAGAAAATCACAACTTTATTAGAAGAAATAAAATTATATTAGAACTTCTGCAAATATATTAGAAAATCTGGACAACCCCCGGGCAAAACCCACCCACCAAAAAAACGCCCGGTAACCAACCCAGACGCTCCACTTAAAAATCAATAACCGCTATTCAACACCTCAAACTCTTTCACCGCTAACGGCACTTCACCAAAGGGCTTCTGATCGAACTGTTCTTCAATAAAAATTTCCGCCAGCATCTGCTCGCGTTCACCGGCTGTTTCACCATGCTTTACCGCGACAACCGCTTCGTATAGACGGGCAAGCTGTTGCATAAGCGGTTTCGCCTCAAGTGTTTGCATTGCCGGATCGAGTGTGACAAATACTGCGAAACGCTGCTCTACGACAGAGGCAAGCTGCTGTAAATACGGATGGTTCGTTTGCTGTAATTCATTAAGAAGCGGAATATGCGCATTTTTTTGCACGAGGCGAATAAGCTCGTGTGCCAAAATGTTCGCTGTTCCTTCCCAAACGGTCAATACTTGGGCATCGCGAAGAAGGCGAGGGAGCACGAAATCCTCGATATAGCCGTTACCGCCATGAAGTTCAATCGCTTCATGCGTAAATTCAATCGCCCATTCTGCTGTTTCCTTTTTTACTAACGCAATCAACAGGCGGACGATCTGCTGTTCTTCCTCTGAAGCATTCCCGCTGACAACTTCATCATAGCGCGATACTAAATCGAAAAGCGCGACAAGTGATGCATGCCATTTTGCGTGCAATGCGCCTAATGAATGCTTCACCATCGGAAACTCGGCAACGGTCTGGCCAAAAGCGATACGCCCGTTTGTATAATGGACCGCTTCATCCAGTGCGCGTTTCATAATGCCGACAGATGCTGCGGCGTTGCAAATACGGGACAAGTTGAGCGCTTCGAGCATATAGTAGATTCCTTTGGATGGATCCCCGACAACATATGCTTTTGCACCGTTAAACTCGACTTCTCCTGATGGGACCGCTTTTACGCCAAGCTTATCTTTCAAACGGCGGATCGTAATGTGATTAAGCTCACCATCGTCGTCACGCCAAGGTACAGCAAACAATGTTAAACCGCGTGAACCTTCTTTGGAACTGGTCGTCTGACGCGCAAGTACCATCGCAACACCGCACATTCCAGCATTTGATGCAAAGTACTTTTCACCATATAAACGCCATTCACCTTGTTCAAATCGTGCTTCCACGACGTTCGCACCGACATCGGATCCCCCTTGACGCTCCGTTAAAAACGTAGCCCCTTCAAATAATTCCGTATCGCCTGTTGCACAAATATGCGGCATAAACTTTTGCTTCAGCTCTTCAGATGCATAGTGCTCGAATAAATACGCAGTCGCCATCGTCAATGTAACAGGACAGTAAAAGCCGGGTTCAGTTTGCGACAATAAATAGCCTTGCGCAAAGCTATAAACATAATTGCCTTTGTGACCTAATTCAGGAATGTCTTTATGCACATAGCCGACAATTCCGGTTGCGTAAGTTTCGGCAACCGTTTGTTTATAGCCCTCGTTTACAATGACTTCACTTACTTCATCGCCGTAAGCATTATAGCGGCGTAATCTTGGTTCGCCTTCCCGGTCCGTCACTTTGGCACGGGCATCAATTGGTCCGGCACAAAGTGCACCGTATGCAGTCAGCCGTTCATCTGCATAACGGTAAAAAGACGGCGAAAGCTTTTGCTGTAATAGCTGATGCAATGTTTGATCAAATTCATAAAAGTTTTGGCTCTTTTCACGTTTATTGGCTAACACTTGCATTTGCTTCACCTCTTAGCTGCTGTTTTAATATTTTCCCGGAAGCATTGCGCGGAAGTGCTTCAGTTTGTTCAAAGATTTTCGGGATTTTAAATACGGCAAGTTTTCCTTCTAAATGCTCGCGAATTTCCTGCTCGGAAACAGGGACTTTCGCACAGTAAACCGCTTTTACAGTTTCGCCCCATTCAGGATGCGGCACGCCGAACACCGCTACTTCAAAAATCGCATCATGCAGCAGTAGCTGATCTTCAATTTCTTTCGGATAAATATTGACGCCGCCGGAAATAATCACATCTTTTTTACGGTCAACAATGTAAATATAACCTTCCTTATCAATGCGGGCTAAATCGCCTGAACGTACCCAGCCATCAACGAAGATGTTTTTCGTTTCTTCCGGATTTTTATAGTATTCTTTCATATTACCTTCACCATATAAAACGATTTCGCCAATTTCTCCTGGAGCTACATTTTTATTTAATGCGTTAATAACACGCAGCTCTGTTCCAAATGGTGCTCGCTTGCCGATACTTCCTGCCTTGTGAGGGTGGTCGGCAGCATGTAAAATCGACCCGCTCGGACCAGCTTCCGTTAAACCGTACACACATACTAAGTTGTCCGTATTAAACTGCTGTTGAATATATACGACTTCTTTTTCAGACAATGGTGCGCCTCCGTACACCCACCATTTCATTGAAGATAGGTTCGCAGTTGCGATGCGCGGTGAGCCGGCAGTTATAAGGTAGGCAACAGGTGCGCCGAAGAAATGCGTCGTTTTATATTTTTCTACCGTATCTATTAACAAGTCAGGCGAAAACGTCGGTGTGAGTACAGCGGTTGCCCCGACTAAAAAGGCTGTAACCAAAAATAAATTCAATGGTGCAGAATGAGTTAACGGCATCATAATAAGCATTCGGCTTTCAGGTTTTACTTCCATTTCAATGGCAATCATATGCGATACAGCAAGTACATTGCGGTTTGACAGTAAAACTCCTTTTGGATTGCTGGTTGTGCCGGATGTATAAAGTAAAGTCGAATCATCATCCTCCACTAAATCACAGCATACGACCTCATTATGGGCAGCTGTCTGGAATTGATCTAAGCTTTGCCAGTCATGGACAGCAGGACCTGTTTTTACTCTAAGACCATTGAACATAATTGTAGCGGCCTGTTCGAAAATCAGCTCATGGACAAAGATCGCCTTCGCATCGCTATGATTGAGCACATACTCAATTTCGCGTGTGACAAACTTGGCATTTATCGGTACAACGACAGCACCAATACGCTGAATGGCAAAGTAAAGCGCGACAAATTCTTGCACATTTGGCATGAAAATCCCGACTTTATCGCCTTTAACGATTCCACTTGCACGCAATGAGCCGGCGATTTTATTTACTTGATCATCCAATTGCTGATACGTTGTTTCCTGACCTAGACTAATGACAGCAACTTGATTCGGATACTTTCTTGCATGACGAGCTAACAGATTAGAAATATTCATGATTGGTCCTCCAATAATAGAATTAGTTTTTCCCGAAAAATAGCTTCCGTCCTTTCGATATCTTGACGTATTTCATACAACTCTTGAATCTTCTGGTCAATTTCCTTTAACTTTTGCTGACCGTATTCAATTGTCCGTTCCAGCTGTTTAATACCTGTACGATCAAGGTCAAAAAGCAAAATCATTTCCTTAATTTCTTCCATAGAAAAGCCATACTTTTTTCCGCGGATAATTAGCTTGATCTTTGCCTCCTCCCGTTTAGAATAATGGCGCATTCCATTATGAGGTCGTGTCGGTTTCAAAATCCCGAGCTCTTCATAGTAGCGCAATGTTCTCGGTGTGAGTGCATATTCTTTAGCGATTGTTTTAATGGATTTCACATAAGACACCCCCATTGGAAAAATTATACCATTTACGTTAACGTCAATTTAAAGGGAAATAAAGAATAAAAGAGAAAAAAGGTTTGTGAAAGATGATAAGAGGGAGAATTAGGAAAAGAAAGAATGGAATAACCCATATGAAATAAAGTGTGTTTCTCAATGAAGAAACCACTTTTTTATATTTTTCTTATAAAATTCTTACTATATAAAAAAATAAGCAGTATTAAGTAATAAATCTCATTGACAATCGTTATCAAATAGCTTTATTATTAGTGATAATGATAATTGTTATCAATCAATTTTAAGGGGCGTTAATTAGATGAAAACGAAAAAGTTCTATTCTTTAATGGCAATGCTTTTCGTAGCAATGGGCTTACTAGTTGTTGCGGGTTGCTCAGATAAAGAAACAAGCACAGATGAGAATTCAAATGAAACAACAGGCTCTTCGAATTCTGAAGATTCGGGAACGCAATATCCAATCGTAATCAAACATGCATTAGGTGAAACAGTAATTGAAGAAAAACCGGAGCGTGTAGCAACGGTTGCATGGGCAAACCATGATGTGGCACTTGCTCTAGGTGTAGTACCAGTAGGTTTCTCAGCAGCAAACTACGGTGTGCAGGATGAAAGCGGTATGCTTCCATGGACAGCAGAAAAATTAAAAGAGCTTGGTGAAGAAAATCCGAACATCTACCAAGATACAGATGGTATAGATTTTGAAGCGATTTCAGACTCAAATCCGGATGTGATTTTAGCAGCATATTCAGGAATTACACAAGAAGAGTATGATACATTAAGCGAGATTGCACCAGTTGTTGCATATCCGGAAACTCCATGGGTTATTACATGGCGTGACCAAATCCTATACAATGCAAAAGGTATGGGTATGGAAGAAGAAGGTAAACAATTAATCGCTGATACAGAAAAATTAATTCAAGATAAAGCAAACGAATTCCCGGAAATCAAAGGGAAAAAAGCGGCGTTCGGTATGTTTAACGCTACAGATTTATCGAAGTTCTATATTTATACACCAACTGATCCACGCGGTGAATTACTGGAAGAGCTAGGTATGGAATATCCGGAAAGCATTAAAGCGCAAGTTCAGGATGAAAGCAGTTTCTATATCGAGTTAAGTGCAGAAAACGCAGATGCGTTAAATGATGCTGAAATTCTGATTGCATATGGCGATGCCTTCACATTAAAAGCACTTCAGGCAGATCCGATTTTAGGTAAAGTACCTGCAATTAAAAATGGTACGGTTTTAATTATTCCTGACAACACACCACTTGCTGCTGCAGGAAATCCGAACCCGCTGTCAATTCAATATACAATCGACGAATATGTAACTTTAATTTCGGAAGTTGCGAAAAAGTTAAAGTAATATGAAAAGTACATCCGTATTAGAAAAGAAGCAAATTATGATACCGCGTAATTTTATAAAAGTATTATTGCTTTTAATTATTTTACTCGGACTATGTATACTGGCATCACTTGTATTTGGTTCGCGGATGATTAGCTGGACAGATCTTCTGAATGGGTTATTCCATTCAGAGGCTCAGTCTCATGAAGCGAACGTCGTAAGGCAGCGTGTGGTAAGAACTATTTTTTGCTTACTATGCGGCGCAGCATTAGGAGTTTCCGGAGCGCTTATGCAATCAGTAACACGTAACCCTATTGCAGACCCAAGTATATTAGGTGTTAATACAGGGGCATCCCTTTTTGTCGTTTGCGGCATTGCCTTTTTGAATATCAGTTCAGCAAATCAGTATATTTGGCTTGCGATAGCGGGAGCTTTTATTACCGCTATTTTTGTATTTGGGATTGGTTCAATGGGAAAAGGTGGCGCGACACCATTAAAGCTCGTGTTGGCAGGTGCAGCTACGAGTGCAATTTTATCATCACTGGTCGTTGCAGTCATGATACCAAGAACGAATGTAATGGATCAGTTCAGATTTTGGCAAGTCGGAAGTGTCGGTTCCGGCAGCTGGGATACAATTAAGTTATTTATTCCATTTATAGTAGTAGGACTATTTATTGCCTTAATTACAGCTCCGGCATTAAATGCGATGGCATTAGGTGATGATGTTGCGACAGGGCTGGGTGTACGCACAGGTACTGTAAGAATTGTAGCGGCATTAGGTGGCGTATTATTATGTGGTGCTGCGACAGCATTGGCAGGTCCAATCGGCTTTATTGGTTTATTAGCTACACATATCGTACGTCTCGTAGTAGGTCCTGATCTACGTTATATTATTCCGATGTCAGCATTGTCGGGGGCGATTATTTTAACCTTTTCCGATGTGATCGGAAGGCTTCTTGGCAGTCCAAGTGAGCTCGAAGTTGGAATTGTGACGGCCTTTATAGGTGCGCCGATTTTAATTTTAATTACGATGAAAGCGAAAATGCGTGCAATATGATGAATGAAACGATGAAGATGATTAAGACGTCAAGATTAAAAAGAAAACGCCGGTTTATATTGATGACTTCCTTGATGGCAATCATTTCGCTAGTACTTTGCGGTTTGATGCTTATGCTTGGCAACACGATTTATCCGGTACAGGATGTCATAAAGGTTTTACTAGGTGAACAAGTGAAGGGAGCATCCTTTGCGGTAAATACAATTCGTTTCCCGAGAATGGTAGCCGGTTTATTTGCAGGCTTTGCTTTTGGTGTCGGGGGCTATATTTTCCAGACGATGCTGCGCAACCCGCTGGCAAATCCAAATGTAATCGGAATTACAACAGGTTCAAGTGCAGCAGCCGTATTTTGTATCATTGTATTAAATGCAAGCAATACGGTCGTATCCATCGCAGCTGTAATAGGAGGACTTGCAACAGCTATCTTTATTTATCTGCTGGCAAAAGGTACATCCTTTTCGATTGGTCGACTTATTTTAATCGGTATCGGCATTCAGGCGATGCTGACGGCCTTTATCAACTATTTAATGCTCATCGGGGATACACATGATATTCCGGCTGCAATGAGATGGCTGAGCGGTAGTTTAAACGGTGCTAAATTAGCTAACTTATATCCACTCATACTTATCGTGTGTATTTGCACACCGATTTTAATGTATTTTGCGAAGCGTCTGGAAATGCTTGAGCTTGGTGAACAGGCGGCAACGTCTCTAGGCGTCAATACAAATCAAACGAGAGTTATCCTTATTATTAAGTCGGTGCTCATGATTGCATTGGCGACTGCTGCAACGGGTCCAATTGCCTTTATTTCGTTTTTGGCAGGTCCCATTGCAAAAAAATTAGTAGGTGTCGGATTTTCAGGTCTTATTCCTGCAGGCTTAATCGGGGTTATTTTAGTATTGGCTGCAGATCTTATCGGACAGTTTGCTTTTGAGACACGCTATCCGGTAGGGGTCATTACAGGGATAATCGGTGCACCATACTTAATCTATTTATTAATCCGTATTAATCGGAAAGGAGATTTATGATGAAATCGACACATACATTCCAAACGGAAAATCTTGTTGCAGGCTATGACAACAAAGCGATTTTACAAGGTGTTAGTCTAGAAATTCCAAGCAATCAAATCAGCATAATTATCGGTTCGAATGGCTGTGGAAAATCGACACTTTTAAAAACGATGGCACGATTAATCAAGCCAATCTCCGGCCAAGTATTGTTGGATGATAAATCGATAAACAAAATCCCGCCGAAGCAACTTGCACGTGTTTTAGGACTTCTTCCGCAATCACCGATCGTACCTGAAGGAATCACGGTTGCTGACTTAGTTGGCCGGGGCCGGTTTCCGCATCAGAGCTTTTTAAAGGGCTGGTCAACTGAGGATTACGATGCAGTTGCGGAAGCGATGGAAATGATGAACATTACCGAACTTGCCGACAGTCATATCGATGAGCTGTCAGGAGGGCAAA
>Ga0068629_1000701_pt1 | contig 10273 bp, 10 predicted proteins | sample InSIn3gowninarea_FD_77432 | JGI IMG/M metagenome (GOLD analysis project Ga0068629, IMG submission 77432) | Clean room microbial communities from NASA Spacecraft Assembly Facility at Jet Propulsion Laboratory, Pasadena, California, USA -... ...
GCGCCGGCGAGCCAGCGTTCCAGTTCGGCACGCGCCGCCCCCATGAACGGGCGGTAGCCCAGCTCCTGCTGAAGGGCGGAGGAGTGCTCGTAACGCGTGTTCTCGCGCAGGCCGTAGCCCGCAATGTCGCGCCAGTCGGCGTCGATCTGGTCCGCGATGACGCGGAGCATGGCCTCCGGGATCGCCTCGCCGGGCTTCAGCAGCCGACCGGGAAACCGCAGGGCGCAGAGCTGCAATGCGAAGCCAAGCCGGTTCCCGGGTTTGCGGCGGCGGCCGATACGTCGAAGATCGTCGTCGTCCAGCGCATAGCGCCGTCGGCACTCGCCCTCGTCGTCGGGGAGACTGAACAGTGCGCGGCGCTGGCCGGCGGTGAGGATGCGTCGGTGCGCCATAGCCTGATGTCCGCAGCATTCGTGGAGCTTTGATTTCGAGATTGGTTATGTGATTCTTTCCGGCGCTGCACGAGGCGCCTCTCAACGCGTCACGCAAACACATGTCCATGGAGCGACGGAGATGCTGATCGGCTACGCCCGCGTCTCGAAGGCCGACGGCACACAGACCTCCGACCTGCAGCGCGACGCGCTGATCGCCGCCGGCGTGGACGCCGCGCAGATCTACGAGGACCGTGCTTCAGGCAAACGCGAGGACCGCCCCGGGCTCGAGGGCTGTCTGCGCGCCCTGCGGGACGGCGACACGCTTGTGGTCTGGAAGCTCGATCGCCTCGGGCGCGACCTCGCCCATCTCATCGCGACGGTGCGGGACCTCGAGGCGCGGGGCGTGGGTTTCCGAGTGCTCGCCGGCCAGGGCGCCGAGATCGACACCCGGACCGCCGGCGGCCGGCTGATCTTCGGCATCTTCGCCGCGCTCGCCGAGTTCGAGCGCGACCTGATCCGGGAGCGGGTCAACGCCGGTCTCGCCGCCGCCCGCGCCCGCGGCCGCCGTGGCGGCGCCCCCTACAAGATGACGCCCGCCAAACTGCGGCTGGCGCAGGCCGCCATGGGCAAGCCGGAAACCAGCGTCAGCGCACTCTGCCGAGAACTCGGAATCTCGAGCCAGACCCTCTACCGCCACGTCTCGCCGGCCGGCGACCTTCGCACAGACGGCTTGCGCCTGATCAGCGAGAAAACCCAAAAGCGCCGAGCCCCCGCTTAACGGGGATCTTGGAACTCACCGACCAAGTCACCCATCCAGCGGGCGATTTTCGGGTCTTTCAGGGCTTCGGTTGTCACGATGGCCCCGACGATAATTTTCCGTCGCGTCTCGCTGGCCTTCTGGCGCTGTTTCAGGCGATTGAGCTTTGCCTGCGTTGTTGCAATCTGCTGATCTGTCAACGGCGCCGAGAAAGTCGGCCACTGGGGCGCCGCAGAATCCCGCCAGCGCTGCCACGCGCGATGAGGCCCCCGGCATGCCAGGGGCCTCATCGCTTTCGATCTTTTCGGAGGGTCAGTCTGGACGTTTGCGCGCCCGGCTCTGGGCGAGACGGTAGGATGGACCGTTCATCTCCAGGATATGGACGTGGTGGGTGAGACGGTCGAGGAGCGCGCCGGTGAGGCGCTCGTCGCCGAACGTGGAGGTCCATTCGTCGAAGGGCAGGTTCGAGGTGATGATCGTGGCGCCGCGCTCGTAGCGCTGGCTGATCAACTCGAACAGCAGTTCGGCACCGGTACGCGACAGCGGCACGAAGCCCAACTCGTCGATGATCAGCAGCTCATAGGCGGCGAGCGTCTTCTGCAGGCGCAGCAGTCGCTTCTCGTCGTGCGCCTCGATCATCTCGTGGACGATGGCGGCGGCGGTGGCGAAGCGGGTTTTCACGCCGCGCTGGCACGCCGCCAGCCCGATGCCGCAGACAGCATGGGTCTTCCCCGTGCCGCTGGGGCCGAGGGCAATGACATTCTCGCGCCGGGCGACGAACTCGCAACGCGCCAGATCGAGGACCAGCTTCTTGTTCAGGCCGGGGATGGCGTCGAAGTCGAAGCTCTCCAGGCTCTTGACCGCCGGAAAGCGGGCGTCGCGGATGCGCCGCTCGACGGTGCGCGCCTCGCGGTCGAGCAGCTCCAGTTCGATCAGCCGCATCAGGTAGCGCACATGATCGACGTTTTCCGCCGCGCACTGCCGAGCCAGTTTCTCATACTCGCGCAGCACCGTCGGCAGCTTCAGCTTCTTGAGGTGGTGACGCAGCAGCAGCTCGGGCGCCTCGGCGGTGGCGGTCATGCCGGCGCCCCGGCGCCGCCGCCAGCCAGCAGGCTCAAGTAGCTGGCCGCCGACGTGGTCTCAACGGCCGCCACCGGCAGGTACGGGTAGGCGTCGAGGCTCAGCTTCGCAGGACGGCGCTCGATCCGGCACAGGGCCAGATGCTTGACGGCGTCATAGCTGATCGCGCTCAACTTCAGCGCGTCGGTCACCGCGCCGTGGACCACCGCCATCGGGAAGGTCTCCAGCAGCCGCAGCACCTGCACGTATTCGCGCTTGCCGGCCGCGCAGCGGTTCTTGCCGCTCAGCCGCGCCTCCAGCAGGCGGCGCAGCGTCGGGAACGCCTCCGGCAGCGCCCAGCCCTGCAATGGCGCCGCCTGGTCGAGCGCGCCGACCTTAATCTCGAGCAGCGCGAGGTAATGCAGCGGATCGAACACGAAGTCGGCGCTGTCGTAGGAGCGCGGATGCCGGGCGATCTCCTCGGCGCCGACCGAGATCGCGACCGTGTCCACGTAGCCCTTCACCAGCACGTCGCGGTGCGCATGGACGACCGGGACCGAGTAGTCGGTGTTCTTGTACCGCACCAGCGCCTGGCTCGAGACCTTCCCGGGGCGCTTGTCGCAGGCGTCGAACGGCGCCGGCGGCAGCGCCGAGAACGCCGCCTGGTCGGCCGCCAGCCGTTCGCCGATCGTGCCGTCGGCGCCGCGCAGGGTGGCGCTCTGGCGCACCCGGCAGCGATCCAGCAACATCGCGTTCAACGCGTCGATGTCGGGGGCCTCCGGGATCGGTACCAGATAGGTCCGGCGGCCAAAGCCGACCATGCCCTCGACCTTGCCCTTGTCGTTTCCCTTGCCGGGCCGGCCGAAGCGATCCTTAAACAGATAGTGGGACTGCAACTCCGCGAACAGCTTGGCGCGCGCCCGCGTGCCGTCGCCCAGAAGCTTGGTTACGGCGAGTTTGGTGTTGTCGTACAGAATCGACAGCGGCACGCCGCCGAAGAAGGCGAACGCCGCCACGTGGCCGTCGCACAGCGCCTCCGCCGTCTCGGCGAGATAGGCCTTCAAGAAGATCGCGTCGCTTTGTGGCAGATCGACCACCAGCACGTGCACCTTCCGCCGGACGCCGCCCAGCACTGCCCACGCTTCGCCGAAATCGGCCTGGGCGTGTCCGGCCGGGTGGACCAGCGGCACGAAGACCTCCTTCAGAGCCAACCGCCGGGGACGCACGTAGTCCCGCACTGTCGTGTAGCCGCCGTCAAATCCGCGCTCGTCGCGCAGCCGCTCGAAAATCCGCTGGATCGTATGCCGCTGCTTCTTCGGCGCGGTAAGGTCCGACGTCAGGATCTCGTCGATGAACCCGGCATGCGCGTCCAGCTTCGGGCGGACCCGCGCCCCTGCCTGCCGGTAGCCCGGCGGCGCTGAGTGTCCAACCATCTTCGACACCGTGCCGCGGTCGATCCCGAACCGCCGCGCCGCCTCGCGCTGGCTCAGCCCATCCCGCAGCACCGCAATGCGGACCTTCGAATACAGCTCCACGCCGTACATCCTTCTGCCTCCAGATCACCATCGTGACCCAGAGACTTGCCACTGGCGGGATTTTACGCCGCCCCAACCCGGATAATCCGGGCGGTTCCGTGGCCGGTTATGCGGGCGCCGTTCTCAATTTCGCAAACCAAGGTCTGCCAGTGAACGAAAGGTTCCACCAAGAACTGTTCGCAATGCGCTGAGTGCGAGCATACTGCACTTCGGCAGGTGGGCAGGATCAGCCAACAGCCCCGCTCCCAGAAGCCCTTGGGGCGCTGATCGGAGCAGGTCTACAGCCCATGATCGTGCTCCCGCTTGTGCGCGCCGATCCTGCCCGAGACACCAAATATCGGAGGCAGGATCGGCGAGGCGTTTGGAGATTACGCCAACAGGGTGTAACATATGTAACTGTAAGCCTCACAGGTAGATGAGGCGAGTTGCAACCCCGTGAGAGCGAGCAGTTACACCCATGAGTTACACCCTAGGAGAGGCTGCGAAAGCAGCCGGTTTCAGCAAGCCAACGCTTTCCAGGGCCATAAAAAACGGGAAGCTAAGCGCAAAACGTTTGGATGACGGTTCCTACAGCATCGACGCGGCCGAGCTGGAACGGTGGAAAGATGCTAACGGGCACAGAAATGGTGCTGTGAGGCGAATTGCAACCCCTCATGAAACATCTGAAACACCCTCTGAAACCAGTGCGTTGCAGGCCGAAGTTGAGAAGCTTCGCGCCAAGGTCCAGTCCGACCAGCGCGAACGTGGCTTCCTGGAACAACGCATCGAGGATCTGAAAGAGCGGGTTGACCGAGCGGAACGCAAGGAAGACCAGCTCCACGCGCTTCTGGTCGATCTGCGACCGCAGGCGGCAGCAGAACCGCGCAAAGGGTTCTGGGGTCGGCTGTTTGGATAGCCGCTAGCGCAGGCTGTCCTGTTTCGCACAGTAGGCCAGGAAGGCGGCACCCGCATTTTTCGGCGGATTGCCCTTGGCCGATTCCGCCTGTGCGAAGGCCAGCCAGTCAGCTCGAAGGGCATGGTAGTCCCGGCCCTTCTCCCGTGCCACGGCGCGGGCCTTTTCCTCGGCCCAGTCGGGCAGGGTGATTGTGGGCGCGATCTGTGTTTTCGTATTCCGAGGTCGGAAAATCACAAGATCATCGCCCGTCAGCTCGATCCGGTAGAAGGGCGTATGATCATCGGCGATGATCTGGCGAAGATTGAGCCGGAATTTCTTGAGAGGGGCGTTGCTGCCGGTCTTTTCCTGAAGCTTGGGAAGGCCGATCTGCCACTTCGGCTGGCCCCCGCAGTGTTTGCGGCCGATTTCATATAGGCGGCGCTCAAGCGGACGACGCAGGCGGAAGTAGTCGTTCGAGATCGTCACAACCTCATCACCCTCTATCGCCCGCATGACCCAATCAGACAGGATCACTTCGCAGTAGTCGAGCCGCCAGGTTCCCTCACCCTTCATGACGAATCCGCTGCCCGATTCAATCAGACTGAAAAAGCGCGTCTCGCGCTTGTTGCCCGTCTGGATATCGGTCTGGAAGGTTGTGCCCATGAGCCTCTGGAATGCTTGCTCTAGGCGCTGATACTCAACCCCGCCAGTCTTGCGGTTCGTGGTAATCATCAGCTCGCGGGCGCTGAAACGCACTCGCTTACCGATCTTCTCACCCCGGTTCTTGCGATGCATGAGCTGGCTTACGCAGAAAATCAGAATGTCCTTGTCGAAGATCGTAGGCAGGCCGACCCCGGACGGCACGATTTTCAATCGGTTGTCGCCGCCACGGTATTCGAGATGTCGCATGTCAGGCTTGGTGGCGAGCGAGAACAAGGGATGCTCCATCGAGGCCATGTCGTCCTTCGGCACCACATCGGAAATATCGAGGATGAAGAAGTCCTTCTGGGGATGTCGGTCGGGGAGCAGGGGCAATCCATTCGCCTTGGCTAAGTTCGTTACATCAGGAACCCTGTATCAAGCAGCGCAGAAAGCTCGTCAAGTTCGTTATATCAGGACCCGGTTTTGGGGTGAAATCCATTCGTTAGTTTCGGAACCCAGATTCGTTAGTTTCGGAACCCAGGTTCGTTAGTTTCGGAACCATGTGGATAGTTTCGTCTTTCAGAGACAGAGGGTTACGGGCAATTTTCAGGCCCGTAACATACTCCGTAGGTAACACTATTAACACTAGGGCAGAACGCTGATCGAATGGGGTGGTAGCAGGGAGGGGAAGCTGGTCATGAAGGTTCAGGTTGACATTACATTATATTGTAGTTACGTTTCTACATTAAGCTGCTTAGAAGGGTGTGAGCGATGGGGATGACAACGATCAACAGTCGGACGTTCAATCAAGACGCCAGTGGCGCAAAGCGGGCTGCGCAAGACGGACCTGTGTTCATCACAGACCGGGGCAAACCCGCTCATGTCTTGCTCAGCATTGAAGCCTACAGGCGGCTTACAGGACGCCAGGAAAGTATTCTTGATTTGCTTGCCGATCCAGAAGCGGCAGACGTAGCTTTTGAACCGGATCGCCTGGATAGCCTCACACGTCCCGCTGATTTGTCCTGATGTTCATTCTCGATACGAATGTGGTGTCCGAGCTGCGCAAGGCAAAAGCAGGGAAGGCGGATGCCAATGTCGTCGCGTGGGCCGAGGATCAAGACCCGTCAGCGCTCTTTCTGTCGGCCATCACCCTCTTGGAACTTGAGATGGGTGTCAGGCAGATGGAACGGCGTGACAGCACGCAGGGCGCCGTCTTGAGGGCCTGGATGGCTGATCGGGTGCTTCCGGTGTTCGACGGGCGTATCCTGCCCGTGGACGGGCCTGTCGCGCTCTGCTGTGCCTCTTTGCATGTTCCAGACCCTCGCAGTGACCGGGACGCCCTGATCGCCGCGACAGGGATCACCCACGCCATGTCAATCGTTACGCGCAATGTTGCGGACTTCGAGCCGACAGGCGTGCAGATCATCAACCCGTGGGAGCCGATGCCATGACACCCAGCAGCCCGACAGCTACCGTTCTCAAAACAGAGCGAGCCACCATCGAGGGCATCCAGCGCGGGCTTGCGGATGTTAAAGCTGGCCAGACGGTGAGCCATGAGGATGCAATGGCATCCGTGCGAAAGATCATCGACGCTGCGGCGAACGATATTGTTTGAGCCGAAGAATGGCCGGACTGATTTTCACTGATCCGGCCTGTTGATCCAGATGGCGCAGTAGCTGGACCCGTTGTCCTGTTCGACCACCTGCCCGCCTGCGGTGCCACAGTAGATGCTTGGAAACTGCCCGAACTCGCGGGCATCGCCGCGTCCGGCAATCCACGCCATCGCCAGCGCCCCGATAACGGCCCCTGTGGCGAGCATGGAGGCCAACCATACCCAGAACCCGCCAAACCAGCGCCATGCCTCTCTACGGGCCTCTCCGGCGGCCTGTGAGAGCTTTGCGCGTTCATTGTCGAGGTCGTGCCGGATTCCGGCCATGGCGCTCTCAGCGGCCCTGGTTGCGGCCTGCGTGGCGCTGCGAGCCATCTGGTCGCGGTCAGATGCCAGAGCCTCCTGAATTTCCCCCGGCGCATCCTCGGTCGCCTTCGCCATCCTCAAGACAGCTCCCATCACAGCCTGGTTCAGCGTTTTCGCTTCATCCTTGTTGAGACTGGTGCGCTGGAGCTGGTCCATGTCCTTGCGGATCAGGGTCAGCTCGTCGGCAAGTATCTGAAACGGATCCTTGCTCATGTCCGGTCGGCCTTCGCCGCCACTTGATCCAGTTCATCCAGCAGCCCGACCAGTTCCTTTTGATCGACTTCACGGGTGGCGTTCTTGCGCAGGGTCGCGGCCATCCAGGGTGACTTGGTCGGTGAGTTCCAGAATCCCCGTTAAGCGGGATTTGCTGCTCCGAGACGGTCGAGGCGAAGGGGGCGGAGTTGGTCGAGGCCCTTCGGGTTGTCTGCACTCCAACGGTAGTCGCCGGTGAGGCTGACGTGGTCCCAGCCAAGCGGCCAGACATGTCGGAGCAGCCCGTCTGGCACGTCGACGCCGCTGCGTCGGAGCGCCTCGACGGCGGCAGCCAGATAAACAGTGTTCCAGAGGATGATGGCGGCGACGATGAGGTTGCACCCGGCGGCGCGATGTTGCTGGTCGTCGTGGGTGCGATCGTGCATCTGGCCCAACCTGTTCAGGAACACGGCCCGGGCGAGGTTGTTGCGGGCCTCGCCCTTGTTCAGGCCAGTCTGGACGCGATGGCGCAGCTCCGGTTCCAGCATCCATTCCAGGGTGAAGATGGTGCGCTCGATGCGGCCGATTTCCGCGAGGGCGGCGGCGAGGGCGCTCTGCCGGCTGGTCGCCGCCAGCGTCGCGACGGCGTGCGCGGCGCTCACCTGCCCGGATCGGATGGATGCGGCGAGCTGGATGAGCTGCGGCCAGGCGGCGCGGATCTGGCCGAGGCGCGCGGTGCGGGCGATCAGCGGGGCTAGCGTCGGCGTCGACGGGGAGCTTTCGAGCACGTAGAGCCGCTTCTCGGGGAGATCGCGGATACGAGGCGCGAAGCGGTAGCCGAGCAGCGCGCACAGGGCAAAGACGTGATCCGAAAAGCCGCCGGTGTCGGTGTGGTGCTCGCGGATCGGCGTGCGCCCACCGTGGCGCAAAAGACCGTCGAGCACATGGGGCGCCTCGGCGGCGGTCGCCGCGATGGCGCGGGTCGCGAATGGCGAGAACTGGTCGGAGACGTGGGTGTAGAACTTCACGCCCGGCTCGCCGCCGTAACGCAGGTTGACGGTCGAGACGCCCCGCGCGCGGCCGGCGGAGGGGAAGTGCTGGCCGTCGGAGGATGAGGTGGAGCCGTCGCCCCAGAGCGCCGCGATCGGCGCGCGCGCCTGCGCCTCGACCAGCATGCGCGTCGCCATGGCGTAGGCGTCCTCGCGGATGTGCCAGTCGACCAGACGCGCCAGGCGCCAGTAGGTCGTCCCTTCGCAGGCTTCGGCCATGCGCGTGAGACCGAGGTTCAGCCCGTCGGCGATGATCGCCGCGTAGAGAGCGCGGCGGTCGGGGGCAGGTTGGCCGGTGCGCAGGTGACCAAAGCAGTCGCTCATGCCGATCCAGCCGTCGACCTCCTCGATCAGGTCGGTGATGCGCACCCGAGGCAACAGCCCGTAGAGGCGTCGGGCCAGGTCGCGCGCGGTCTCGGGCGTGGCATTCTTCAGCGGCGCAACCACGAGCCGGCCGTTGCGGATCGTGACGTCCGGCAGCGCGCCCTCGGCCGCCTGGCGCTCGGTCAGCGCCAGCAACGCGTCCAGCCGTTCGCGCCGGCCCTCAATCCAGGTCTCCACGTCAAGCCGCAGGATGTCGCCGACGGGGCCGGCGGCGGCCTTGCCGGTCCCGGGCAGGGGCGCCAGCAGTCGATCCTCGAAGCGGCGGTATCTCGACGAGCCATCGACCCAGACGTCGCCAGCCCTGAGCGCGTCGCGCAACCGCGAGAAGACGCAGAGCTCATAGAGCTTGCGGTCGATCTCGCCCTCCCGCCGGATCAGCCTGAGCCAGCGCGCCGGCACGAAGTCCATCGGCGGATCGTCGCTTTCTCCAGCGGATTTTCCGCCGTCCTGCAATCGGTCGAGCGCCGCCAGGAGGGACGTGGCGCCCGGCGCGCCGCGGAATACGAACGCGTCGAGGAAGCGCGGGCCGAACCGGCGCAGCCGCGGGTGCTCGGCGTCGATGCGCTCAAGAACGTCGGCGGCGACCGGCGCCCGCAGGCGCGCCGCCGTCTCGGCGGACTGGGCCAGCGCCGCCCAGCCGACGCTCTCCTCGACGACGGCGGACAGATCCCGCCCCTCGGCGCGCCCGTTGATGAGCGCGACGGCGAGGTCGGCATGAACACGGACGATGTCGCCGATGCCGCGGCGGTTCTCGACCAGCGCATCCATGCAGCGCCGCTCCGCCCGCTTGAACAGGCTGCCGATCAGGCCGAGCGCCGCGTCGATCGCGACATCCGTGACGCGCGGCAAGGCGTCGGCGACGAAGGCGAACAGCAGGGCCGAACGGCGGGCGGTGTTCATTTCGCGCAGGTGGGCGACCGTGATGCGCGCGCATTCCTGGGCGAGGCGAGTGACGCGCGGCATGGGCGTCGCCGACGGCATCGGCGGCAGCCCCAAGGCGCGAAGCTGGTCGAGGCGGTCGAGCAGGTCGTGAAAGCCAACGGTTCCCGCGCTGGCGGGCGCGGCGCGCAACGCCCCCAACGGCGTGAGCCGCGCCTCCTCCGGCAGGGCGAGGAGATCGTCGAGCGCCGCGACGTGATGTGGCCCAAGAGCTCCGGCCAACATCCGCAAAACCTGCCGCTCCGCTTCGACAAGTGCGGCGGCGCAGAGCCGCTCGAAGGTGGAGGAAGAGGGCGCGATCACGCGCGCGTCGCGCAGGGCCGCCATGAACGCGTCCGCGAGATCGGCGCCGTCGCAGGTCATGAGCGCGGCGCCGGCGAGCCAGCGTTCCAGTTCGGCACGCGCCGCCCCCATGAACGGGCGGTAGCCCAGCTCCTGCTGAAGGGCGGAGGAGTGCTCGTAACGCGTGTTCTCGCGCAGGCCGTAGCCCGCA
>Ga0068629_1000702_pt1 | contig 10269 bp, 10 predicted proteins | sample InSIn3gowninarea_FD_77432 | JGI IMG/M metagenome (GOLD analysis project Ga0068629, IMG submission 77432) | Clean room microbial communities from NASA Spacecraft Assembly Facility at Jet Propulsion Laboratory, Pasadena, California, USA -... ...
GATTTGCGTTTTGTTGATGTTGTAGAATACATATTGTATTATAATACCATACATAAGAATATATATTGAAAGAAAAATCTGTGTAATTCTTGGTTTGGATTTATAGGATAAAATCTCTATGTTAATGTTTGTTGTTCCCATTGCATCTTTTCTATTTTAATTAAGAATATTTTTTCATCAATTAATTGTACAAGGTTGAAACTAACATTTTCTTCAAACAGATGTATTTGTGGTTAGGGGGTTTGGCTTGAACTTGGGGTAGACCCTATTATAGTGCAAGATTTGTGGAAGTGATTCTTATGGTGAAAAGAAATGGTGAATAATTCAAATATAGAGATTGAAAAAACCATGGGACTATTTTTTAGCTATGGAAGCTCAAAATAGAAAAATATCAATGGATCATTATGGATATAGGTTCTTCACTGACAAGGATGTCAACAAAATATTGCACTAAGTTGGATCGAAAGGAAAAGATAAAAATGAAATTTTGTTTCTCAGATTCAATATTACTCCATATTTTAGGTGAAGCTATAGAAAATGTTTTTTGGAACAAGTTAGATGCTTTGTATTAGTCTAAGTCCTTGGTGAACAAATTATTTTTATATAAAAATTTGTATAACATAAGGATGAAGGATGAAAACTTGCTGATAAAATCTAAATGCCTTCAATATCGATTATTTTTTGTTGATATTAATATTTCAGATGAATATAATTGTATCATATTATTGTGTTCATTATTGGGCTCATGTGATAATCTAGTTGTTGCGATAGATAGTAATACAAATACCTTAAAATTTCAATGAAATGGTCTCATCTTTGTTATTTGAGGAGATGAGATTAAAATACATGGAAATTTACAACACATATGCCTCATCTGTAAGAAGAATCTCCCAGAACATAAATAAAAATAATTCCTCCAATTGGAGATTTAAATCTAGAGGGAGATATAAATCTCCAAAAATATTGTTAAGATATGGTTTTTGCAAATGGTTTTTTAGGCATGATGGTTTTTCCCATGGTATTTTGTAGATCAAGTCAAGGGAACTAAAATTATGTTCTAATCCAGGGTTAATGGATTGGGGTTTATGATTGCTTCGACATGTATATAATGTATTGTAACATTGAAAGAAATATAATGTAAAATCAATCTACTTTTCTCAGTTTGGGTTCCAGGAGAAAATATCAGTGTATATTTTATGTTCTCACTATTGTATATTTCCTATTTTAAGAACCTGTTTGCGGGTAATTACTATATATGGTTAAAACATACACTCAGATGAAGGAGGGAATGTGTATTTGGATTCTTCAAGTACACATGTAGATCACGAGTTATGATTGGTTGATTCAGGGGCATCCTTTTATATGTTTCCTCATAGGGAGTGGTTTTGCAAGTATGAAAGATATGATGGTGGTGATTGTTTCCTAGGATATGACTCCATAACCAAAATAATAGGATGAGTAAAATTCAAGTTGAATCTGATGAGTGGAAGGACTAGAACACTCGGTTTTTTGCACGTCCAAGTATTGGCCAAAAATCAATTTTTGTAAATGAAATGAGTGATGCAGGTTTAAAAATAGTGTTTGAAAAGGATACCTACATGATGGTTCAAGGAGAAACAATATTACTGAGGGGTGTTTGATTTGGAACTTTGTATAAGTTGTTGGGAAGCACTATTAGTGATGGGTTGAATAGTTCTATTATTCGTGAAAGTGGATTTGAAATAGGAAAAAAATCCTATAGTCTCTAGTAAAAATACTTTGTTGTGGCATCAAATACTGGGAAATATATGAGAGAAGGGCCTTTGAGTACTACATGGTAATGGTATGTTAGAAAATATGTCTAATTTCTCTCTTGATTTTAATTTGTGTGAATATTGTTTATATGAGAAGCAGAATCATGTAATATTTTCCTATGGTTCTATTAGGTGAGAGGGAATATTATATTTTTTGCACAATGGCATGTTTAGATCTGTGTCATTTCCATCACTGTGTAAATATGTATACTATGTCTCATTTATAAATGATTTTTCAAGGAATACATGGATTTATTTCCTTAAGAAAAAATTTTAATTCTTTGACAAATTCAAAGAGTTTAAGGGTCTTGTGGAAAATTAGATAGAAAATAAAATTAATATGTTGAGGACATACATTGGGGGATAATTATGTGAGAATGAATTCGAAGAATTTAAGAAGAAGTGCAACATTATAAGGCATAATATTGCTCCATACAAACCTCAACAAAACAGAGTTGTAGAAAGAACGAATAGGATGATGATGGACAAAGAAAAGATCATGCTCAATAGTACCAAGTTGGGTTATGAATTATGAGTAGAGGTAGTGGATACTACATGTCACCTAGTAAATAGATGACCTCTCATTAGCATTAGATGATAAGACTCCACATGAGGTACGGACTGCTAAATTTTATTTTCTTAAAAATCTCAAGGTATTTGACGGTCATGTCTATGTGCATGTTCCAAAGGAGAAGAAGAGTAAGCTAAATAAGAAATATGAAAAGTCTATCTTATCAGATATAAAAACGTTATAAAAGGTTCTAATATTTGGAACTCAAAAACTAAAAGGGTAGCATGTGGTCAAGATGTAGTATTTAGAGAACTCAAATATGTTGGCAAGTAAGAAGCTCTACCAAGGGGGAAAGAATCATAGAAGATAAAGTTTTAATTAAAGGATGATAAATCAGACTCTACAAAAGAACAGGAATCAAAAGAAGGAGAAGTAGAAACTCGAGCACTAAGGAGATTAGTTTAAGAACGAAGGTAGCGATAAAGGTATACTTTGCCTTTTTTTTGTTTAGAATTTTCTTTATTTATCACTCACGATGACCCTAGGATTGTTAGGGAGGTAGTGGATTTAAAGAATGGGAAAATTTAGAAAAAGGCCATGGTTGAAGGAATGGAAACCTTAGATAAGAAGGAGGCTTAGGATCTAATGGAGTTTCAGATTGGAAGAACATGTGTGTTTAAGAAGAAATAGAATGTAGAAAAAAGAGTGGAGAAATATAAAATTTGATTAGTAACAAAAGGTTATGCTCCAATAGAGGGAATTGATTTTGGTGATATTTTCTCTATTTGTTCAAGTTAATTTCTATTAGATCTATTTTATCTATTATTGTTTCTTTTCAATTTCAAGTAGAATATATGGATACGAGATATCGTTCCTACATGGCGTTTTGAAACAAGAAATCTACATGAAGTGGGCATAATGATTTGATATGAAAAGAAAAGAAGACTTGGTATGCAAGTTGGAAAAACCCCTTTATGGGTGAAAGAAATCACGAAGGATGTGGTATAAAAAATTTGATACTTATATATTGGGACTTGGCTTCACAAGGAGAAAAGTTTATCACTGTATGTATTTCAAATTAGTTGGTGATTATATCATTTATTTGGTATTGTATTTGGATGATATGTTACTTGTTGAAAATAACATGGAAATCATCTATGATATGAAAACTCAGTTGTCCTATAAATTTGACGTGAAAGATATTAGTTCTACAATTTTTATTTTGTTCATGAAAATAAAATTTGATTTGACATATAAGAAACTATGGTTAAATTAGAGGAAGTTTTTCAAGACAATATTGCATATATTTAATATGAAAGAATACGAACCAATGAATGTACCTATTCTTGTAGGTGTAAAGTTATCTGCTAAACTGTTAGGTCCCTATAATACTAATGTATTCCCTCATTGTTATTAGCATAGCCCCCTTATTGTTATTTTTGTGCCCCATATAAGCCCACTATTCCCTCATTGTTACTAGTGTAGCCCGCTTATTGTTATTTTTGTGCCCCATAGAAGCCCACTATTGTTATTGTGGTGCCCTTACATTATTGTTGATGCTGGCTCTGATTATAATGTGACCCCTTAGACTCCTATATATAGAAAGGAGGTTGCATCATTTGAATCATCCAAGAATTATTCATTCGTGTAATGTAAAGGAGATTTCCCCCTCAAAAAGGGTTATTTTGAAGGTGTTGATATATCTTTTCTTCTATTTTGTGAGCTGGTTATAACATTTGGTATTAAAGATTTGGATTCTAGGGTTTCAGTGCTCCAAACAAGTCATTGTGGCATTTTCACTATAAAAAATTTCCGTAACGTTTCAGAATCTAAAACAAAAACCCATTTGAGCCAAACTAGTGTTGAACCTTGAGTCCAACTTTCAGATCTTGTCTCAATATATTTTCAGATATATGATCCAAGGACGGTAGATTTTTTGCAAGTTCCAAAATTACATCCCAAACAGGTGACCTTGGGAAAACTGTCATAATGTTATCTCTGAGTATCCGATTGAAATTTCATAAGTTACAGAAATAAGATAGATTGTAGTTTTCTGTATAGTGTTTTCATGTTCTAAGGTGGAAATCGTGATACGTGGAACTTCATACAAGTTTGCTCTACTCAAGAAGTCTATAATCAGTCCAGTTTGGGAGATTTGGCCTAACTCTTTCTTGAAGACTCCAATCTTGATCAAACTTATGGGGTTTGAAAGAGGTTTCAAAGGGCTACCATAGGAAGAAATTTTAGGCCTTGGAGATCTGAAATCACATATATATAGTAGATTCATTATCGAGCTACTACGACAAAAAAGGGTGAATATCCTTTTTAAAAATTTGCATAAGTTTGGCTTGAAAAATTAGTTTGGAGTGATTCAAAAGGGCATAGTGAAGCACAATTATCATTAATTGATGCCCCGAAGAAATAAAATTGAAACACCTAGTAAGAAACCCACAAGCTCCACTATGACACATGAAGAAGAGGAAGAAATGCAACATGATATATCAAATTTGCATGACCAAATGGAACAAATTTCGCTTTCGCAAAAAGTAAAAAAAAATGAATTGGAAGCCGTGATGGATGTTAAGATATATGGTATAAAAAGGGACATGGTAGTTTTGAATGATGGTTTAAAATCAAACATGGAAGCAATGATGAATGTCAAGAGAGAAGGATTGAAAGAACGTTTGGCAAAGTTGCTAGAGGAAAGGCGTCCCATTGGTGATAAGTAAATCCATGAAAATAATGATGAAGACAAAAGAAATATAAAACATGATTTTAGACACTCCCATGTAGGTTTTAAGAACCACCACATTCCGAAGATAGAGATGAGGAAGTTTGCTGGCAAGGATTTGGTAACTTGGATACTATAGATGGAGCAATATTTTGATCTACAGGATGTGCAACCCTCAGAAAAGGCACGTATTACATCTTTATATTTAGAACCCAATCAATTTTTATGGTATATATGGCTTTTTTCTCGTAAACCACTTGTCACCTAGTTAATTTTTATGGAAGACATGATAGCACATTATGAAGATACAAAGAGCAACACCTTATTTAGCCAACTGATAAATCTCAAACAAAAGAGATCAATGGCGGAGCACATTGAAGACTTCCAAAAATCTAATATTAGGGTAATTGATATTCTAGATCAACATAGGATTTATGTCTTCATAGGGACTTTAAAAGATAACATCCAACATAAGGTTTTCCTTTGGGAACCTGATTCCTTGCAGAAGGCATTTAGGGTGGAAAGAAAAATTGAAAGAAAAATTATGGCAAGTTAGAAGTCTACCAATCACAACTATAAAGATGGAAGTGTTACTCGTCCTAGTCTTCCACAACCTACAAGGTTGACACCACAAAAATTGGAGGAAAAAAGAGAAAAATGGCTTTGTTACAATTGTGATAGCAAATACACTAAAGGTCATAAGTGTGCTGAGACTACATAGATTGTGAAGAGGAGGAAGAAAAGGAACAAGAAACATCAAAAGAGGAGGATATACACCAGGAATCAACCCCAAAGAAATAAGAAATGAATCTGACCATATCTTGTAATGCATTGGCAGGAATTAACACTCCTCAAGCTCTCAAGATAGAAGGACATATCAAGAAGAAAAAGGTAATAGTGTTGATTGATTCAGGTAGTACCCATAATTTTAATCACTGTAAGATAGTAAAGGAGTTAAATTGCTTCCTATATTTAGCACCAAAGTGTCAAGTGATGGTTGCAAATGGAGGAACCATAAATTTCTCTACAAAGTGCCATAATATCAAGCTATCCATGGGAGAATATGTATTCAATAGTCCAATGCTTTCCATTCCAATAGGTGGTGCTGATTTTGTACTAGGAATCCTATGGTTACAACCTTCGGGTCCGATACTTTTAATTTTCAAGAACGTTTCTTGAATTTTTTTTGTGAAGGAAAGGAATTTGAATAAATGGGTGTCACAGGGAAACCAAGAAAGATAATCAGCTCTAATAGCATGAAAAAGCTTCTAAATAAAGAACAATGGGGCGTAATTACACAATTATTTTCTCTAGAGGTTTAAACATCGAAATCATCTATTTCTCTTGACCTCCAAAAAGTCTTGGACAATCATTCCAAGGTATTTGAGACTCCTAAAGGGTTCCCACATATTCTTGATCATGATCACGCTATTCATTTGATTCCAGGAAGTATTCTTCCAAACATCAGGCCTTACAGATATCCCTATGCCCAAAAGAGTGAAATTGAATGTATGGTTGCAGAAATGCTAGAGGCAGGTACAATTCAACCTAGTCAAAGTTCTTTCCATGCTCCAGTAGTATTGGTGAAAAAGAAGGATGGATCATGGTGCATGTGTTCGGATTATAGGGAGCTCAATAAGCTCACTATTAAAGATAGATTTACCATTCATGTCATTGATGAATTATTGGATGAATTACATGGAGCAATTTACTTCACCAAGTTGGATCTTTGTTTAGGATATCATCAAATAAGAATGAAGACTAAAGACATTCCGGAAACAAAATTTAGAACTCGTGAAGGTCATTATGAATTTTTGGTCATGCCTTTTGGCCTTACCAATGCACCTTCTACAAAACCCTTCCTTAGGAAATTTGTGTTAGTATTTTTTGATGATATACTAATCTACAACAAGTCTTGGAAGGATCATGTTGACCATGTTGACAGGCTTCTCAAGAGAGGAAAAACAATTATATCAAAAACCTCCAAATGTTTTTTTGGAGTACAAGAGGTGGAATATTTGGGTCATATTGTATCTCATGAGGGTGTTAAGGTAGACCCTAACAAAATTAAAGCCATTAAGGAATGGAAAATCCCCACATCCATTAAGTATCTGCGAGGATTTCTCATGTTAACAGGGTATTATTGCAATTTTATTAAGAATTATGGGATAATAACAGCACCTCTAACAACATTACTAAAGAAAGATGCATTTTCGTGCACCCCAAAAGAAACTAAGGCCTTTGAGCATCTTAAAGGGGAAATGTGCCAAGCACTGGTCTGAGCTACGCCAGACTTCAAAAAAACCTTTATTGTCGAATGTGATACCTCAGGAAATAGAATTGGTGTTGTTTTAATGCAAGAAGGAAGACCCATTGGTTTTGAAAGGCATCCAATCAAAGGAAAGCATTTACACAAAGCTATTTATGAGAAGTAAATGTTGGCAATACTACATGCACTTAAGAAATGGTGACCTTACCTAATGGGAAGGCACTTCAATGTAAAAATAGATCATGATAGTCTTAAATAATTTTTAGAACAAAGATTATCTTCAAAGGAATAGAAAAAATGGGTCACATAGATGTTGGGTTATGACTTTGAAATCATCTACAAAATAGAAAAGAAAAATGTTGTTGCAGATGCACTCTCAAGAAAGGATGAGGATGTGGAAGAATTGCTTTGTGCCATTTCTATTATCCAACCAGATTGGATAACCGAAGCAAGGGATGAATGGAAAAATGATGAAGAAGTGTGGGCACTCATTCAAAAGTTGCAGAAAAATTCTAGTACATCTGATACATTTAGCTAGAAAAATGATGCATTATGGTACAAATATCGCTTATACCTTTGTAAGAATTCCCAACTCAAACAAAATATTCTTCTATAATTTCTCACCTCTCCCTTAGGAGGGCACTCAAAATTTTAAAAGCTTACCACATGATTAAGAAGGAAATTTTTTGGGATGGCCTTAAATCTGATATTCAAAAGTTTGTGGCAGAATGTTTGGTTTGCCAACAAAATAAAGTTGAGACAATTAAGACCTCGGGTCTTTTACAACCTTTATCCATTCCATGTCAACATTGGGAGGAGGTTTCAATGGACTTTATCACAGGTTTACCCAAGTCCAAACGAAAGAGTGTCATCATGGTGGTAGTTGATAGACTTGCCAACTATGCACACTTTTGTGCATTATCTCATCCATTTAAATCTAGTACAGTTGCTACTACATTTAAGGAAACAATTCAAAAGCTACATGGAAACCCAAATATTATTGTGAGCGAAAAAGATCCTATTTTCGCTAAAAAAAATTGGACGAAATCGTTTTATTGTTTGGGTACTCAATTAGCTCATAGCTCATCTTATCATCCCCAATTAGATGGGAAAACTGAGATAGTAAAAAAATATTTGGAAGGATATCTTCGTTGCTTTGTATATGATAAACAAATAGAATGGATCAAATGGTTACCTCTGGCTGAATGGTGGTATAACACTTCCTTCCATACTGCGGAAAAAATGACCCCATTTATGGCACATTATGGATATCATCCACCATCTATCACATCAACTTTAAGAGAAAATTCTAAGGTTCAAGCAGTGGAAGATCACATAGAGCATCAACAACAAGTTCTCGAACTCTTAAAGGATAATATCACTTTGGTGCAGAATAGAATGAAACAACAGGTGAATCAACATTGCAGCGAAATAAGTTTTGATGTAGGCAAACTGTTGGGTCCCTATAATACTAGTGATTACCCCATTACTATTGTAGTTATACCCCTTATTTATATTGTTGTGCCCCTATTTCCACCATATTGTTATTATTGTGCCCCATAGAATCCCTCCATTGCTATTTTTGTGGCTTTGTATTATTACTGTTAGGTCGGCTGGATTATATTGTGACTCGTTAGACTCCTATATATAGAAAGGAGGTTTTGTAATTTGAATCATCCAAGAATTGTTAATTTATATAATGTAAAGGAGGTTTACCCCTCGAAGAGGCTGAATTATAAGGCGTTGATCTATCTTTTCTATCTTTTCTTGAGCTAGTTTCATAACATTTGGTGTCAGAGCTTTGGATTCTAGGGTTTCACTGCTCCAAATAGGTCATCGTGGAATTTTCGCTATAACATTTTTTCTATGATGTTTCAGAAGTTGAAAAAAACCCATTTGAGAAGAAATCGCGCTGAACCTTGGGTCCGAATTTTGGAGCTTTTCACGCTATATTTGCGGAGATATGATCTGAGGAAGTTCATCTTTTTGCAAATTCCTGAATTACATTCCAAAAAGGTGGCCTGGGGAAAATCGTCATAACTTTCTCTCTGGGGATCGGATAGAAATTTCATAAGAAGGTACAGAAAGAGGACAGACTGTAATTTCTTTTATGAATTTTTTAGATCCCTAGGTCGAAACAGTGACTCGTGGCACGTCGTACAAGTTTTCTCTACTAAACTAGTCTATAATCAAGTCACTGTGGGAGATTTCGCATACTTATTCCTTGGAGAAACCAATTTGGGTCAGACTTGTGGGATTGGAAAGAGGACACAGAATGCTACTATAGATCACAATTTCAGAACTGGATGATCTGAAATTATAGAGATACATCAGATTCAATAGCAGGCTTCTACAAAGTGAAAAAAGGTGTGTAGTTTTTTTAAAATTTTTGCGTAAGCTTGGTTTGAAGGAATTAAAAGGGCATAGTAAAGCATTATTATCGGTAACTAATGCCCTGAGGAAAGAAAATGAAAACACCTAGTAAGGAACCTGAAAGCTCTAGCATGACTCATGAAGAAGAGGAACAAATGGTACATGATATATCAAAATTACAACAACAAGTGCAACAAATGTCACGCTCACAAAAGCTAACAGAAGCTAAGACAAATGGCGTGGAATCTAAGATAAATGGCGTGGAATCTAAGATAAAGGGCATGGAAGCTAAGATGGATGATTCGAAGACAGATTTGAAGAGAGACATGGCAGATTTGAAGACATATTTGACAAATTTTCTACAAGAAATCCTCACAGATGCTTTATGGATGTGGGGATTTTCCATTCCTTAATGGCTTTAATTTTGCTATGATCTACTTAACTCCTTCATGAGATACAATATGACCCAAAAATTACACCTCCTGGACTCCAAAGAAACATTTGGATCTTTTTGCATATAATTGTTTCTCCTCTAATAGTTGTAGCACCTTGTCAACATGTTCAACATGATCCTTCCAAGACTTGTTGTAGA
>Ga0068629_1000704_pt1 | contig 10263 bp, 8 predicted proteins | sample InSIn3gowninarea_FD_77432 | JGI IMG/M metagenome (GOLD analysis project Ga0068629, IMG submission 77432) | Clean room microbial communities from NASA Spacecraft Assembly Facility at Jet Propulsion Laboratory, Pasadena, California, USA -... ...
CGGCCGACCTTTACTTTGGAAAGTAGCTTACAAAATATGAGCTGCCTGAAACATATTGCCTATTGTGATGACAACGCGTTGCTCTTTTTGCTTGCCGGAGCTACCATGCAGTGTCCTGTTCAGCTCGTCAATTAGAGCGCAACAAAGACAAGCATCTTCGACAGCCGAGCTCGAAGACTCTCCAGATTCAATGCCCCAGGACGTCTACTGGTGATTTCAAGGCCGTCCAGGACCATGAGCAAAGTCACATCCGCGAAGATGGTGATTGTCCTTGTAGTGCCGTTGAAATGCCGGACTGAGCTCGACAGAATTCATTCGTATGGTAGCACTCGAAAGACGGTCTCCTAGCCAACGGAGCGCGAATGGGCGACTACTAATGCCGAAAAGATTTGCTGGCAAGATTCTTCATCCATTGGAGGTCTGTGTGGAGACTAGGTACATGCTGATGATTCCACCTGAGCATGGGAAAAGCACTCTCAAACAGAGAGCTCGTGAGTCTGGCGTCGTGACAGGAAGTCCAAGTACTAGCAAACCAGCTTGGGGAGAAAGATGTCGCTGGGCATCGCGGACTCGTCGAGCTAGTTGCGTAACTCATTTCCCATTTCCTCCGACATCAGTACTCAGCTCGAATTGCTTGGAATACACCGATAAGCATCGTTGACCTAATGTTGTAACATATCCCTTCGCCCTTTCTGTCAAACACTATCTCACACGAGCTATCATAAAGCTTAGGGATGAAAGCGTCAATACATCGCCGAGCTGCGGTAGTATCGAGACATATCTCTCCTAGTCTTCCAGCAATGAATAGTTCGCACGAGCTAGCATGAAAATTTGGCACAGGAGTCTTCGTAGATATCATCGACCTGATGCAGTGGCATGTTTCGCAAGCATTTTGCTTGTTGTTGATCGGGTGTAAACTCATGTAGCACCAGTTTCTCTTTTAGGACACAATGTGGTGTGTGTAAGGACGAGAAAGCCTGCTGGAGGATCTCGCGACGAGGAGGCGGAGTGAAACATTGGAGCATGAAACGAGTGGCTTGGGGTTCAACTTGTCATCATTTGCTATCAACTGTCTGCGGTCTGTCTTTGGCCTTGCCGATCTCGCATTCGACTCCCTTAAGCAAAGTACTTCTGTCATCTGGTTCTTCTCGTCACTGAACCCAGAAGTTGTCATATTCATGATTCACATCGTTTCACTCTCAAGCCCGACCTCTCGATGATCGAATCGTGACCTCATTCATCTTCCGCTGCCCCCTCCTCTGCCTCGCTCTCATCCACTTCTTCGTCGCTGACCTCCTGGTGATTCTGAAACAACCTGTTCTTGTGGAAGTCACTCGCACTGGAAGAGTAATACCATGTCGGCTGCCCGTGCTTCTGCCTGCATCCGACAGACCAGTTGTCACGTCCACAGGTGTCCCGGTGATCCATCCAATCTCCATAAGGACAGTCTTTCACATTGTGCTTGAAGGCATTCTCCTTGTTGATGTCGTCCAGGCATTGTCCGTCAATGTAATTGCGGACCTCCAACACGGCCTTTCTCACTGAATTGTCCACGTTGTTAAGCCCGTGGCATAGCCGGCAAGTCTGCTTCGGGTTCCAGGTGAAATCTTTGAGACGGTTGAGAAGATCGATCGTGCTGATATATGTGTTATCCAGATCGAGAAAGCTTGCCTTGAGCCTTTGCAGCTCCATCATGAAGCTATAGACAATCTTCTCAGCATGCTCGCAATGGTCTTGCTTGATGTCGGCCTCGATGATCTTGTAGAGCTTGGAGTGAAGGTCCTTGCGAACTTTAGACTTGGCAGTATTGAGAGCACCTGCTTGAGTTGTGAGCACCGCTCGTGCAATGTGACGGAGGAACTTACTGATGATGCGCTTAGGCATGATAATACCTTTGTATTTAGTTGGGTTGCGAGGCTCTACGTGTCCGACGTCGTGGTAGACCAAGTACTTTGTTGAGATCATGTAGGCCTCAGCATGGTCAAAGTACCAGGAAGGCCACAACAGAGTCCTCATGAAGTTGACCCTCGTCATTGTATCAACATTCTCGTGTGCCTTTGCTGCTTCCTTGTACCACGCAGCATAGAATCCTTGAACTCGCTCGTCTTTGTGATCAATATTCCACTTGTCCAGAACGACAGCAAGATGCCACAGATCACTGGCGGGAACTTTCAGCAAGCGGGCGGGAACCTCGCCACACGCAAAGATGTGCAGCATGAGATCCCAGCCACGTGGGTCATCATGGAATCCGTGGGTGAGATCTGACTGTGATTGATATCTTGAATTGGCTTGATTGAAATGCAGCATGGTCGTCAAGACGTTCGTGAATTTCTCCGTTGCAGATGGGAGCGCGGCGAACTTCTCCTTGTGAACGCGAAACGTCACAAAGTGCTGCACGAAATCCTTGCGGATGCTCTGTCCATTGGTGGCGACGGATTTCTTGGTCTTTCTGACAGTTTTGATCTCGTAGTTTGCGTGAAGATGGATTGTGATGACCTTGTGTGTATTTGAAGCAGGCGTTGTGCTTCCGAGAGTAGACATCTTGACCGTAGTGGAGGTTAATGCTGTGAGACAGCGTTGTTGATGTAAGTACGTCAAGAAGAGGTGTATGTAGCTTTATTGTTGATAATGTTTATCAGAACGATTGCAAGTGAAGTTTGAGTTGACAAGAAGTAACCAAGTGAAGTTGGTTCACAAGATCGTTTTATGAAACTGCTTGACAATCTGAATCTCCCGCTCTCTCCAGCCTTCATCATCATCTCCTCATAGTCTCTCATGTGGAACCACTCAGCCGAATTGAAAAGTACCAAGTTGGCTCATTGTGGCGAACCCTACATCCAGTATCCCAGCGAAGCATCTTTGTTGTACAGATCAGCTTGTGAGTCCTGGGTCGATGGCACTCCTCCGGCAAGTGTTTCTGTTCTGTAGGACCGTCTCGCATGCAATCAAGACAGAGTCCCTCAATGAAGTGGTACATGCTTGTCCGAACTGCCAGAATGTGCTGTTCATACTTGGTGTTGCAGCAGTCACAATCCTTGTCCGGCGGAGTATATTGGAAACGACTCAGTCTGTCGTACATGTCTTTTGAAGAACCTGTTTTCGCTGATTCCCGGAATGGAAACACTTTGATCTTTAATAGACAATCTAGATAAGCCATTCCAGCTTGAGCTTGGTGCGGGCACTTCTAGTGCTGGGAAATATCGCAGCAGCTCGGGATGATTGGTTTGCGGAGGTTGTTCTGAACAACGTTGTGAAGACGACCCTTGGCAGCATTGATCTGGTCTGCAGCTTCGTCAAATTTCGTACATCGCTGAATTCATGAAGACTCGTTCACTCACTGGCAATGCTGGCTGGCAACTTGATGCTGTCGTAAGCAGAGGGATTGTATGCATTAATACGACCTGCTTCGTGGTAGATGAGATATTGTGTGACCTGGTGATGAGGAGGTCAGTACGAGAACAATCTGGTCTCGAGAGAGGACGTAGAAACATACTTTCTGAAAGCCTAGCGCAGAATCAAAGTGCCAGCATGGCCATAGTAAGATTTTCCAGCCTCTGTGTTCATCCTCACGGACCTTCATTCCTATGACCTTGCCCACCTCGCTCTGGTACCACATGAAAAACCACTTCTTTACACGAGGATCTCGGTGGTCGACATTGCAGCGGAACATCAAAGCAGCAAATGACCATAGCTCAGCTACGGAAATGTAGATCAGCTTTTCGGTTTGAGCGATTCTGCAGCGGTCCGTGATTCTGTTTGTTTCGAATCTGTCATCGAAGATGCTCACTAGTAGCTCCATCAAGTGCGCACTAGCTTCTACTAGGGGGAACATTTCCTGTGTGGCCTCGCCAGTGTCTGTTTTGAACATTCTTCGAAAGACAGTTTCGCGACCAGTGTCAAGTGCCGGGATACTCATCACGCTCTTTTTGACGACGTATAGGTTAGTGGTCCTTGGAACTTGACGTGGCGAGTTATCCCCGTCACCCTCGAGCCTTTGCATATCGACGACCTTCAAGATCATATCAGCGTTCTCGTGAACGTGAATGTAGCTCGTCCAGAATGGTTCTGTAGGGTCATATGATTGCAAAGTCGTAGTCGGTGTTGTAGATGTTCTCCTGGGCGCAGTAGCATCCTCCGTTCCCGAGTCAGTCGATAACATAGTGTCGTGCATGGCTGGAGAGTAGCTCTGATGGTGCACAGTCAAGGGATACGTTTGAATGAAAGAATGGGCTAATCCGGATAAGAAAGTGGAAGACCAGACGAAGAGTTGAAAGAATGAAACATGTGAATTGGTTTGATAAGTTGTACTTTGGTCGGAAAGGGAAAAAGAAGTCTCAGATGTTGTTTTTCTTGTCGCTTGAGAAGGCGGGAAGGAGATGAAGCGCTGCTGATGCGCAGGTGCTGCCCAGCAGGTAGGCTCGACTACGAGTCACAATCAGCAGAGTTCGGCTCGTGAAATTATTTGCTACTCACCTGTTGGTATGTCTATAAAGTGGTATCTTCTTCCAGAAGACCACAATCTATCACACTCATGATCTTTTGGGAGCCTGATTCGTACACGTAGCGAGCTGGCCCAGAAATTCCTCCTCGACATCAAGTCCCCCGTTCTACATGCACGTATCCACTTGATAATCAATGATGTCTTCTGCGATTGACCACTCAAATCTCCTGATCTTCGTCGTAGTAGTGGTCATCGACAATACGATAGATGAAAGCTGGCGCATGTGCGCCTCTGTCGTGATATCAGCAGCTGTTCAAGGATTCTTCAGTAACGCGGGTGACTTACATATTCGAGATGAAGAGAGCAGTCATTTCTGGTGGCACATAGTCAAGAGTAGGGTTGATTGTGTCAATACCGTCCACCAACTCGCCGTCTCGGTAGTCAATAACTTTGCCAGCATTTCCAACTTCGGTCAGAGTTTCAGTGTCAAAGGGATACGCTGGGCTGAGTTTGAAGACTGCTCCAAGTGCAATCAGTGGCACCCGATGAGCTTTCGCAGCTTGTGCGATGATCTTGCATCCAGCTTGACCAGTAAATCCTCCATTTGCAAGCACGGAGTGTGTGGGCATGATGACCTTGTTGACTTTTGCCATAAGCGCAAACACTGCTGAATCTGGTATCACGATGACTGTGACGCCGGCTGCCGTTAAGGCTTTGAGGCGACTGTCATTCTCGAGGTTGTCCTCGTCTGTCTTCTTCCTTCCGCTTACAATCGCCTCATATGTCTCATCATGAAGATTGGGATACCCTTCCACATGGATCACAGTAAACTTCCGCCTCTTCGCGGCTGCGAGCAAGAATTTCTGGATTGTGAGAGACGACGAGTATGTCATGATAGTCTCCTGCGGATGAATGTGCTCAAGAGCATATCCAGCTATTTGCTCGTCTGCTTGATCAATCTCGTCAAGCATTTCCCGTAACCCATTTAGTACATCTTCTCGCACGTCTCGCATAGAGACCGGAACCGCAGGAGCACCGCTGTCGCCATTGACCTCGCCATGAATGGGGAAACGCGGCTCGCTCGTGGGAAGAATCGATACCATCGGTGTCATTGGCATTGGAGTTGGCAGACCACTGGCATCACCTTGACCTTCTGGTTCAATAACTTCGCGAATGAGACCGAGAACACGTCGCACAATGTTGCCAACAACAAGCTCGCATGGTGAAGCGTGGATGAGCTGTCGCCCGAAGTGTCTGATCTGTTCGATCAAGTCTTCAACCTTCTTAAATTTGCTTGCCGACACCACGCGAAGGAACAGGTGTGTGGCTGCGATTGCACATGGTCTGGACCCAGCAATTTGTCGCCTTCTTAGCAATCTGCAAAGTGTCAGCATATTGGCTGCTGTTTTTCCAAAATATCAACACTAACGCAGCAAGATGTGTGACAGCAGTTTCTGCAGTGTAGCCTTTTAGAGATTTCAGGTATGACGACAGATTCGGCGACGCCGAAACTATTTGTGCAGGCATATTGAGCAGTCTTGATGGGTTTCACACGTTTTCCTCGAATCTTTACGTCTTCACTCTGTAAATATAATGATGTGCTGTTTTCATTCCTTTGGTGTCATACTTGGTAAGTTTGGAGCGGATAACAATAGGCTCCACTTTCCCTTTCCCTGCTCCGTGATTTACAGTTTGCGGGGAAGCATCATCCTGGTCCTGTTGTCTGACATCCGACATCTTTCGTCTGAACACATCACTACCGCCTTTGGCGCTACGATACATCTGCGCAGCCTGTCGCTACATATCCCTGACTATCCAAGCAGCGTCTCTGCTCTATCGATTCGCATCACAATCTATTCACTTTACACTATAGACAACCTTTTCAAAGACAAGCATCGCCGGGCTACTGCCCGAGTCTGCCTACCTGGTGCCTCCAGCCCGCAAGCTCTTAAGCCTTCCAGCGAGAAGAACAGCGCACGAGCGTATAAGAAGATTATTCTACTCGAAGCTGCCTAAGCACAGCAAGCGCGCCTCTACATGCTTACTTAGGCGGAGTCATACCTCGGTCAGAAGATGCAAGCGGAAGAGACACCTTTGCTACATAAGACAAGGATAGCCGCAAGAGCCAGCAGCGAGGGAGATCTCCGCCTCTGGAAGCGTATAGCAAGTGTTGTCACAGAATATCTTAAGATGGTCTTGGATGCAATACTGGCAGGTCCGAGATATCTTGTAGCTGGCTTGTATGATGAAAGTGGTCAATTTGCAGCATGGAGATCAGGTGATGGTCGTGCACGTCGAAAGTCTGAGGGGAAGACAGGAGTAGATGAGAACTTGCCGTTGGCAGAGAAGCGTGGCGAAGCTGCTTTGAGCTCAGCCATATCTTACAGGAGAGATTCTGCAGGGTCAACGCTGTCCTCGATCAGTGATGAAGATGAACTCAGCCGGGATATGGACATGCAATTGCAGGGCGAGGGTTGTGCAGCAGCTGGATCTACACCTAAGAGGAATCAGTCTGGAGACGAGGATGCAAGAGATGCAAGCAATGCAACCGCAGGTATTACGGAGGAGGTGACGCCACGACGCTCGACACGTATCAAGATTGCAGCAAGTCAAGAAGGGCCACGACGGCGAGCCGCACGGCGCGAAGCACCGGAAGCTTTGAGCTCACAGTCAGGAAAGCCCAACCCAGTGCTCGACGCTCTGAAATCACCAACCAGTCCAAAAGAGTCATCAGCACGTATCACGAGATACCCTCGTCCACCAGCACCGCCCCGACCACTTATACCGCAACGAAGAGCATCATTTGCGCCTCACGCAGGACCACTCTACAATCCCTCTCACAAAACTTTGATACTGGATCTAGACGAGACGCTAATACACAGCATGTCAAAAGGTGGCAGGATGGGCGAGGGATTGCAGGTTGAAGTTAGGCTCAAGACGTCTGTAGGGGCTAGCGGCGCAGTCATAGGACCACAGGTGCCTATCTTATATTACGTGAACAAGCGGCCATATTGTGATGAATTCTTGCGGAAGGTATGCAGGAAGACTCACCCTCGGTCGAAACAAGCTGCTAACCCTTTTCAGGTCAGCAAGTGGTACAATTTAATCATCTTCACCGCATCTGTGCAAGAATATGCAGACCCTGTCATAGACATCCTTGAGCAAGAGCGCAAATACTTCTCAGGGCGATACTACCGCCAACACTGCACATGGCGTGCTGGAGCTTACGTCAAAGACTTGAGTCAGATTGAGCCTGACTTGAGCAGAGTAATTATTTTGGATAACAGCCCCGTGAGCTACATATTTCACGAAGACAATGCGATACCAATTGAAGGCTGGATCAATGACCCAGAAGACAGCAATTTATTGCACTTGATACCCTTGTTTGAGGGACTTCAACATACAACAGATGTCAGAGCACTCTTAGCTCTTCGGCTTGGGGAGACGGTGACAAGTGGACAGGCGTAAAATGACGGATCGGTTGGGAGGATACATTCATTGTATAGCATTGACGACACTGTTTTATACCCACTGACAGACGAGCCAGAATTCGAACACAGCTTTGAGAAGCGAGCGAAAGCTTTTCTCCTCGTTGATGCAATTGCTAATGTGCTACTAACACTCCGATGTATTCTGCCTTGCCATTGAGTTCCTTTGCGAGTCTTTCCCACTGTACCAGAAAGCGATCTACAATCCTCAGCAGTATCTTTCCACTCAGGCTCAACCTTCTGACTCTAGCCCAACTCTCGACGTATATCGTCCTCATCTTGCCAGTCGTTCCTGGCAGACCAAGAAAACGTAGTATCATGGAAGCGAGGATTACAATCACTGCCGTAGCAGGACCATTCGAAATGATCAAATCTGGATAGCCCATGTGCACTTCAGACGTCCTCGACGTAGACATTAAGATACGGAAACATGCTATTAAGCACTGCATCGAACTGAACGGCGTCGTCCATATACTCTGGAATATCTTTCTGGCTCGCGGCACCACTTCAATATCGTAGCTTCCATACATTTCCTCCTTTGTCCTGCCGTGTGCCTCTTTACCTTGCTGCTTCAACGCTTTCTTCTCTGCTGATGCCTTTGACCGTGCCAAGTCATATAGTCCACGCTCAAATTCTGTAGCTTTCGAAGCGCTGAAGTCGTCGCCAGATGAGACAACGTAGGACCGATGTGTGTATTTTGAAGTGTCAAGATGGTGTAGCAAAGAGAACATCTCTGCCGTGTGTCCACCTGATCCGAGTACAATCAAGAGGCGCGTGGGAGTGCCTGGAGGACGGCCTATTGGTCGAGCATTGCTTGATCGTATGAGAGCGAGAAGTCGGAGCGAGATGAGCGGGATGAAAAGGAGGAGGATGGTGATGCTGAGGCCGAGGAGTGTCATGTTGGCCGGTCGTTGTGCTGGCAAGAAGGACTAGTCTTTCAGGATCACAGACATGTCTCAGCACCGTACCATCACGTAGTGTCTCATGATGCTGTCGGGGATTAGAGACAGATGAAACAATACAACCAAAACAAGGGGGATCGACTGAATGTTTACAGCCGTATAAGTCCGTCCAAGTTTCTCATCTTGTCGGCCTAGGCAGCTTCAGCCATGTCCTTTGCTCTCAAACGACGTAACATATCCTGTTTCTACTGCGGAAAAGCATCACAACACAAGTCAGAAGGGAGACCGCAGCAGTTCGAGTGTAACAGTTGCCAGGCTGTCAATTATCTTGACAAGGTAAACAAAGGCTAATCAGCTTCTTCATGAACACTACTAACAGTTTAACAGCATGGACAGATAACAGACCCTCCTGTCGCCTCGACGGCAGCTACCACTTCTTCCTTTCGCTTTGCGCACGCTCCTGCACGACAATTGTCACCACCTCCATCTGCAGACGAGAACAACATCTTTTGCCAGACATGTCTCAAGAATCAGCATCTTGTGAAAGAGAACCTCGCTGCATACTTGCCACCGGAAGATGACCCGCAGTACGAGCAATTCTTGCACTCATATGATACCTACCGTCAAGGTCTCGAAGAACGATATCCCCAATTATGTGAGAATTGTTTACCAAAGGTTGAGCAGCGGCTAGACAAGACGGTGCATACTGCACGGGCAGACAACTTGAGACGACTTCTCGACAAGTCAAGGCGGCAGACTCCAAGCGCACAATCTGGCGACCTGTTGTACAGTGTCTTATTCAAGCTTGGTGGAATTGGATGGGCTTTTAGTGCGGTAGCACAGTTGTGCTGGCATGTCATGGTCGCAATGAGCATACCACAAGCCTGGAGTCTAGAAGAGTATCAAGAAGCATTATTCGAAGGCACTCCATCAGCTGAGCAATGTGCACAACAAGCTATACATGAGCGGAAGCTGCACAAAGCGTGCGTGGCACCACTAACGAGTTGGATGCCGTATGTGCTAGCAGTTGGTCTGCTTTTGATATGGTGGAATAACAGGCTTTCAGTGAGCTATAGAAGACCTGGTCTGGCAATGAGGGGAGTGAAGGATTATTACATGCTGCAAGGCACGGCTTTGCTAGTTCGAGTACTGAGCTGGAAATTATTACACCCGGAAGCACCACACGTGAGCGGCGATGTGCTGAAGGGTGCTCACATCTTTATGGTATTATTTATCGCCTTGGTAAGTACTGCTATTATTTGTTCTGCAGCTGTTGCTGACCTGCCTCAAGACAAGCATAATATCCCTGAACACGATCAAACTAGATCTTACGCCCAAGGTCAACTTCAGCATGGATAAGTCGAGTCTACGCGCCAATGTCGGTCCAGCTCAAGCAGAAAGTACCAATCTATCACCATCGCATCCATTGTAC
>Ga0068629_1000708_pt1 | contig 10242 bp, 10 predicted proteins | sample InSIn3gowninarea_FD_77432 | JGI IMG/M metagenome (GOLD analysis project Ga0068629, IMG submission 77432) | Clean room microbial communities from NASA Spacecraft Assembly Facility at Jet Propulsion Laboratory, Pasadena, California, USA -... ...
CAGGTAACCAGATGTGTATACTTCAAAAAAAAAATAAAAACCTCACAAATCATATGATAAGTGAGGTTCTGTTGTGCAAATGGAAAAAGCATTACATAAATCTTTATTTACTCCCTTCCGATTTCTGTAATGCTCTTTGCGATAAATCATCAAACTTGAGTTGATAATTTGTCGCTTAATGATGTATTATACGGCAGAATAGGGATTAAGGTTGCAAATAATTTGAAATTATTTTTTATTAGTTTCAATCTTATTCATTATAAGATAGTTAACTACCCGAATAAACACCAAATAGAACTGTAAAATTAGCCTGTAAAGGATTTTAAGTTGAGGATTGAAGCTGCTAATTAGATGATATTCCTCTTCCGCAATAATAACACTAAAATTAAAATGCACCGTAGTATACGCACAAAAATATATTGTCTACAGAATACTCTTCTGCCGGGGCTTATTTTAACTCCTGTATAGCTTTCCGCTTATCCTCAGAGGATGAGAGCAAATATAAAAATCTGCCATAAATCCAAACTTGAAATCCCTGTAACGTATACAATCATTAATTGAAATAAGTATGTTTGCTCACTAATCAATAAAAACGCTTATGCTGAATAAAAGAGCCAGTGGCCTGTTGTTACATATTACCTCCTTACCTTCTGCACATGGGATTGGCGACCTGGGACCAGAAGCCTACTATTTTGCAGATTTTCTGGCATCAGCCAGGCAAACTTACTGGCAAATACTGCCCCTCACCCCTATTGAAGAAGGTTTGGGTAATTCTCCTTACAGCAGTGCTTCTGCCTTTGCCGGCAATACACTACTCATCAGCCTGGAATTTCTGGTACAGGAAGGTTTACTTTCCGCAAATGACATAGTAGAGGTACCTCGTTTTCCGGAAACGCAGGTAAATTTTAGTGCAGTTCGCCAGTATAAAGAACCGTTGTTGCACAAAGCTTATGAAAGATTTTTCTCTACTGCTACTTCATTCGATATACAGGCTTACGAATCTTTTTGTAGCGATAACCAAAGCTGGCTAGACGATTTTGCTTTATTCTATCCGCTTACTATCTATTTCAATTACCTGCCCTGGCGGGAATGGCCAGATGCCATTAAAAACCGTACACCGCAGGGCATAGCCGAATATTCCCATCTGCTGGCAGACAAAATCCGCAAAGAAAAATTCCTTCAATACTTATTTGCCAAGCAGTGGTTTGCCCTGAAAAAGTATTGTAATGACCGGGGAATTCATTTTATAGGTGACCTGCCCATTTATGTACAATACCAGAGTGCAGATGTATGGGCAAACCCGGAGATATTTAAACTGGATTTAGATAAAAAGCCTTTTGCCGTAGCAGGTGTACCACCAGATTATTTTAGTGAAACCGGACAACTGTGGGGTAATCCGGTATATGACTGGGAAAAACTCCAAAAAACACACTATGAATGGTGGGTAAAACGGGTAGGGCATAACATCCGCCTGTTCGATATGGTGCGCCTGGATCATTTCCTGGGTTTTGTAGCCTACTGGGAGGTAGATGCCAGTGAAAAAACAGCCATTAACGGAAACTGGATTAAAGCACCCGCAGATGATTTCTTCCAGACTTTATTTAAACACTATCCATACTTGCCCATTATTGCCGAAGATTTAGGTATAGTTACAGCAGAAGTAACTGGCTTTATGCAGCGCAATAACTTCCCGGGCATGAAAGTTTTACTGTTTGCTTTTGGCGATAATGTAGGCAGTAATCCCTATGCCCCTCATAACCATGTAGAAAATTGCCTGGTATATACTGGTACACACGATAACGATACGGTAAGAGGCTGGTTTAAAAAGGATGGAGATAAAGCTACCCGCCATCGTCTGGAAGCCTATCTGGGGAATGAGGTGAGTGAACGTACTGTGGCCGGTCAGTTTGTACGGCTAGCAATGATGTCGGTAGCTAAAACGGCTATTATGCCGGTACAGGATATTTTAAACCTGGATAACAGCGCCCGTATGAACACCCCCGGAACAGCCAGTAGCAACTGGGCATGGCGTTTAGCCCCCGGAATGCTCAATCATACTGTGGCACAGGAACTGGCCTCTGTTACCCAATTATTTGGCAGGGCTTAATAATGATTAATGAGTAATAACCATCAGAAATAAGCATAAACAAAAAATCCGCAGAGTTTATTTCTGCGGATTTTTTGTTTATTAAGCAGCTACATCATCTATATCCTGACTGCGGCGTTCGGCAATTACCCTTTTAAGTTTGGCAATCGATTTCTCAGCCCTTTCATAATCAAGTTTGTTGATGCTGCTGACCATTTTCTCTTTTTCTTCAGCTGTAATCACTTCATTGTTGAGCAATAAGAGTATTTCAGCCTTCTGCTTGGTGGTAGCAGGCTTCTGATTAATTTCTTCCTGGGCCACCACTTTTGGCTGTTGCACTTCAGCTGCAACAGGCTCTGCTACAGCAGCAGGTTGCGGGCGGGAAGCAGAAGTTTTTGAAGTTTCAGTAGAAGCAGGTGAAGACAGATAATCCATTTCCTCAGCAGGCGTAGGCTCATAGCCGGCAGCGCGGATGATCCAGGCGAGTATATTGCGGTAAGCTTTACCAATAGCCCTGGTTTGCGCCATAGAGGCAATGGCAAATTCCTGGTAATACTTTTTGCCCGATTCTTTATTGCTACAAATGGCAAAGCCTGAACCTACTATCTGTTCGGTACGCAAGTTCAGTAGTTTTACTTTGGCCTGGTACTTCATTTCATGCTCATCGCTGATATTGGTCAGCTCTTCTACAATAGGCAGAATACCCAGACGGGAACCAGCATATTGCCAACCTTCCACATTCACAAACTCTTTCCCCTGAATGTTATGAAACAGTTTGTTTTCCTTAATGAATTTTGCCAGATCCACTGCCAGATTCATCGTCTCATCAGACTTAGAAATGTCGTAACTCTCGACCCTTTTCTTTACCACTTTCTGATTGTTTTCTGTGTTCATCTCTACTTGTTTTTGCATAATATATCAACAGAAAATGCTCAGCAAAAGTGCCAATTTTATAAAAAAATTTTATGTATAATGAGCTGTAAATTAGAATTTTATCTATGCACACCTTACAATTTTCCTTTAAGATATTTATTCACAGCTTAAACATCTGTTTCCGCATTTGAAAGTCAACAAAATCCGTTCTCTTTTGCTCTAGGTTAATTTGTCACCAGGCAATATAGATAAGTAACATAAACGCCACTTTTACCACATACACTCCTGTTAGTAAAAATCTCCTGTTACCAGTTCCACAAAAAACTAAACCGTGCTGAACAACGGAGCCTGGCAGATTACTGCTCTCTGTCTGATGATAAGCTGTAGCTAGATCAGGTTTTCTGCTTTTTCTTTTTAGCGGCTGGAAACAAAATATTATTCAGAATTAAGCGGTAGCCTGCCGAGTTTGGGTGCAGCGACAAATCAGTGGATTCTTCTTCAGGCATATGCCAGTAATCTTCAGGGTCGTGGCCTCCATAAAAAGTCCAGGTGCCTTTGCCTATTGTACCGTGAATATATCTGGCTTCGTTTTCTACTTTGGTTTCGCCCATAATAACGGCAGAAGCTTTAACATAGGCCTTTTTAAAAGCCGTAGTCTGTCCCATAAACCCTTTTATCATGTTTTCGTGATTCTGGGTGAGCATACTGGGAACCGGGTCCCATTTGGCAGAAAAAGTAAACAGCGAAAAAAAATCGTTGCCCTCGAAAAGACTCCGCTCATGCCTTTTATTATCGATATTAGAAAAACCGCGGTTATACGAACCCAGGCTAAGTGTAAAATTTTCGAAAGCAAAGGATTTGTTAAAATCTATCTTCTGTTGCGCTTGCTCATTTATTCCATCTCCATCCCAGGCTTCATCTACAATATCTACACCGTCAGCCGACAGGGCCACATCGAAGGTTTCAGTAGCTGAACACATAGCAAACATAAAGCCTCCGCCTAACACAAACTCTTTAATCTTTCTGGCTACCTCCAGTTTCATGCGGGATACTTTATTAAAGCCATATTTTGAAGCCAGACTTTCTGATTCCTGCTGCTGCGCCCGGAACCATGCCTCGTGCCGGTGCCGGTAAGATTTACCATACTGGCCTGTAAAATCTTCATGATGCAGGTGGAGCCAGTCGTAAGTGGGCAGTTTTCCCTCCAGCACCTCCTGGTCATATACCCGGTCGTAAGGAATCTCTGCATAGGTTAGTACCAGCGTAACTGCATCATCCCAGGGCTGATTGATCTTAGGGGAATACACGACAATTTTAGGGACCTTTTCCAGCTTCATCACATCCATATTCACATCCGGACTGGCAATTTCTGAGAGAATGCCACTATACTCTGCGTCTGATACTACCTGGTAGGTAATTCCCCTCACCAACATTTCTTTTTCCAGTGCAGCTGAATGCTTAAAGGCGAAACTGCCTCCACGGTAATTAAGCAGCCAATCTATTTCCACCCCGTTCTGCAAAATGAAGTAAGCAATTCCATAGGATTTCAAATGATTTTTTTGTGTCTGATCCATAGGAATAAGAACCTGGGCAGCTGTGGCTTTATGTAGCTGGAAGCAAACTAACATAAGGCTAAGAACAAGGCATCTGATCATAAGCGAAGATTTTAATAATTTCAGATATTCACTGGTAAGCTACTATAGGCCATACCAAAAGTTACGCAGCGTATAATTTCACAGCAGGAAACTTCCAGGCAAAGGCTTATGTATTTCTACTTCTTCTTATTGGGATAGTACAGTCAATATACAAATTTTAATTTGTACATCATTCCAAAGTAGCGTAAAAAAAGAGATGCTGATGTTACTACTGTTATGCTGAAACAGATTTATCGGCCTTGCTGCATATCTGTTTGAGGGATTCATTTAATAAGTTCCAGCTTATAAATTCCGCTTTAATTGCCTGCCTTCAGAGGCATGTTTATATTCTACCAGTAGCTAATGTTTCTGCATTAAAAAGGCTCATCATTCTGCTTACCTGGTGGAAGATATAGCAGAAGCATACTTGAGAGCCAGGTTATGGAGCCCTTGTTGAATATTGGCTTCCACAACGCCTCCATGATAGCATACAAGTGTAGCCATATCAAATGCCTGGAGTTTACTTACCGACCTGACGGCTTCCGGCAGATCCAGGGTGAAATGGGGATTAGCTATTTCCAGTTCACCTTTTTCGTATACTACCGCATCAGCGGCAATCAGGGTTTTGCTGTCTTCCAGATAAATAGATATGTGACCGGGCATATGGCCTGGCGTCTGTATTATTTTCATAGCATCCATAAAAATCAGACTTTCATCTTCCGGTAAAGTATGGTCTACTGGTACGGTATGCACGCTTCTTAACATTTCCTGAAAGTATAATGCACCTGGTTTATGTTCTTCCGGCAGGGTGTGATACATTTCTTCAGCCTGTGTTAATCTCAAAGATTTTTCTTTTCCACCGATGTATCTTTCTTCGATTACAGATGAATAGATTTTTATATTTGGATACTTCTCTTTGAACGCTGCCAGGCTGCCCATATGGTCTATATCATGATGGGTGATGATGATCCCTGTCAGCTTTTGCAGATTCAACCCTTTCCGTTGGGCAGCCTCTTCAATAAGTGGCATAAACCCGGCGTAGCCACAATCTACCAGAATCAATTGGGAATTGTTCTGCAGGATAACCGGATACAGAACATCTTCTTTTCCATTGAAGTTGAATTTTACTTTAAGTACATGTACATTCATAAACTTTTCTCTTATGTATATGTGTATATAAGCAGACAACCTCTATCAGCATCATAGCCTTTTGTAACCTTTCTCTTCTTGCATAAAATGGCGTATGGCTTCCGATACTTTTTCGGGCTGTTCCTCCTGTGGGAAGTGTCCGCTTGTTTCCAGTTTCAGTATTTGTGCATCCGGGAAGCCGGATATAAATTTGTCGAGGTTATGGGGTTTAATTACAGGGTCTTTCATTCCCCAGATAAATAATGCCGGTTTGTTAGAAATGCTTTGTTTACTATGCCAGAGTTCTTCAAACCAGTGCTGGTCGTGTAGCAGGGATTTTGCAAATGCCAGTGCCCCATACCTTTGCGATTTGCCAGCAAAAGGGCCGGTATATTGTTTTAGTATTTCTCTGGGCAATTTATGATCGCCAAATGACTGAGGAAGAATAAACCTTGGGGAAAAATTCAGGTACAGGTACAGAAAGGGTAACAGGGGATTTTTCAAGACTTTGCTCAACTTAATAAAATCCGGGTCATTCTGGCTGCTCCACAACCAGGAGTTCAGTATTACCAGCTTATTTATTCTGCCGGGGTGATTGATTGCCACATTCAATCCGATAGGACCGCCAAAATCATGAACAACCAGCGTAAACTTGTCAAGTTGTTTTTCAATGATAAACTTCTCCAGAGTTTTGCTATGATGGATGGTAGAGTAATCATAATGGGCAGGCTTGTCAGATAACCCAAATCCCATATGGTCAATGGCAATACACCTGTAAGCAGGCATCAACTTCTTAATCACATTCCGGAAATCAAAGCTCCAGGAGGGAGTACCGTGCACGAAAAGTATAATTTCGCCTTGCCCTTCATCAATGTAATGCAATTGGTGTCCGTTTACAGGAAAGTAATGGGAATGAAACGGATATGCTGATTTGTCAAGCCAGAGAGGAGCCATATGCTTTTTTCTGTAAATACCTGTTTTCTATATCGTTAAGAAAACAAATTTAGCATTGTACAATTTACAAAACTTATCAGACTCCGAGATGCGCTGAAATAAAAACTTTTAAAACTGATCAAAAAAAAGAGTTGCAGAAGCTGCATAACTTGCTTCTGCAACTCTTTTTACTAACCATACGAGGTACTTAACTTGTTACAGGTTGCTGATGTTTATCAGCTGGCTGTAGCTTTCCGTCATAGGCCTGCTGCAACGTGGCTATGTCTATTTTATCCATTTGAAGCATGGCCTGCATCACTCTTCCAGCTTTGCCGGCATCCTTATCCTGTAGTAACTCACCTAACATATTGGGGATGATCTGCCACGACAAACCATATTTATCCTGTAGCCAGCCGCATCTATTGGTTGCTCCCCCTTCGGAAAGCTTTTCCCAAAGTTCATCTACTTCTTGCTGTGTTTCACATTTCACAAAAAACGATATGGCGGGTGTAAAAGTAAACTCCGGGCCTCCATTCAGCACCATAAATTCCTGTCCATGCAGTAGGAATGTGGCAGTCATTACGCTTCCTTTTGGCCCTGGCCCTTCTGCCCCGTATCGCAGCAGGTTGATAATTTTTGAATTTTTAAAAATGGAGATATAAAAATTCATTGCCTCTTCTGCATTGTTGTTGAACCACAAGAATGGCGTAATCTTTTGCGTTGCACTCTGCTCGTTTTTCATACTATTTTTGGTTTGTTTATACAAAAATACCTCTGAAATGTTATACATCAGATGTGCAAATCCGGCATTTAAGGGGTGTTTTGCGACAGTTACAAACTAATTTTTACAACCCGGAATTCAGCAGATTAGCCGGCTTACACAGCAGAATAGATAAAATCTTTACTTCGCTGTTTGATAAAGCTCAATACAATTTCATTAAACTCCTCGGGCTTATCCATATTGGCACAGTGTCCGGCATCTTTCATAAGTACGTACTTACTTTGTGGTTCTGAAACGTGCCATTTTTTACTCATCCGTAAGGCTAATTCCAGGTCTTTATCTCCGCTCATAATCAACACCGGATAGTTGCGTTTTACCTGGGTTCTTGGCTGAAGTACTTTACCTAAACCTGCCATTACTGTAAAAGATTTTCTGGTAAATAAACCCGCCATTTCATAGAAGCGGGCTTGTTGTTCCGGGCGGCATACAGAAACCTTGGAAACGTATTTACGGAAGGAATTCATAGAAAACAAAGCCTTTAGTATCCATTTCACGTTTTCTGCACGTTGCGCCCTGGCTATTTCCTTATTGTCTGCATTAATATCATATCCGCCTAATATAGTCAGCGATAATACCTTATCCGGGAAGTTCAATGCATAGTACTGGGCAATTAATGTACCCATAGATACGCCAACAAAATGCGCCTTTGTATAGCCTTCCGATGCGATAATTGAGTCTATATGGTGAATAGAAAAATCTATTTTTTCTTTTGCCTTATCTACTTTAGATAATCCGTGGCCGAGTAGATCAATGGTAAGCACGCTGTAATCACGGGAAAAATAGTCTATCTGCTTGTCGAAACACCTGTGGTCAGCGAATGCCGGATGCAGAAATACAATTAATTCTTTTGTGGTGTCTACGGTGGTAAAATAATGGATAGAGTACCCGTTTTGCTTTAATTCTTTATGCTCAATTTTATTCCTCATACTAACTGGCAAAGCCTTTATTGTTTTCATTTATTCTGTTAATTCCTCTTATACTGTTTTACTAAAGTGCTGCCAGGTACAGTTCTTTCCATTTATGAACCAGGCGGTGACCGGATAAAAGCCAAGAGTTCCCCTTTGGATTATCCATTTCTTACTTGTGGCAATATTTTATTTATCAGAAACTAAATATATGTCATTATCCAGCCTGTAAAGATCAAAGCCAACATCCCAATAATCCTTCACTACTTCTCTGATCTCCAGGCCAAATTTTTCATAAAATTTATACACCAATTGTGAGGTCCTGACAGAAATGATTTTTGTGCCCTGTATCTCTTTAATCTTTTGAATTCTGAACTTAGTTAATGCCCTACCCAGCCCTTTACCCTGACTTTGCGGATGGAAAATATCCCAGGAGAGTTTTGCCAATTCACCCCCTTCTGCCAAATTAAAGCCACCGCAACCCATTACCTGACCATCTACCTCCACTACATAGTGATTGCCGGCATGGTTGTTTAGATAATAGAGCAGGTCTTTTTCCTCGTTTGGCGAAAAGTACTGAGGGGTGTTAAGCCTCAGCAGTTCTATGAGCCTTTCTTTATCAGCATCTTTATACCTCCTGATGATCATCTGGCATCTTTTGATATATTATAGTTCATGATTGATTTAACACAACTGCAGACTTTAGGCCTTGCAGTAAAACCATACGTATGGTACAACAGATAACAGTAAATCACCATATGTAATTATTTCACTTTAACATACTTTTCAACATTTACCCGGTCTATCCCTTCACTTTCAATCTTTTCTATTCCGCTTTGAATGAGTGTATCATTGTGTATAGAAACCGAAAATGTAAAATCATGTCCTTCCCAGTTTCTGTCGCTGCAGTATTCCAGGTGTTCTGTGTACACACTGTCGGTAAGGGAATAATGGCCTCCGCCTGAAGTAAAAAAGGCAACAGAATCCTTTCCTTTAGTTAAATCATGGCCTAAAAAGGAAAAGTGGGTATCGTTAATGACCTTAATAAATGATCTGTCAGTGGTATAATCTGTAATAGTGGTATCGCCCTTTTCAATCAGGGTCCCCCTTACCAGTTGCCATGTTCCTACAATGGGCTTAGGGGTTGACACCTTTTGTGCAGTTTCTGTTCCACAGGCGAGCAGGAGGGTACTGATTAATACAAATCCAATGCTTTTTTTCATGTAGTGAATTTAAAATTATGTTGAATGTAATATGGTATACAGTGGCGGAGGCTCGAAGTGTTAGTCATATATGGCTGCGGTCCGCAGACCGGAATAGTTGATATTAGTGGCAGGTCTTCTCTTATCCATCAATTAATATTTCTGTTGGTTGAAAATTTGTAAAGCCTTATACAAGATGTTTCAATGAAAGTATATATCCTCCATGAAATCCCTCGTGATAAAGCAGATAGTCAATTGCCTCATCCATGTTGTTTACTTCGAATCCATAAACTTTTGGTATCATCACAGAAGGCGAATAATTCTTAAATATACGCTGATCGAAATCTGATTGTAGCTGGTCTATCGAAGTGATGAATAACTCCTTTATGCTTTTAATGTCTTGCTCGTCAATAAATCCTTCCGGTTTGGTACCAGGCATATAAGGAGAGAAGTACTTGTCGTCAACTGTAATGGGTAAACCTGATCTGACATAACACAGATTTTGTTGCGCGCAAATCAGATGTCCGAGATTCCAGATAATGTTGTTGGTATATCCGGCCGGAATGGTATTCAGTTGTCCGGTCGTCAGACTGGACAGTTGCTTAAGTAAAAAAATTCTGAAGTTTTTTAACTTCTCAATTTTTTTATTCATCATCATTTAATTTTACTCATACGTGTCTTGAATTGCATGCCGCTCATA
>Ga0068629_1000710_pt1 | contig 10235 bp, 11 predicted proteins | sample InSIn3gowninarea_FD_77432 | JGI IMG/M metagenome (GOLD analysis project Ga0068629, IMG submission 77432) | Clean room microbial communities from NASA Spacecraft Assembly Facility at Jet Propulsion Laboratory, Pasadena, California, USA -... ...
CATCTGGAATATGGGCCCATGCTTCACTTCCAAAAACACGAAAGTGACTTACATCTGGTTTAATTGAGCTCCATGCTTCTTCTGGAGTGATATTCTTTAAAACCTTAGTAGGAGTGTGATTTATTATGTAATTTGCATAGTTAATTGCTTATGCGCAAAAATTAAGACTAAGTCCTTTAGATTGAAGCATACAATTAACCATTTCCTTTAAGGTGTGATTCTTCCTTTCAACTACACCATTTTGTTGTGGAGTATATGGAACCTCATGTTGCATTTGAATTCCATGCTTAGTGCAAAAGTTGATGAATTTGTTGTTAACATATTATCTGCCATTATCAGATCTTAGCTTAAGAATTTAACATCCAGATTGTTTTCAACAAAGGCCTTAAAGGCCAAGAACATGTTAAATACTTCACTCTTGAGTTTTAAGAAGTATACCCAAGTGCATCTAGAGAAATCATCAATAAATGTTAAGAAATATGTGTAGCCAGAGAATGAAACAACTGGAAGTGGACAACATAAATCACTATGCACAAGTTGTAAAGGGGTTCAGGTGTGCCAAGAGGCATGTTTTTCAAAATTGTCCCAATGATGTTCTCTGAGTACACATCCGGAACAAACACCATCTCTCCAAGATACCATAGGAAGACCTGTCACCATATTTTCTTTACATAGATTTTGAAGGGAGCAATAGTTTAAGTGACCAAATCGTTCATGCCAAATTATGCTCACTTCATCATTATGAGCAACAAATATTGGGGGAAGTGTTGATGACCCAAAGTTGTTAAACTTATACAACCTTGTAGAATCTTTAGCAATTCCAGTAGCTAAAATTTGTCTAGGATCTCTTAGGTCCTTAATTACAACATTGTGAGGTGGAAATTCAACGATTTTACCTTCATTTTAATGATTTATCTGATATATAAATACAAGGTTGCAGGATAAGGTTGGAACACATAATACATCGTTAAATTGACCATTGTCTAGATGAATAGTTCTAGTCCCTACAACACTAAGAGATCTATCATCACCAACATATATATTTTTGGTGTTACAGTCATTTAAAGAAGAAAACATGGCTTTGTTTTCAACCATGTGATAAGAAGCTCTAGAATCAATTAGCCACTCATGAGAATGAGAAGAAGAAGATACATTAAGTGCATAACGAGACTGGTATGCTTGACAACCACATGCAGAAAGTGTTATTTTTGAAGATGAAGTTGAAGTTGAAGAATGATCCAAATGGATGGTATGCTTCTTCATTGCTACTTCCAAGGCTTCCATCTTCTTAAAGCATTTGGATTCTAAGTGGCCATCTCGATTACAAAAGTGGCAATGTATATCAGTCTTCTTCCCTTTTTTTTATTTTCCTTATCATTTTGTTGAAATGAATTTTCATTTTGAGACTAAAATTGTTTAGGACCCTTGTTTGGTTTAGGACCCTTGTTTGGTTTAGGACCATTCTTTTTAGGATACTGATTCTTAGGATTATTTGAATTTGGTTGGTGTTGGTCGGCTAAGACTTTCTTAGAAGAGTTTACAAGATTAAGAAGACCAAGATGTAATAGTTTTTCTTGTTCTCTTATTAAAGAATCACACAAGGAATCAAAAGAGGGGGGCTTGTAGTCTTGTCCTTGAGAATTAAAGGCTTCTCTAGTAGAATGGAAGGTGGAAACATACATAGAGTAGGCTAGTCCCAACTTAGTAATAATGGAATAGATAAGGCTACCATCTTCTTTCTTAACCTTAATAGCTTCCAAGAGAAATCTAAGGTTCTTGAACTTGGACAAAAAATCTTCAATGGAAGAAAACTTATTTGGGTGTAAGGTAAGCAACTCATTTTTGAGTTGGTGGGCTTTACTTTCATTTTTTATTCCAAAAAATTTAGTGAGTTGTTTCATTACTTCATTAGGGGTATCAAGTTCTGTGATATGGAATCTAAGGTCTAGAGAAATAGACATCCCTATCAACCCACGTGCTTGATATTTCCTATTTTCCCATTTGGTTGCCTTATCTTCATCTTTAGGTTTACTTTCTTGGCCTGATGCTATTATGTAAAGATATTTAATTCTAAGTAAATCCACAATGTAGGACCACCATTGGAAGTAGTTGGTGTTTTCAAGAATAACATGGCATGGAATTTCCATTTTAATAGAAATTGGAGCTATAAATGCTAAAACTAAGTTTTCCAATGGAAATATCTTGAAAAATTAGGCCGATTAAAAAAAAATGGCTCTAAAAACGGCTTCTGGATGAAGAAGTTATGGATTTTTGAAGAAAAATTGTTGAAGATGCTGATGAAGTGCGTGAATGTGTGGAAATGAATGATAATGTTATATTTAAAAAAAAAAAATCCCCCTTTCCAAACTTAATCTAATTAGCTCACTTTAAAAAAAATTATGTGACCCACTTCTTTAAATAAGTGAAAGTCACTTTTACAATGGTACTTTATGAGCTACCCACTAAATTGTAACTTAAATAAAAGAGAAAGAAACTTTAGAATTACAAGTGACTCACTTTTTATAATTGGTGAGAACACTTTTACATAAAGTAACTTTAAAACATAAGTTACATGTGATTTTGAGAAATTAACTCAACAAAAGGAAAGACTTGAACTCAAGACCTCTATTCTCATAAAGTAACTTTGGACCAAGTGAGATAGTCTAAAAGGTTAGTAATTTTTGGAAAAGAGGAAGGATTTTTATTTTTTTCTTTTATTTAGTCACTGAAGATTCAGGGTGCATGCTTACTTCAAAGAGCCCTTTTTGCCTACAAAACAAAAAAACACACAACCCAACATGGACATACAAGAAAAACCAAACCTTATGGGTTGAAGTTAGCTTTCGCTGGAAACTAAATATTTTCCTGAATGTTTCTGATTTTCTGAGATCACGCTAAGGCATGGCGGAAAAGAGCATACACATGAGAAAAATCCTTCCTTTTTGTTTCTAATTTTCCCAGATCGCATAGAGTCGTGGGGCAAAGAGCATACACAGAAATGAAAGGTATATATCAGGTAAAAAAAAATAGAGAGATAACTAAACCGAAATAAACAGAGAGATAAATAACTAAAACTGCAAATAATCATTGTATACCTCCATATCTTAAAAATGATGTAGCTAGGGCTATTGGAAACCTTTTCACATGAAATGAAAGGGGTTCCTAACTGGAAAAAATGTTCATAACACAATAGAGCAGTCCTCTCAGCCCAAAAATAGTGAGAACTAATAGATCTAGGAAACAACAGTCGGATGCAGTTGTACTAGCTTCCTATTTGGATCACCAACAGATGCAGCCCTCAAATAGCTCTGATACCATGTAGGAATTTACAGGGTATGTTCCTCAGATAAAACACCAAAGGGCATGACACACAAACGTATCATAGATCAATACATCAGTATTCTTAACATGGTTAAAGCCCCCAAAGAGGGAAACAGTCCATGGTCTCAGCCAATGCGACCACTTCAGGAAATTTATTAATAAAAGAATGAAAATTTACATAAGCTTCTCTCATGAATGGTCACCCTACAAATGACCCTCCATGCTCTTTAAATAGAGATCATGGACCAATTGGGTGTTAAGCCATGGATCAAGCATTGGTAATATTGAGGAGAGAATTAATTGTCAGATCACTTCATGTCTAGAACATATCATGACCATCGGATTGTAAGTTACAAATGTACATAGTAAAGAAACACACTTTACCTAACTCTATGCTAGACCAAGTTATACTTAACTACTTCCTATGTGTCGGAATATCCTAACATCAAATACATCAGATTTATTTCGAATACAATAAATCCAGGTTTTTCTGGTTGCGTCATCAACAAAAGTAACATAATAGCAAGAGCCACCAAGAGATGATACCTTAGAAGGTCCCCATACATCTATATGCACAAGCTCTAATTTTTTACTTTTATTTCCTTTCCCAGCTCTGAGGAATCTGACTCTCTTTTGTTTTCCATAAACACAATTCTCACGGAATTCTATGTCAACATGCTTGAAACCTAGCAACAAATTTTTTGAGTGAAGAATATTCATCCCCTTATCACTCATATGACCGAGCCTATGATGCCAAAATGTTGTACCTGATCCTATAGAGGTTAAAGCATGAACATAATAAAAAATATGATTGCATAAATACAATGTACCAACCTTTTCTCCTTTTTCTATTACTAGGGCTCCTTCAGTGACCCTCCAGGTTTTATACAACCTTCACCACCCAATTGTTTGGTTGAAATTATATTTTTCTTCAGATCTAGAACATGTCTTATAGCCTTCAATACCCATTGGTTTTCATTCTGCTGTTTTACGAAAACTTTACCCATTCCAATGATTTTATAAGGTTTATCATTAACCAAATGAACATGTCCAAAATCTCCTTGAACACAATCATGAAAATGTTTCCAATCATGTGTGGCATGGAATGAGGTCCTTGAATCTACCATCTAAGCATCAATAATATTTTCTAAAGAAAGAATCAAAGAATCTTGCAACACATCACCTATCACACTTGCTTCATGATTGTTTTCGTGTTGCGCATCTCCTTGTTTTCCCTTTCGAGACTTATAGTCTTTCTTCAAGTTTCCTTTCTTCCTACATTTCTAGCACAGTATCCCTGTTATAGACTGGGATCTTCCTTTCGTTGACATACTTTGATATCATGGGCTCTTTCCTCTTTCCATTTTTCTTCCCCTATTCTTTGCACTCAAAGCATTACTTGATGTCTCACCGGAGCTTTTCCGTCACATTTCTTCACTAAGGATTACACTCACAACATCATCAAACTTTCAAGTACTAGATCCAGAGACATAGTTACTAATGGCCATAACTAAACCATTCCAACTTTCTGGCAATGAGCACAAAAATAAAATAACCCTAACTTCATCATCAAAAGTTGCCCCTACAGAACTTAATTGACTAGTAATCCTATTAAATTCATTTAAGTGATCAGCAACAGATCCACCTTCTAACATATTCATATTAAATAAATGCTTCATAAGAAATACAATATTTGAGGCTGAGGGTTTTTCATATATTTTTTCCAATGCTGACATTAAACCCTCTTTTTCCATTTCCTTTGAAAGATTAAAGGCTACTGACACTTCTAGGAACAATCATATTGTTCAAAGTGCCTTTCTATCGAGAATATGCCATTTTGTGTCTGTCATACTCGTTGGCTTCTTTGTATTTTTGTTCAATGGTAGGTACAAATATTTCCAATACATATAATATTCCATCTAGATCTTCCATAGCTGGTAGCTTTAGCCATTAAATTTTTTGAATGTAAACTTACCATATTCCGCTATTTCTTCCACTTGAAGTAGGAGCGCTTCTCTCCTGTGAGTATATCATCCAAATAGACCTTCGGCTCCAATACTATTTTTTAGAAAATTATATATTACAGAAATTTAAACACAAAAAATACATACAACAAGAGAGACACATATGTATGTGGTTCACCCAATTTGGGTTATTTCCACAGAGAAACAACTAGTCCTTCCTTTATATTATGCAGCAAAATGAAGAGATACGACCTAGAATAGATCCACTATAATTACCTCTTTGCTCTCACACAATCTCGTCTCACTTTCTCGCTCATAATAGACACATATCTCCAGCTGTAATACAATTCCATCACATATAATGAGGGGTCGCCTTCTAGGGGAAAAACACTAAATTAAACATAACTTCTACTATCAGATCATCTCCCTAATGAACGACTTAGACTGACTACAAAATTACAATATTTTACAAGGCAATTTTACATATATTTTTAGCTTCAGGGGCGCTGTCCCCGAAACCTCCGCGGGGGGGGCTCATAAAATAATTGTAACCCCCCTGGACCCCCTTGATGGTGATTAAACAATGGGTAGTGTTGCTGCCCCGTTATGAACTAGGGTTCAATGTGGCGATACCTCTGAATAAAGAAGATAATCAGGCTCCACACCCAAAATTTTATTCCTCAAGATCAATTCTTAGAGAGACAACCTTTGCTTCAAGACACTAACAGTTTTCTTCCCATTCTTGAATCATATCTTGAAGCACCTCTTCCTTTTGTTTGGCCTCTTCCAGTTCAACCTTCAAATACATAAAATCATCTTTCCATATTTTTTAGGCCATTTCCCTTTTCAACTTGAACAACTCCTATTTCAGCTACTTGTTCTCCTCTTCTTGTCTTTCATGATTTCCTTGTTATCCTTTTAGCAAAAGATATAGACAATCATATCTCTTGATAGCTGCTTCAATATTTTCTTTTTGATAGACAAAATCCTCACTATAAGAGTTAGACATTCCTTCTTCTACACGTTGCAACTATTCCTTCAACTACTTATTCTTCTTCCTTTCTTTCTTCAACTCATCAAGGTCACTAATCAGTTCTCCTTCAAGGTCCACCACTCCTTCCTCTTCTTCCTCTTCAAATTCCATAATATCCTATTTCTCAGAGTCTATTTTGAGGGCCATAAGAAGATACTTATTTGACTCATTTTCCAATGAGTCTTCACATTCTGATTCCAGTGCTGAAATATCCTCTTTGGAATAGAACCCCTTCTTCTTGTAGGGTTTCTTCTTCTGATATATATAAGACTTATTTCTGAATTTCAGATCTTCTTGTCTTTTAGCCTTTTCTTTGTAAGGGAATTTTGAAGAGTAATGTCCAACTCTTCCCCAATCAAAACACTTAAAGGGAAACTTCCCTTTATATTTACCGTAGCCACTCTTTAGTTTTGTGGATAGTTGAGTCAGGTCTTGATCAGATTCATTTCTAGAGTAATCTTGATGAACTATGTTCTCCTTACCCTTATTTGATACTCTGAATGCCACTTTCTTTACTTCATATTTTTCAATTCCTACTCTCATCTCATAGGCTGTGAGAGTACCATGTAGCTGATCCATATTAAGATCCTTTAAGTTGGGCATTTCCTCTATAACTTATATTCTAGCATTAAATATCATGGTTAGAGATCTCAATACCTTTTGAATGGTCACCTCTTCCTTCACTTCTTCCCCCAATCCTCTAATCATATTAACCACTTCATCAAATCTGAGGAAGTATTCATCTATGATTTCATTCCCAGTCATCTTCGAGCTTTCAAACCTCATTCTGAAGGTCTAAAGTTTCTCTTTATTAACTTTTTCATCTCCTTCATGACATTGGCTAAGCTTCTCCCACATTTAATAAGCAGACTTATAGTGCACAAAGTTCACAAGTTCTAACTAACTAAGACAAATAAGAATGGAATGCTTGGCTTTACCAGTGATCATATACAATTTCTTGCCATCTTCATTTGTGGGGGGAATATTAGGGGCATTGTAATTTACTAGTACTGAGGAACATCTGCCCCTAGGGAATGTAAGATATGACTCCATTATTACTTTTCAAAAGGCATAATTGGCTCCATCAAGGACCGACACCCTACTTGAGTAAACTTCTTGACTCTATTGCCTATTCATAATTCCTTAAGGATCTACCTTCTAGTGGTTAAACTGTTAGTGAACAAACTTGGCTCTAATACCAATTATTGGAATAAGGAATTGCTCAGAGGGGGCATGAATAAGTAGTTCCAAAAAATAATAATGTTCTTTTCTTACTATGCTTATAGTTCCTTCTTATGTTCTTTCACATGTGAGATAATTCATTCATAAAACAATGGATCAATAAACTTTCAGCCACACATACTCAAATAACAATCTCATTAGAAGCACACATTTGACATAGTGTTTTCACATGGAAACCAAGAGGTAAAAAACCACCAATTTGTTATTTGTTTTATGATGTAAATAAAGCACCAACTTATTTGCATATCTTTGTTTGTGAGCACCCACTCACTAGAGGTACCGACCCCCTTTGGTTACCAAGCACCAACTTGCTAAGAGGCATGAACCTCTTTTGTTTAACAAGCACCAACTTTTCAAGAGGGACCAACCTCTTAAGTGTGCAGGCACCAACTTGTCACTACCACTATTATTCTATGTCATACAATTTTCAAACTGAAAATAGAGGCATACAATTTTACAAGTAAAACACCAACTAATTGCTTGTCTATAGATACAACTTCTGTACTCTACTTTCTGAACACTTGTGGCAGAACTCTTCTTGCTACTCACAACAACACTTCCTCTGTGCTCTACTTTGACTGTTCAGGGCTCTCCAACGATTTCACCTCAACACTACCCTTGCAACACTCTACTTCAATGATTTCCCACACTGATTTGCTTTCACTAACATATGCTCTCATTGCCCACATAGCTCAATGGGGGTTCTAAGTTTCGTTCCAATGCTACACTTGGCTCGATTTAGCCATTGTCACCATCAACTCTTCCCAAGAATGTAACCCTCAAATGGCACCCCATTATGTTGTTTTTTCATGCTTTCTTCAGTTCTTTCACTACATTAAATGATGAGAATGGGTGATGATCACTTCTCTATCATACTGTTGACTCTCCATGTTGTGTATTTAATTTCATTCCCCTTACACATTTCATAGACACTCCCCATGAATATTTATGACTTGCAAATATATACATGTACATCCTCATGGAGTTTTGGTTCTTCATTTATATTTATAATGCATGCATGGGGGGTTTTCAGCCATCATCATTATTGTTTTGCATTAAAGACCATAATTGTCTACTCATACATATTTAATGGCTAATTGTACCATCATATTAGAGATTTTCATTGCAGTGTTGCAGTGTTGTAACATTACAAAATAGTCGATTGCCTACCTCTGATCAAGTCTTTCCCCTTTTGTATTAGACCCCTATTATATCTCCACCATAGGACTCAGATTGATGAATGAGCACCAACCATATCAGAGCCCCCTATATCGACATTTTTCATTTGTTTACAATGTGCCAGAAACCAAAAAATTTCGATTTCCAATCTCTAATTTTTAAGCTCCTTCCACTCAGCCCTTACAACACACATCTCACCAAAGGATTGAGGGAGGTGATGAGGGGCTTGGCCTTAAGGCACTAATTCTTTTAGCACTATGTCGGGTGACTTTTTCTTTTTTTAATTCTCTGATCACTTATTCTCTCATGTGTTCCACAACCAAGTGCTAACACTATTGGAGCCCCCTTATCAGCATTTTTCACATATTGCCCATATGCTAGCAACTACACATCGTCGATTGTCAATTGCCAATAGGACCCTCTGTTCAACCCTAGCGCTTGGTTCCCTAATGCTTCCAGACTGTGTCCTAACTCGCATATTAGAGCCCCCTAATCTATAATTTCCAAATGTGGCCAATGTCCCAACCATCACAAACCTTCAATCATCGATGTGATATCATCACCTGCCACGTGGCACTTTATGATTGGTGACATGTGTCTCCCTTACATGGCCCATTATGGCATCCAAAACAGTAAAAAATGTTTGCCACATGTCCTTCTGTACTACCACGTCTTGATGACGTTAGTAGCCACTTAGCCTTATTGGAACCAATCAGATCCTGTCATGTGTCCACATCGAAGCTCATATGTGGCTGCCATCTGTCCTTATCGGGCCGAACTATGTGCCTCCATGTGTCATGTCTGTAGGAGAGAGAAAGGGCCGACCATACTTGGTTTTGTAGCGAATTTATTTGTAAATATATTGTTGGTTCTCGCAACTATTTAACAAAGAATTCATAGTCCTCGACATTTTATCCCTATTGGCATTCGTAGATCAACAGTTTGTTAAGGTTGACACTTTTGACAACGTTGAATGTCAATCGCCGAAATGGCCTAGTCTTCCAACATTCATGATCACTGATATGCCAATGCTATTAATCATTCGATATGTGATTGCCCATATCACACAAGACCTCCAATATTACAATAACGCTAATCGTTGATCGACAATTCGCTTCTATTGTGCATTGCACCTTGGATCCTTTGATTGGTGATTGTCGACTGGACATGTGTTAGAAGGACAACAACTCATTTTCCTTTTCCTTCTCTTTTGGAGAGGTAGAAATTCAACTGGCTCTAACTTTTGATCCAGAAGTCCATTCTGGGACTTCCACATACAATTGAAAATATTATTTTGAGCATTATACAATGGACAGGGTTTGATTGATCTTTGAGCCCATATTCTACCTCAAGGAGGGCTTAAAAGTCTCTACAAAATAGAAATCAAAACCACCAAGGTATAAAGCCTAATCATTAGGATGAGCCTATTTGACATCAATGCCAACACTTACACAACTAGCAACCTACATACCATCAAATGTTGAATAAGTATTGGA